>Ga0209491_10003983_pt1 | contig 23530 bp, 32 predicted proteins | sample BON02_FD_187213 | JGI IMG/M metagenome (GOLD analysis project Ga0209491, IMG submission 187213) | Freshwater microbial communities from Lake Bonney liftoff mats and glacier meltwater in Antarctica - BON-02 (SPAdes) (version 2) | ecosystem: Environmental > Aquatic > Freshwater > Ice > Glacier... | reverse complement strand
ATAGGTGAAGAATAATTTAAAGGTGTTACAGTAATATTATTATTATTATTTATAAAAGTGGCTACACTGATATTTGATACTAACAAAGTTGAATTAGTATAAGTACCATTTAGTTGATTCATTTCATTACCATTATTAATTTGACTATAAAAGAAAGTGTTATTGTTAACTACAATTTTAAAAAGACTTCCAAATCCAGCTCCTGTTTTATTTAGATAAACCCCATTTACTAATTGTGTCGTAGGAGGATATGTAGGTGGATATGTTGGTGGTTGTGTTGTTGGGGGGTATGTAGGTGGTCGTGTGGATGGTTGTGTCGTAGGAGTAGTGGTTGGTGATCGTGTTATTGAAGGTAGATTTGATTTTTTTATTTTATCGTATGATAAATAAAATTAGGGCAATGCCAATTTTCACTTTTGTTTCAGAGAAATTCATTTTATTTATAATTTATTTATAATTCTTTTATATAATTGAATGAGAACAGCACAAGACCATAAAGAAAAAGTTGTCCATAATATATTATATACATTACTTGTTTTTTCAATTATATATAAAACATAATTACATGTTGGACTTGCTACGGTAAAATAACTTAAAAGATAACCATAAAATTCTGGTGGAACACAGAATTCGCTATAGAATCTTACCCCAACCCAATGAACTGAAAGTATAAATATTGGGAATAATATATAATTTATCAATGTCATAATATTACGATTTTATATCGGTTATATGAGTTGTTTCATTTTAGTTTTTAATTTTTAAAATCTAAATAAAAATGAAAATTTAAATGTATACATAGGAATATATAAAGAGTCTAAAAAGAATAATGAATTTCCCAAACTTTCCTTTGTATTCTTCTTTGATTAAAGATGAATTTAAAGAGCTTACATTAGAAGAGAAAGATAAGTTTACTGATTCTATTAAGGATATGGGAGACGAACAACATAAGACAATCTATGCATTGATTAGAGCATACCATTTGGATCATGATAATCAAATTCAGGATTTACCCTATTCAGGTAAGACACTAAAGTCAGGTATTAAGTTTGATTTTGATCATTTGCCGAGTAAGTTACAGTATATGCTATTTATATTTTCAAACTTAAAGTAAAAAATATAAGTTATATTAAAGTTATATTAAAGTTATATTATTTAAGATATTTATAATTTTATGTTTAGTTTTTCACTTGTTATCATAATAAGTTTAAATAGTTTTTCTATTCTTTCGTTAGTTATTTTTTTATATTCTTCTATGTCATTAATCATCTTTAAAAAATCAGTATTCAACTTGTTTATTAAATTTAATGTCCGTTCTAGTTCATTCTTGTTCGTAAAAGATACTTCAAATAAGTGGTATATATTATCCTTTAAATTTTTAATATTTTCATCTATTCTTATCTTTAAATCATTATAGTCTTTATCTGTTTTATTTATCTTTTCGTTTATTTCAGTCAAAGTTTTCTCTTCTATATTTAGATTATTTAATATACTTGTCATATCATATCTATACTGCACTGTCATTTTAATTTAAACCAAATTAAAATATTTATTTATTCCGCTATATTGTGAATTATCTTAATTATCTTAATTATCTTAATTATCTTAATTATCTTAATTATCTTAATTATCTTAATGTTGCAGATGTGCAGATGGTGTTCCAAAAGTTTTTAGTTCTTTATTAAGAGATTCTAAATCATTATTAAGTTGTTCCATATCTTTTTCGTTCTGTTTTCTTATTTGTAATCCCATATAATACCCTTTTATAAAGGCTGCTATAAAAATCAATAGAAAGATTCCCAATAATACTAATAATACTAATAAAATTTTAAAAACGATATAAAATATAAAAAAATATGTTATTATATTTTACATTGTTTCTCACAATTATCCTTTGATTTTTTACATTTGCTATACTTGACAATATAATATATTAATCCTATAATTATTGTTAAAATAAATATTATACCTAGTACAACAAATATTGTCCTATTTTTAAGAACAAAATTATAAAAAGATGTATCAAAGTTATTCCATGTACTAGAATCATCAATTGTATTAATATATATTTCTTTTATATCTTCGGGTTTATCTATAATAAGTTTACCATTGACTATAGAATATGGATTAAATAATTTTCTTGGAAGTATAATATAAGAATTATTTAGCATAGCTGGTCCTGTTGTAAACATTACTTTTAAATGTTTACCAATACAATACCAAGGAAGTTTAGGGTTTATTATTCTCTTTTGTATTTTTTTCATAATTTCGCTATATTTTGGAGATATCATAAATAAATTGGTAATGTTATCAGAATTTGAAGAATATACAAAATGATTTAAATTACACTTGATCATAGAGTCAATATTTTTTTAAAGGGTACATATCTAAATCACAGTAAATCCCTCCATAATCATATAGAATAAAATATCTAATCATATCAGCTCTTTGTATAAGATATTCATATTTTTTATAATGGTGTACAATCTCTGGATGGTAACTATTCAGGTATGATATTTTTTCCATAATTTAATTGCTTTTTTCCACTTATCGGGAACTTCTTTTTTTTTATTTCCTAAAAAAGTGTCATTTATCCATACTTGGTGTATAATTTTTGGTATACTAGAAGACCTAAATGATATTGTTGGATTCATTTATTTTAACTTTTAAAATAAATTTATATTATTTAGGTCTTCTATTGATCCATTTTGGTAATATGATTCTTGAAACCTATACTATATTATTAAGCTTTTTATATATCTTTCAAATTTGTGTTCTTTCAAATTTGTGTTCTTTCAAATTTGTGTTCTTTCAAATTTGTGTTCTTTCAAATTTGTGTTCTTTCAAATTTGTGTTCTTTCAAATTTTTATATTCAAGAAAGAGGATTTTTTAGAGGATTATATGGTTCGTTTGTTAATTGTTGAGTATTTGATGGGTTATAATAATTAGGAGTTGAATTTATTTGAGTGTTTGTATATATAACATCATTATATATGTATAGATTTGGAGTAATTCCAGTATTTACTACTTTTGTTATTTTAGATCTATAAGGAGTTTTAATCGAAAACATTTTATTTAATATAATTAAATATTAAATAATTAATTATTTTAATCACGCAAAAATCACACAAATTAATAATCTTTTTATTTTAAATATTCTATAGCTTCTAAAGCAGCTTTACAACCTGATCCAGCTGCAACAATAGCCTGTTTAAATTTCTTCTCATTTGATAAAATATCTCCAGCAGCAAATATACCATCTACATTTGTCTGTGTAGAATTACTTTCTGTTAAAATATAACCGTCTTGATCTAATGCTACTGGTATATTACTATTTTTTAGAAAAAATATACATGGTTCATGGCCTATAGCGTAAAACAATCCGTTAGCTTTATATTGTGTTTCTTTTCCTGTTTTAATATTCTTAACTCTTATACTTTTTAAGAAATTATCATTATTTTTATTTTCATCATTTGGGTCATTTATTTCATTTGGGTCATTTATTCCATTTGGGTCATTCGAATCATAGACACCAACAATCTCAGTATCCCAAAGGATGTTTATTCTATTATTAGAAAAAACTCTTTCTTGCATAATTCTACTTGCTCTAAACTGGTCTCTTCTATGAATGATATGTACTTGAGATGAGTATTTACTAAGAAATAATGCTTCTTCCATTGCAGTATCTCCTCCTCCTACTACAAACAATGGCTTATTTCTAAAAATAGGAAGGGCTCCGTGACATACAGCACACGCTGTTATTCCTTTATTCCAGAATAGTTCTGAACCTTCAAAAGATAATTTTTTGGCAATTGAACCCGAACATATGATAATAGATTTTGTTATAATATATCTATTCATATCATCATAGTAAATTTTATATTCTTTAGAATTATCATCTTTAGTTATTCTTTCGACATATTCACTTACTATTTTTGTTCCCCATCTTTCAGACTGTTGTTTAAAGTTTTGACACAGATCATATCCTTGAATTCCTTCTGGAAATCCAAGATAATTTTCTACTTCTGTTGTCTGTGTTAGTTGTCCTCCTGGAGTATCCGATCCTTCAAATAATATGGTATCTAAAAGAGCTCTTGATGTATATACAGCACAAGAATGACCAGCAGGCCCTCCTCCTATTATACAAACATCATACCGATCAACCATTTTTTATAATAAAAATTTATATTTAAATAACAAAATAAATGAGACTGGTAAAATTATTTATTCTATCAATTGTTATATTATTTTGGTTTTCTATGACCTATTGCGTTGCTAATAAAGCAATAGAGTTTTATGAAGACTTAAGCATACCAAAAGTAGACTTTCCATTTAAAAATTTGTATGATGATAAAGGAAATAAACTTAATATTATACTTATATCAGCACCTTTTAGGGAGAAAAAACATGAAGATTTATATGAGGAATATAAAAAGAAAGGTCTAAGTTTTTGTGGGATATCAAGTTACCTTGAATTTCCATCTAAAATAAATAATCCATTTGAAGATCGATTTCACGAAACACAAAGACATAACTATTTGTCTATGGTTTCAGCTTGGTTATATTGTTTTAGACAACCAAGCCAAGAAATGATAAATTCTGGAAAACCTCTTCTATTATTAGCAGAAGCAGACTTAAAAGATACAGATGCTTATAAACCAACTCAAAAAACAGAAAAGAAATATGACTTTATGTACTGTTGTCTAAAAGATAATGATAAATGTGATCCTGGTTGGCAATCCTACAATAGAAATTGGGACGTTGCTAAAAAATGTCTCGAGATTTTCTGTGGTAAATTTGGATTAAGAGGTGTATTGATTGGAAGAGAAAATTGTGAGTTTACTGATAAATGTAACGGAATAGTAGAAGTTATCCCATTTTTACCATTCGATAAATTTCAAGAAAAGATGCAAGAGTGTAAGTTTCTTTTTGTTCCTAATATTTCGGATGCTTCACCAAGAGTAATTACAGAAGCTATTTCATATAATATACCCGTTTTGGTTAATTATAATATACTTGGAGGATGGAATAACGTTATTTCAGGTGTAACAGGTGAATTATTTACAAGCGATAAAGATGTAACAGAATGTGTTAATAGAATTATTAATAATTATAATAATTATAAACCGAGAGATTGGTTTGTGAAGAATAGAGGAAAGAAAAATTCAGGTAAAGTTTTAGCAAGGTTTCTTATTGAAAACTTTCCTAATATAAATAATAAAAAAATGGAATACGCTACAGTACAAATATAAAATTATTTAGGAATTGGTGTTCTTTTTTCTATTTCGAGTGTTATATCTACTTCATCCTCATCTTCGTGATCATCTTCATCCTCATATATATTATATTCATTATATTCGTTATATTCATTATATGGTTGTGATCTATATCGTGGTAGATATGGTGGATACTGTTGTTGCTGATATGATGGATACGAGTATGATGGTTGATATGGGTAATAATTTACATAATTATAACCACCTCCACCTCCACCATAACCACTATTACATCCACCTCCACCCCCACCGTGTCCTCCACCACCACCTCCACCGTCTCCTCCACCACCTCTATAACCCTCTTTATTTTTTTTATAAAAGACTATACTATTTAAAATAATAGATAGAACAGCTAACGTTATTAAAAGATATAAAATCTTATTGTTCATTTTATATTACGATTTATAATATAAAATTATTATTCTTTTAGAAGTTTCTTTGCCAATGAAACTGATTGTTTAAATGCTTTATTAGAATCAGAAGATTTACCCCATAAATGCCACCAGCTCCAAAAACCAGGTTTATATGGATTATAGATTTTATCTCTTTTATGTCGTTGTCTATAACGTTCTCTTCTTTCCTTATCTTTGTGTTTTGTATAATCACTCATTCCAGCTGCTCCGTATGAGACTTTTTTTAGCTTACCTGTTTTACTTGGTACATATACATCCCATTTTTTATTTTTATCTGTACTTTTATATAAAGTAAATGGTTTATTCGAATTTGATATCGACTTTCTTTTACTTTTTCTTACCGACTTTCTTTTACTTTTTCTTACCGACTTTCTTTTACTTTTTCTTACCGACTTTCTTATCGATTTTCTTATTGACTTTCTTTTAGTTTTTCTTACCGATTTTCTTATTGACTTTCTTTTAGTTTTTCTTACCGACTTTCTTATCGATTTTCTTATTGACTTTCTTTTAGTTTTTCTAAATCTTAAATCTTTCTCGTCATCTTTATTTTTAATAGTATGTTCTATATTTTTGTTTTGATATGATAATTCATAAAAGATGGTTGGAATTATTTGTTCAGTATAAGATATCTTCATTGTTGCCTTTGACATAACAAAAGAAGGAATTTTTCTTACTAAATCTTTTTTATATCTATTTAGTACATTAAATATTCCAGGAGCAATTAAGACTTCGTTTTCCCCTTTATCAAAAGAACTAATATCCATTGCCATGTCTCCTTTCTTTAAATGTATAATTAATCGACAACATTCGTCTGATGCAAATGGTTTATCCTTACTCGTAGATGTAAATGTTGGATTAAATCCAAGTGATTTTTGAAATTCTTCTTCTGTTGTACGTATTCCTCTGTATACAATAATATCTTCTAATATACGATTTTTGTCTATTACGCTATATAAATTTTTATATAATTCTTCTTGTTCTTCGTTAAGAGGTTTTCGTTCTCTTAAATTTTCATTAAAACTAAGATAACTACTTCCAATATATTTTTTAATAGCTTCTTTTTCTTCTTTTGTTATATTTATTGTACTCATTTTTATTATAAATTATAATAAAAATAATCAAAATCTTCGTCTGTAATTATTTTTCTTCTTTTTTATCTAAATTCAATCTTATCATCGGTTTCATTAGTATCATTAGTATCATTAGACTCGTAAGGCTCATAGACGTCATCAGGTTCATCATTAGATTTAAGCTCATTAGATTCGTAGGATTCATTATAGTCAAATATAATTTCTCTTGTACAATTCTTTTTAAGTTTTTCGATATTATACCTAATACTATGAGTGAAAAAAAAGTCTCTAATATCATTAAAGTCTGGAATATCACAATATGGTATATAAATATCTTTTACACATGACTCTTCTATTTTAAACATTTCTCTACACCTCTTGTATTTTAAAGGTAAAAACATATCATCTGTATATTTTGATGTACCATCTTTATTTTTAAGAGTCTTTAGATGATTTAATACAGTTTCTATATTTTCATAAGCTTTCAAAAGATTATAGCTCTTTTCAGGTCCAATAAGATAAATATTTGAATTATAGTCACATTCACACATAATACATAAATCGGTGAATGTCTCTCTTGTCATTGATGTTCCTTCTAAAATTTTATCATAAGATATCTCTACAACTGTATCATTAAGAGTATCTATCTTTGTTAAAAAAATAGGAGAACCATAGGCTATAACATCAGTGTCTTCTGATAAAACAAAATCAACTTTTCCATACACACATAAATGAGAACAGAAATTTTCTGCTTCCTGTGGAGCTTGTATATAAGGTATTTTCATTACATCAAAAAGGTCTTTAGTGAGCTGTACATCTTCTGGACTAATAGAAATAAGCATACTTTTCATTGTTTCTAATTTGACCTTTGCGAGATTTATATTATAATTCTTTATAACTTGTTGTCGAAATAAGCTTGTTACTTTATTTTCACAAAGTTCTTCGATAAGAGATCCGATGATACCATGTTTTTCAAAATCATTAATTTGTCTTTCTAATTCAACTATCTTTTTAGACTGATTTTCTCTTGAATCTCTTCGTCTTTTTTGTTCTTCAAGTTTTTCAATTGGTGCTTGACCATCGTATACAAATACACAATGTATATCGTGTTTTCTCAAGGAATTAACAAGATTAATAAAAGATTCGACCCATCTATTTCCTGCTATAGCCTTATATTTATAAAGATATAAGGATATATCAATAGCCACTTTTCTATAAGAATATTCAGAAAGATGTTTAGGTTTATAACAATCTTTCGAATATTTTTCGAGAAGCTTATGAAGATTCTTTATACCCATCTTTTATAATAATTTTTTCATTTAAACTTATTAATCATTTTTATTCTTTCTTTCTTATTCTTTCTTTCTTATTCTTTCTTGTAACTCTTTTTGATTTACGTATTATCTTCCTTATTTTATCCTTTACTTTTTTAGACTTTTTACGGGTAACCTTTTTTATCTTTTTATCCTTTTTATCCTTTTTATCCTTTTTATCCTTTTTATCCTTTTTATCCTTTTTGACCTTTTTAACCTTTTTAAGTCTCCTAAAAGCAAAATTTTCTTCTTTGTCATCCTCATCTTCTTCGTCATCATCGTTTTCGTCTTCATAACTTTCAATTATATTTTTATGATCTTCGAGATCATTCATCTGGTCATTTTCTATATTTAATCTCATAATCTTTTCATTTAAATAAGAAGGTATTGAATATTGAAAAATATAGTTTAATGATTCCTCATTTCTTCTATATCTTAATGACATAAGATCATTTTTATCTATTGAAAGTGTATGTAAAATTTTAACAACATTCGATCTAATCTTTGTTTTTATTTTTGGTATAGTAAGTTCAATTGATATATTGTAACTAGGTATAATATATTCATCTGAAAGAGGATCTCCATGATAAACAAACTGAGGATGCAAGCATGGATTATTTATACATTTTTTAAGACGAGATGGATGATTCTTAAATTTTTTAATATAATCATATGTTAGATCGTCTTCCAACTGAAATATATATAAAAATAAATCACCTTCTTTATCTGCCAATTCATATAATTCTAATGTATACCAGATTGCGATACTTGGTTCTAATCCAAAAAACAAAGATTTATTATCTTTCAAATCTTCAATTAGATTTGGATTTAGACTTCCATGATATAAAATAGTACCTTTAGGTATAGTATGATCTTGATATAATTCTTGAACAATATCTAATATTTTTAACTCTACTGTTTTATGATTATAATCTTTTTCATCTACCTGGTAATAACGACTCATATCAACATCCTCTTCTTCTTCATCTTCTTCATCTTCTTCTTCATCTTCTTCTTTATTTATTAACATACCAAGATTTTCTGCTGTTAATAGATTAGGATCACTTAAATTCAAACTGAGATTTTCTGTAGTTAATAGATTAGGATCACTTAAATTCATACCAAGATTACCAGATTCATAAGACGTACTTGGATAAGGATTATAATCACCCAAATTCATACCAAGATTAGGTTGATATTGATAAGGATTATCTAAGTAATGAGAATTACTTAAATTTATACCATAGTCTTCAATATCTCCAATGTTCATTTATTATTTATATTATTTATAAGTAATTATTATTTTTATCTTTTTGTCTTATTTTTAATTTAGTATCTTTATATTTGTGGTTATAACTGTACCAATTTCATTTGTAAGTTTTATATTTTTAATACAAGTATATATTATTTTTGTATATTTTGGGATATCTTTCTTGTAAAGATAGATCATTTTACCAATTTTTCTTATATATTCTTTTGGTATCTTATCTCCCTTATTTTCTAAAATAATATGACATGAACTAATATCCTCAAGATGAAACCATAAACTGTCTGGATGTGAAAGTTTTATTATTTCTTGATTTCCTAAAGCATTTTTTCCTATGTAAATATTATAATCTTTATGATTGATGTTTATATTTTGTATAATATAATTGACCATATTTATAAAAAATAATATTATATAAATATAAATATAAATGTCATCATTACCAACTTCATCAATTTCAACGTCTCTATCTCCACCTGCTTCATATAAGGAGATAGGTTCAATTTTTCTTGGTATTATTATTTCCTTAGTAATGTTAGGATTAATTGTTTCTTATTTTTTAAGAAAGAAGAAACAGTCTATGCCGAGCTCTTCACCAAGTCCATCAAGAACAAGTTCTAATTTTGCCCAATTAAATGTCGATAGACAAAATGACGAACTTAGAACTAAAATGAAAACGTCTTCTTTTAATACACCATATGTATAGACAATAAATATAACAGATATTTAAAGAAAGTGTTAAAAGCAAATATGTTTTTAACAACACAGACTGATGAGAACCAAAAAAATAAGCATATCTTTTTTTTAGAAAATTTATTATCAAAGTTAAAGAATAATCAAACTTCTCCATCAGAACAACGAGAACTATCAGAATTCTATATAAAAAACATGTTTATTAATAATGATAATGAAATAGATGAAAAAAAAATTTCTAAATATTTATATATGGGATGGTATATTTATGAATTTTTAATTTGTGATGATAATAATAAATAGAAGTATGGATGACATGCAAAATTTATTAAATGTTCTAAAAGAACAAACTGCCATAGCTGTTCCTATAAGCGATTCAGAAAAAACAAAATTTAGATCATCTAAAAGTTTTAAAAAGGGTCAAAAAGAACCAACTCATTTTGTTATACCTCCAAACAAAGCTCAAATTACTTTTAACAGAAAGAAAAAGAATTTTAAAACAGTTGCACCAGGAAGATTTAAATCATCTGGTGTGGCCTTACCAAAAAACTGGACTAATTTTGATCCAAAAGCTTCAAAATATGCTGCTTATGTCACAAAACCTCAAAATCAACAGAAATGCGGTTCGTGTTTTGCCTTTGCTGTAGCAAATGTTATGAATGATGTATTTATTTTTGGAAAGAAACTAAATTTTAATCCTGATATAAGCCCTCTATCAATATTATCTTGTGTAAAGGATAAAACATGTAATCTTCAATGTGATGGTGGAGATCCACTTGGAGTTCTTGATTGGATACAGAATCGTGGAATAACAACAAATTATTGTATGAATTATGCTGATTGTTGTAATAGTATTCCAAGTTGTTATCAACCAGTTAAAAAAGCATTTGATGAGGCTAAAAAAGAAAAAACATTCAAGTCTTCAAATAAACCTATAGAAATACCTCCATGTGGATGTTGCGGCGATGGTCCAAAGTTTTCTTATTATATTAATCAACCAATTCTTGTTTCAACAACTACTGGCGATAATATAAAAGGTGATAAAGATGCTGTTCAAATTATAAAAGAACATTTATTTGCTTATGGTGCAGCAGTATCAGGATATATCGTCTATACTAATTTTGTTAAAGATAAATCAAACGGAAAGTTCGAAAAAACTTCTGGAATATACATTGAATCTGAAAAATATTGCCCCGATACTGTTACCGTAGATGGGAAGGAAACAAAAGTTGATCAATTTGAATTTATGGGCTGTCATGCTATATCAATTGTTGGATGGGGTGTCGAACAGAAACCTATTAAACTTGATGATGGAACTGTTTTAAATAATACACCCTATTGGTATTGTAGAAATTCTTGGAGTGATAAATGGGGTTTAGACGGGTATTTTAAAATGGCTATGTATCAAAAAGTCGGAAATAAAGAAATAAACAAAACAACTGCTTTTGAAAGGGTAAATTCCGTTACAATTAAAAAAGACGTCTATCAAATGGGGGGTACGATTGTTTTTACTCCAAAAAAGTTCGGTCCTTACGATAAAGAACGTGATAAATGTGACGAGAAGGCTAAAAAATATAAAGAACCTTCTCCTAAAGATAATAAATCATCTTTACTATTAGCTTCACCTTCTTCACCTTCTTCACCTTCTTCACCTTCTTCACCTTCTTCACCTTCTTCACCTTCTTCACCTTCTTCACCTTCTTCACCTTCTTCACCTTCTTCACCTTCTTCACCTTCTTCACCTTCTTCACCTTCTTCACCTTCTTCACCTTCTTCACCTTCTTCACCTTCTTCACCTTCTTCACCATATAAAAAAGGTACTTTTATTTATTTATTATCTTTTATGAATATTTTATCAATTTGTCTTATTATTGGATTTTTGTATATAAAATATTATAAAAAAAAATAAAAGACAAATAAAATGGGTTTACAGGAAGTTTTAATATTGGTAGTGATACTTTTGTCTCTTGTTAATTTTATATTGACGGGTGTTTCTTTATCGAGATCTAATTATATAGCAAAAGATAAAGAAAAATATTCCGAACGGCGCAGAACATGAATAAAATAATAAAAAAATGATTAATATAAATGAAAATATTAATTATACTTATTATATTACTTTTACTCATATGTCCTATCATATATTTATCTAAAAATTATATAGAGTCATATGACTCTTATAAAGATATAAAAATACTTAATTTAGTATTATATAGTAAAGGTGATTCTTATGATAAGATGTATAATATAACAAAAAAGTTTTATTCTAAATTCTATCCGCAAGTTAAAACTATATATTATTTATTTGATGATAGTGTAACTACTCCAACTTTTAAAGATGATATTCTTTTAATTCCAGGAAAGGAGAGTTATTTACCAGGAATATTAGATAAAACAATAAAAGCAATAGAGCTAACTAAAGATATAGATTATGATTATCTATTAAGAAGTAATATAAGCACTATTGTAAATTTTAAAATGTTTTTAAAATATTTAACTATTAATAGAAATATAGATTATGGGGGTTCGTGGATGCTTACTCATATAAGAAAAGGTTTTAGAGATCCTTTAAATGGTATAAATGATGATAGATATGATGGTCTTAATTTTATATCTGGAACTGGTATAGTAATGTCAAAAAAAGCTATAAGAAATCTTTTAGAAAATAAAAATAAAATAGATTATTCAATAGTCGATGATGTATCTATTGGAAATTTTTTTCAAAATAATACCAATATAAAACCTTTTTCATTTGATTCTACTGTCTCATATGAAAAAGATCTTACAAGAGATCCTAACAGTATAGATTTAAATATAATATTTTATAGAAATAGAAGTTTAGATAGAAAAAATGATGTTAAAAATATGGAAGTTATATCAAATTTATTAAGCAGTGTTTTATAATGTTTTAATGTTTTAATGTTTTAATGTTTTAATGTTTTAATGTTTTAATGTTTTAATGTTTTAATGTTTTAATATTTTATATAAAGTTATTATATTTATATAAATATGACTGATCAAACAGAAGTTATTATTTATTTAGAAAAATTACCAATATATGTCTCTATAGAAAAACAAAAAAAAAATTCAGATACTTATATGAGTCTATGTGTAATAAGAAATAAGTTAATTGAAAGCTCTGTTGTTAAACCGGAATCTCGAGATAATATGTATTTTTATAAAAAAATATATAATAGTTATAATAGTTATAATAGTTATAATAGTAGTTATAATAGTTATAATAGTAGTTATAATAGTAGTTATAATAGTTATATAAAGATAAAAGAAAATGACTTATTAAATGGTACAATATACCTTTATATAAAAGAAGAGAAAGATTTTTCAGAAAGTTCAAATATACTTTTTTATTTAGAAAAAAGAATAGCAGAATTTGAGCCTAAATTTAAAAAAATATACGAAGAATTTAAAGAATTTAAAGAATTTAAAGAATTTAAAGAAGATAAAGAGAAATATGAAAAATATGAAAATATAACCAAATTATGGAATGATTTTAAAGAATACAACGACGATTCCTTTGAATACAATGACTGGTACTTTATTATGAAACAAGAAGATATATCTTTAATCAGAAAAATGTCATTAGATATAAAAAAATGGTTACGACAAAAAGAAAAAATGATAGCCGAAATAGATATAATGTATCTAAATAATTTAGAATACAAAGTAAATGACGATGATTTTATTTTTATAAATAATTATCTTCATGATATTTAAAGGTCTTTAACGGTCTCAATAAAAAATTTTCTATGAAATTTCTTGATCTAAAGATAGATTTATTTTAGGTTCTAACTGAATTGATTGTGGTGGTGGATATGTTGGCTGTGGTGGTGGATATGTTGGTTGTGGTGGTGGATATGTTGGCTGTGATGGTGGATATGTTGGTTTTGATTGTGGATATATTGGTTTTGATTCTTGTCTTGCTATCTGAGATGAAGGTTTAGTAGGTTCTTTTATATATACGTTATTAGTATTATTTATAGGAGAATTAACTCCTCTACAACGATTACAACGACCTCCACATGAACATCCCGATTCATTTAAAATATAAGGATCCCACATATAATTATATCCTGGATTATAAGGATAAGTTCTGTATAAAGATTGAGGATATTGAGGATATTGAGGATACTGAGGATATTGAGTGTATTGAGGATATTGAGGATATTCAGGGTATTGAGGATATTGTTGGTCATATGTAGGTATATTATCATATTTATGTTTATATTTTTTTTCTTTCTTCTTGTAAGTATTACTGTCATCTAAATTATCTAAATTATCTAAATTATCTAAACCATCTAAACCATCTAAACCATCGTCTTTAAATAAAGCTTTGAAACCTCTTATTTTTAATATTTCTTTAGGTTGAATATCAGTCTTAGGATCATTAGAATTATTGGAATTATTAGAATTGAACTTTGAATAAAAATATAAGATTATAATTACTTGTATAAAAAATAATAATATCAATAATAAAGCTATTATATTCATTTTATTTATAAATTTTTAATTAAAAATTTATAATTTATGGGCTCCCATCTTAATAAATAGGTTTTTATTTTTATCTTGTACGTATGAAATAATTTTATCAATCACTATATCTATACCAATTATATCTTTTCCAACTTTAGATCCTATTCCTAAATAAGGTCCTCCATATGGCTCAATATGTAAATCACTATAATTATAATAGTTAGACTGATAACAAACAACTTCAAGAATATTTTTTTCTTCGTGGAAAGAGAACTCTCGCAGTGATCCATAAGAATTTTTTTCAGACCAATATTTAATCATTCTTTATTTAATCTTTCTTTATTTAATCTTTCTTTATTTAATCTTTCTTTATTTAATCTTTATTTATTTAAATTAGTTTAAAGCTTTAAATGCTTTAAATTATAATAAAGATGGATGAAAGACCTACATGGGATGAATATTTTAAAGAGATTGTACAAGTCACTTCAAAAAGAAGTGCATGTCATAGGCTAAAAGTAGGATGTGTTTTAGTTTTAGAAAACAGAATTGTATCCCAAGGCTATAATGGTTTTTTACCTGGTTGTTCTCATGATTCTGTTGTAAGAGATGGTCATGAACAGGCAACTGTCCATGCAGAACAGAATTCTATATGCGATTGTTCAAAAAGAGGTGTATCATGTTTAGATTGTATTGCATATATAACACATTATCCATGTCTTGTATGTACCAGACTTTTATTAGCTTCTGGTATAAAAGAAATTAAGTATATTAATGATTATAAAAATGATGAACTTGTCGAGCTATTTTGTTCTCAAATGAATGTTTCTATTTCTAAAATATAATTAATAAAAATAAACGACTAAATAAATATAATAATGAGTGTGATTGATTACTTACATGTATCAATGAATAATATGATAGATGTTTATAAACGTAATAAATATATAAATATTAATACTAAAAACTTGTTTGTCGTCACTGTTAAGCTTTTTGAATTAACAATTTCTCTAAAAATAGATAAAGCACATAGAAAAAAAGTCGTTTTAAAATCATTAGAACAATTATCAAGTAATGGATACATAGAATCTAATATTAACTGGGAAGAGTATAATACTCTAAAGTCAATGATACATAATATAGATCTCTCCAAAATAGAAGAAGAAGTTTTTATAAATGAAAATACTTGTCATTGTTGTTTTTAAAATTTTATTTTAGTGTAAATAGAAATAAAGTCTGATTTACATCTCCCATTAAGTCATCTACTAAACTCTTTAGATCAGAGTTTGTATGATGAGGCATATTTGATAACCAGGTATATAAATCTTCTACCAATAAACTTTTAAAATCATTAAGACATACAATAATTCCTTCATCGTTTAAGTTATAAAGTTCTATATCAAGTTTTTCATACTTGAATGGTATCCCAGACATATGGCCACCGTTATATTTTCCCTGATAAATCTCAACAAACTTGTCATTAAATTTATCAATCTTTTCGTAGAGTTTTCCGCTTGCTATATGACGTGAATATATTTTTGTACTCCAGTGATATATTCGAATCTGGTTTTGGAAATATAATAAGGTTCTTAAAAAAGCTGAAGATTCCGACATATTTTATATTAATTAATTTAAATAAGTTTTTAAATTAAGTATTTATATCCCGGAAACATATAACTATTTATCTGAACAGTTATTATTAATATTTTATATTAATAATTTAATAACTAGTCGATATCACTATAGCAAAGCGTATACGCCCGAAGGCTATATGACGTTCACGAATATCACTATGACGTTCACGAATATCACTTTCATCTCTAAAGTGAAGTGTTCCTAGTAAATCGTCACCATATAGCTTGGAGACTCACTCCGTTCGTTACCGCTATCACTATGACGTTCACGAATAAAGGTAGTCTTATTTTTTCGTCTACAATATTCTTTATATTCTTTATATCACTTTCTGTTAGGTTAGAATTTATAACTTTAAGATAGTGTGTATAGTTAAGTTTATCATAAAAGTATGCATATTCTATTGGTGTAAGACCAAACTTATCTTTTATATCTACAAGAGGATTAAAACTCATAATAAGCTGGGTATATTTAAGATTAACAGAATCCTCTTTCATTTCTTTTGGGATAGGAAAGATGAAGGAATTGAACTAGATAAAAAAGTATAAAAATAAAAACTATCTATACCCACCAAGCAAAGTAGAATTAACTATAATAGCTTCATAACAAGTACTAAATAGTTCAATCGTTTTTAAGTCATCATATTCTTTATTATTTAAATATTTATAATTTTATAATCAAGATAGAGACCTGAAAAATTGTAATTATCATTGATAAATTTATCTGGACATATAACTATTTTATTTGGACAGTTAATAATATAAGCTCCCCACCAACCAAATGTAGAATTACCTATAATAGCTCCAGAACAACTACTAAATAGTTCAATGGTTTTTAACTCATCATATTCTTTATTATTTATATATATTAGATTATTCAAGATAGATAAGTAAGATTTTTCTTTAGCTTTTTCTATATCGTCGCTTATAATATAGAAATCTATTGAGTTTATATCAATTATAGTAGATAAATATTCAATTGCTTTTTTATAATAAGAATCAAGATCGATATTATGTTGGGGGGAATGTAAAAAGTCAGTTAGACGAATATGGATAAAAAACTTGTTATTTTTTTCACTTATTTTTTTTATATTAAAGAATAGATTAAGAATTTCTTCTCTATAGATATTAAAATTGTTAGCATTTTGTAAATAAGTATTGACTAAAATATGATTTGTCAAAAAAGGATCGAATCTATCCAAGATATTTTGATAAATACCTTTCTTTTTTAGAGGAAACTTTGAAGTATCCTTAAGTTTTATTATTTTAAAAAATGTATCGTAATATTTTTTATATGTTTTCTCGTAGGATGGATCTAAAACAAAGTCTATATTATATTTCTTAGAATAAGACCAGCATGATATTATTTGGAATAAATGATTACCAAGTCTACCTTCAGGTTTAATAGAAATATAGTTATTATTAATGATCTTTTGTTCTATAATTACTTTTTTGGGGAAAAAATTTACATATCTTGATATTTTTTCATTCTTCTGATATCTTTTTAACATATTTTAATATTAAAATATTAAAATATTAAAATATAAGTATTTTTATTTAAATCTTTAAAAGCCTGCGTTATTTCTGTTAATATAAGTTTGATATGCATTATTCTGATTACCAGCTACACGTGAATCGTAAGCATAGGCAGCACGAGTATCTGGTTGAGAATAGTTTTCAACATAATTTTGAGAATAATTTTGAGGATAGGTAAATTTCTCTACTACAGGAGAAGCATTGTAACGTCTTCCACAACCTGCACCGTCACCATTTCCATTTACACCTCTAACACCAGTGTCATAGGTAGTATTAGTAGCAGAGTAATCATAACCGGCACTTCCTACTACTCTGTATATATTGTCTCTATCTTGATTACGAGTCATCATGGCATCTGATGTAAACATGTTATTATTTGGGTTTGAAAACCCTTCTACAAGGGGTTTAGAATTTCCGTTATATAAAGGAGCCTGGAAACCAGCAGCATCCAAAGCAACGTATTCCATGTATTGAGGTCTTAGAAAGTTTTCTACGGCAATACGATCATCAGCAGAGTTACAACCAGCATTCTTGGTAACATAAGAATCTGGGTGGACAAATCTACCAAAGTTATCTTGTCCGTTCCATAGGGGGCATAATAGATTTGATGGGTTTTCAAAACGATCAGATTGAATCTTGTCAGCCCATCCAGTATTTACTTTACATACATTAATAGATCCTAATAGTGATATAGACATCTTTTATTATAAAATATTTTTATTAATATTTTTTTTTTATTTCTTTTTGGTTTTTTCAGATATATATTCTTCTAATAAATTATTATCCCTAAACCATTTCTGAATTTCTGTACATATTTTTTCTTTTGATACCGAATCTTTACCTGAAGACCCCCAATACATAAGTCTTAATTTATCTTCTTTAGACATAACATGAAATTCATCCATTGTAAAAGCCTTCTTTATCTCTTTAAATTTATCATTATCATATTCTTCTTTTAATTCATCATCAGATTTTTTAATTAATTTTTTATCAAAATCTAAAGGATAATCTAACTTAATCTTACTAATAAGCATTAATAATTCTTTATGCTTCCAAGACGGATCACAAGCCTTTCCTTTTCGTGTACGTCTTGTATCAACTTTTCCTGCCTTTGTCATTTTTATCTTATCCTTCTCTGCGATAATATCGACAATAGAAAACTTATCGGTGACTTTATCTAATAAACCATAATAACCATAAGGATTCTCTCTATATTCAGCCTTTTTCTCATCTGTTTTTTCCTTAACTTTTCTTTTATTTTCTTCACTACAATCTTCCCACACATTTTCTTTTATATCTTCCATATTTAAACATCTTAAATTATCAGTAAGAGTTGAAATAATTAGATTTTCCTCTTCCATTCTTATGATAAAAGGTTTAAATTCTTCCAATAAAAACTCTCTTAAATCCACATTTCCAAGAGATCTTTCTCCTGCCAAAACAGCTGTCTCTAATAAAAATTCTTGTGTATCTAAAGGAAATTTATGAAGTATTTCTCTTCTTTTAGTTACATTTTGTTCATTCTTTAGAGAATTAAATAATTTTGGTATCGTCTTATAATACATATCCTCTATTTTATCATTAAATAAAGTTAAATCAATCTCTTTGTGTAAAGGAAAATTTTCAACATAATAAGAATCAAAAAAATTTGTATTGTTCTTTAAATTATGAGTTATATACAATGTATTATTATCAAATCGAAAAAAAGAATTATACCCCAATCTATCAACCATTGTCACATTATTACTTGTCATCTTAATTATTGAATCCAACATCATATAATAAGTTAAAGATATTTTATACATTTCCATCATTTTAACAGACGCAATCTGAAATAAATTATCCGTTTTTATAAATATAATTCTATACTCATCAAATATTGCCAATATCACAGTAATAATCTTATTAATCTCCTCTCCATTATAATACAAATTATATGTACTTATATCCAATTCATTCTCATCAATATTATCTATATTATCAATATATTTATTATCTACTCCATCACAAGCATAATTACACGATTTATAATTACATTCCCTTGAATTATCCATAGAATCTGGAAAACTATTTCTATTCTTATTCAAAGAACAATCAATACTTGCCTCTTTTATTGCCTTTTCAATTGATTTTATTGACGTATCTTTATCTTGACTCACTTTATACATTTGATAATCAATCGAATTATTATGATTACCATCATTTGGTATAGCACAATATAAAAATATATTGACATTCACATCTATTCCTGCCTTCTCCAAATCAAGATGTGAAAATAAACGATATCCTCTCGCTGTTGCTTGATCTGTCTCGCTAAAGTTCCAACTTGGAGTAAAAATATGTATATTCTGTACATTCTTAAACGTTACACCCTCAGAGACAACCCTACTTCCAATAATCACTTTAATATATCTCCCATCCATATTTGACGGACTATTATATGTTTTCAATATATCTAAAGTCTCCTTTTCACTTGTCGTAGCATTTGTTATAATAGAATAATTTAATCCTTTATTAAAACCACCTTTAGAATCTCTAAATCCAAATAGCTCAAGTAACTTGGAAAACAATATAGCACCACTTCCCTTTACCAACTTTATATAAATAAAATGATTCGTTTTATCATTTGGATCAATCAGTTTTCTTATACAATCAGCATATATCACACTATATTTTGACAATCTCTCAAGTCGCTCCATATTATTTTGAGTCCCTTTTATAATTTCATCCCTCAAAGCCATCTTTAGAGAAAAAACAGATCTCTCCCTATCTTTTATACGAGACTTTATCTTTTTTGTCTCCATATATCTATCAAATCCTTCTGAACCATAAGATCGATCAGGAAAAACAAATAAACTTGATTGAATTGAATTATTATAAACACCCGTCTTTTCTGAACTCTCTTTATCTGATATATATAAAGGCTGATATACTTCTGTTTGAAAATCACTCATTCTTAACGGATATAAATTAAAATGTCCAATATTAAGATCACCTATATAAGTCTTTCTAACAACACTCTTCATCGCTTTTAAATAACTCACATAACCATGTAAATAACTCTTCAAATCAGCTACCTTACTCCTTCTAAGATTAGATATATTCTTATTATCATCTTTTCTCTTCAAAAACTCCTTAGCAAACGCTTCTTGAGTAGGAAGCTGTTTATCTAAAGGTAATATCAAATTCATTATACTTGCTATTTCTTCTGGCTTATCTACCATTGGTGTACCTGTCAATAATATTATCTTACAGTTTTTTACTTTATGTAAAAAATCATGAATTACATTATACTGTTTTTCATCCTCATCACTCATTCTTAAATTATGAGTCTCATCAATAACTATAATCTTATTACTATACCTTTTTATCAACAAGTCTTTTTTCATCTTACTTATTCTCTTACTAAATACTCCAAACGTTTCAAAGTCATAAAACTTTTTTATTTCAACATTCACTCTTCTTTTACGCTGATCATCCGTTATATTTTCATCATAATACTTATCTGGAATATAAGGACTCTTTATACACTTTCTATTAGCATCCTGTTCTTGACACGTACATATAAAAACAAGCTCATTTATATAATTATTAATTAAATTTGATCCTCTCATCAAAATTAACGCACCATCATACCCATTTATCTCATTCTTTATCTTTTCTATTGCACCAACAGAAGAACAAGTCTTTCCTGTTCCAGGTTCATGCATCAAAAGTATACCTTTATAAGGAGTATTACTACTCAAAAATCGAGATATAATAATCTGATGCTTCATCAACTGTCCTGGATTTTCTGGCTTAAATTCAATCTTTTCAAGTCGATTGTCGTAAAATTCTTTCTTCCTATAAATATTTAAATTTGGATCTCCTAACTCAACATAATCTTCTCCTAAAATCTCTCTAACTTCTTCATCAAATTCAGGATAAATAGGTAAAAAATTATATAACATACTCTCTTTCTCATCTTTCTCAACTGATTCCATTTTATATTTTATAAAATTTTATATTATATTTATATTTATAATATAAATATGACTCTTAATAATGTATACGTAAACGGTATAAACGAAGAATACCTACAGAAATTTAAACTATCAGAAAATGGAAATCCATTTACAAATCCACAAATCATCGAAACCCGCCAACAATTATACCCTCAAAACCTTATAAATAACCCAACAGTATCAGAACCTCTAAAAGAACCAGAAAGACAATATAAAAAAATCCCAGAACCTCCCATCGTTACCTACTCTAAAATGAAATGGAACACAAAAACATCTCTAAATAATCCGCTTAGATCATTTACAGTTTTAGGTCAATCTTTATCTTTTACTAAAAATCTAATTCTTCCACGAAGAGTTAGCGTACTAACAAATAATGTTCCCAAAACAGCTCTGACAAATAACTGTTATACTCCAGTAAACAACCAAGTTGTTGTAATAAAGCCATAATATAATTAATCATTTAATCATTTAATCATACAAATTACTAAGACTTTTCTGAACTTTATCTTGATCATCATCATATCCTTCTGTATTTCCTTCTCCACTAAATTTATTCATAAGTCTTGAATTATCTTCATCTTCATAAGCTTCATTCTCACTTTCTTTAAACTTTTTTAATAAATCTTCACCGTAGTTTTTTGCTTCATCTCCATCGATATATTTTTCAGTTACTTTTCTATATAATCCGTAAGAACATACTACAAGATTAAAAAGAATTAAAAACAATATCAATAAATTTAATAAATACATTTTATTATTAAAATTAAAAAAAAAATTAAAATAAATGGATTCAGCTCAACAAGAAAATCCCAATATGATAAAAATATTATCATACACACTAGGCGGATTGTTTATCTTATTAGTATTAGTCAATATATTCTCATTTAGTAGCAATCAAACACAAGATGATCAAGAAGATAATTCTATCGAAGAAGTATCAACAGAAGAAATATCAATCTTCTATGATAACTACCCATATCTATTAGGACAAGGGAAAGGACAAGATTCTTGTCAAACTTGTAGAAAACCTAGATGTCGCACATGTCATAAATGCTCTTATAACAAATATATGGAAGAAAATCAAAATCAATCACAACAAAATACTGACGTAATTTTTATACCACTCTACCAAGATAATATACCACAAAACATGACATCAAACATCCCATCAAACATTGATCAAGCTATTGCAAACATTGATCCAAATATGTTATCCAATATGATATCAAATATTCGACAAAATAATAGAACAACTATTGGTCCAACTATGGGTCCAACTATGAGTCCAAACATGGGTTCAACTATGGGGCCAACCATGTATCCAACTATGAATCCAACTATGGGTACAACTATGGGTCCAACTATGAATCCAACTATGGGTTCAACTATGGGTCCAACTATGAATCCAACTATGGGTTCAACTATGGGTCCAACTATGGGTCCAACTATGAACCCAAACATGATATCAACAATGAGACCAGTGATGAGACAATCTTTTCAACGTTAATAACAGATAAGACATTAATAAAATTGATTTTTTTATATTATTTTTAATTATTTAGAAAGTAAAATGGGAAATTGTTTTGTAAAAGAACACGTAAAGGAAGAACTAAAAGAACACGTAAAGGAAGAACTAAAAGAACACGTAAAGGAAGAACTAAAAGAACACGTAAAAGAAGAAGTAAAAGAACACGTAAAGGAAGAACTAAAAGAACACGTAAAAGAAGAAGTAAAAGAAGAAGTAAAAGAAGAAGTAAAAGAAGAAGTAAAAGAAGAAGTAAAAGAAGAAGTAAAAGAAGAAGTAAAAGAAGAAGTAAAAGAAGAAGTAAAAGAAGAAG
>Ga0209491_10003980_pt1 | contig 23546 bp, 19 predicted proteins | sample BON02_FD_187213 | JGI IMG/M metagenome (GOLD analysis project Ga0209491, IMG submission 187213) | Freshwater microbial communities from Lake Bonney liftoff mats and glacier meltwater in Antarctica - BON-02 (SPAdes) (version 2) | ecosystem: Environmental > Aquatic > Freshwater > Ice > Glacier... | reverse complement strand
TAGCACAGCACAAATGATGGATGGTCTTGGCCTTGCGGAAACGACACCAGGTCCGTTGATCCTAGTGCTGCAATTCGTGGGGTTCATGGGGGGATGGGCCAATGGCGGCGGAGCTTCGCCGCTCGTCACCGCCACGCTGGCTGCGGCAATGACGTGCTGGGTGACATTTTTACCAGGCTTCTTGTTCATCTTTGCAGGTGCTCCGTATATCGAACGGACCCGCGGAAATTTGCGTTTGAATAACGTGCTGTCAGCGGTCACTGCTGCCGTGGTTGGCGTGGTGTTGAATCTGGCAGTCTGGTTCGCGTGGCAAGTGATTTCACCCGCTCCGGGGCAGTGGGATTTTGTCTCACTCGTTTTCGCAGGGCTCTTTTTCCTTGTCCTGCAGCGGTGGAAGTGGGACGTGCTTTGGGTGGTCGGTGCCGGGGCAGTCCTCGGGTTAGCCGGTTGGGCTTACAGATTGATCTAGCATCCGGACCGGAATCCCGGCGGCATCGAGGTGACGTTTTGCCTGGGCGATGGTGAATTCGCCGAAGTGAAAAATACTCGCAGCAAGCACTGCGTCTGCGCGACCTTGCGACAAAACATCTACCATGTGATCCAACGTGCCCGCGCCGCCGCTGGCAATCACAGGAATCTCAATGGCGGCACTCACCGCTGTGGTTAGTGCAATGTCATAACCGTCTTTTGTTCCGTCCGCATCCATGCTGGTGAGTAAAATTTCGCCAGCTCCGAGTCGGGCAACTTCGCGTGCCCACGCGACGGCATTCAAGTCGGTCGCCCGGCGTCCCCCGTGGGTGTAAACCGTCCACCCGCCGTCGTAATTGCGTTTTGCGTCGATGGCAACAACGATGCATTGGGAGCCAAACTGATTGGCTGACTCAGCGACTAACCGGGGCGTTTGAACGGCGGACGTATTCATGCTGACCTTGTCAGCACCTGCCAGCAACATCGTGCGGACGTCTTCGATGGTCCGGATGCCACCACCCACAGTAAGTGGCATGAAACATTGTTCGGCGGTCCGCTGCACGACATCGAGCATCGTATTTCGTCCGTCGCTGGACGCCGTGATATCAAGAAATACCAACTCGTCAGCCCCCTGCAAATCATACGCCTTCGCACATTCCACCGGGTCCCCTGCGTCGCGGAGGTTCAGGAATTTCGTGCCCTTCACGACACGACCATCGGTTACGTCAAGACAGGGAATGACTCGTTTCGAAAGCATGATTCCTGAAAATGGCGGCATCAGGCTGCCGAAATCGAGTCTAAAGTGATTGCTATGGAACGCGGGTGCCTTACTCTGCGGCTTCAGAATTTTAAAATGGGAGTGCGAAACTTGATATCACCCGTAGCTCGTGTTGTCGCGATGCTGTTTTTTGGTGCCCTCATGGTATTCTTGGGGGCCGGATGCCAATTCGCTGGCACTCTGGGACCAGGGCGGTTCAACACGGTGGTGATTGATGCGGGTCATGGGGCGCATGACAGCGGTGCACGGGCAGTCCGTGGGACCAGCGAGAAAGTTGTTGCTTTGGATACAGCCAAACGCGTGGCTGCAATTCTGCGACGGCGCGGCTTCTGGGTTATAGAAACGCGCACGACCGATGTTTTTATTCCATTGGGTCGACGGGTGGCGATCTCGAAAGGGACCCGAAATTCTGTTTTCGTGAGCATTCATTACAATTGGGCCCGGCGCTCGGCAGCCCGTGGTGTGGAGACCTTTTATTACTCGCCGCAGTCGCAGGTTCTGGCACAAAAAGTGCAGCGGGAACTCAGTCTGTCCTATGCCACGCCAAATCGCGGCGTGAAGCGTCGCGGTTTCTATGTGCTGCGTAAAAACTCCCGTCCTGCAATTCTTGTGGAGTGCGGGTTTTTATCCAATCCTTTTGACAATGCTATTGCGCAAAACGCATCGAAACGGCAGCGCATTGCTGAGGCAATCGCGCGGGGGATTATTGCTGCCCGCGAGTAGATTCGGATGGCACGGTGGCGCTCGCTAGAAGCGACGCCATGTCGCTTGGAAGCGGAGCTGCCCAGGCAAATTGTTCTCCTCGGAACGTGATTTTCAGTTCTGACGAATGCAATGCGTGTCGCGACAAGACGAGCGACTTTTCCATCGCAGGAGACCATCCGCCTTCGATAAATCGCAAATACCATTGCTCGTCGGGGCCATAGATCTTGTCGCCGATTACCGGAAACCCTACGTAGCTCAGATGCACCCGGATCTGGTGCGTGCGGCCAGTGATCGGAGTTGCATGGACAACGGCAATCTTTCCGATACCCGGATGCGTGTACCGTTGGCTGACGACAAAATGGGTGAGGGCGTCAGCACCGGACGGATGCACACCGCGTTTCAGGTAAATCGCGGACGGGCTGATTTCACCGGCACGCAGCAGAGGTGCGTTGACCGAAAATCTATTGCTCTCGGGCCAGCCTATTACCATGGCAGTGTATTGTTTGCTGATGTTATGGCGCGCCATCGAGATCCCGCACTCCCGCGCTGCCGCTGCGGATTTTGCGATCAGAGTCAACCCGCTCGTCTCGCGATCCAGACGGTTGATGATCGATACTTGGCCGCCGTTGGCTAGCTCATAAGCGAGAAGTTCGCATAGGAAATCCCGCAGAGTGGCCGGCCCGCCGGGTTTAGTGGGATGCACCAGTAGTCCTGCCGGTTTATCCACCACGAGGAGGTCCGGCGTTTCCGCGATGATGGGAATGTTGACTAGTGGCGGCTGCATCGTGATGGTGGGGGGAGTATGGTGAAAATGAATCACGTGACGCGATGTTATTCCAGCGGTGGCGTGCGCGCTTTAGACGATGTATCTTTGGAAATTAAGGACCTCGATTTTGTGAGCATCACAGGGCCGAGTGGCTGCGGGAAAAGTACGATGCTTAATCTTTTGGGCGGGCTTGATCAGCCGGATACAGGCGAAATTATCGTAGATGGTATTTCGCTCCACAATGCCGCGGAGGCCACGCTCACGCAATATCGGCGACACCATTTGGGAATCGTATTCCAGTTTTTCAATCTGATGCCGGCAATGACAGTGATCGAGAATGTGGAACTTCCATTGCTCCTGCAGGGGGTTGCGGCGCGCGAAATGCATGCACGGGCGGCTGCAATGCTTGATTTGGTCGGCCTCACCCCGCGCAAAACACATTTTCCGCATCAATTGAGTGGCGGTGAAATGCAGCGTGCATCCATCGCACGGGCATTGGTGCATTCGCCCGCATTGCTGCTGGCCGATGAACCCACTGGAAATCTGGACTCGTCCAATGCGGAGCGGGTGCTGGAGGTGCTGTCAAAGATCGCTTCCCAAAAAATGACGACGATGATAATCGTAACGCACAGTGAGCACGTGGCTGGGATGGCATCTTCCCGGATTCGCATGTTTGACGGGAAAGTTATCCATGCCTGATTTATCCAAGCCCGATTGTCATAGTGAGGTCCTATCGAAGTTTCGGCTTTTTGCCGGATTCAAGGACGAGGAACTCGATACGCTGCTGAGTTTGTGCGATTTTGAGTCCTATTCCGCAGGTGAAAGCATCGTATCGGAGGGCGACATAGGGCTCTGCATGTATGTGATTCTGTGCGGCAATGTCCAGGTGACTGTGCGCTCCCCGGCTAACGAGCCTATCCCCTTGGCCGACCTTGAGTGCGGAGACTTTTTCGGAGAGGTTGCGCTTGTTGATGATGGTCCGCGGTCTGCAACGGTGGTCGCTACCGGAGAAACGCAGGTATTGCGGATCACCCGTGTGGTGCTTGGTGTGATGGCTGGCGTTCAGCCTGCTGGCGCGATCCATTTATTGGCCGCTATCGGCCGTTCGTTGGTTAACCGCCTCCGGGTTGGTAATCAGAAATATCTCGACCTAATTCTCCTGGGGCACAAAGAATCCTCCCCTTCCGAATAATTTCGGCGCATTCTTCAGCAGTAATAATTTTAAGGCATTTCGTGGACAAACAACGCACTCTCGCATCTTCAACCAGTCTCACTGGAACGTCACTACACACGGGCGAACTTGTCACCCTGACGCTACATGCCGCTCCGGTGGACCATGGGATTAAATTTCGCCGGGTGGATCTTCCCGATGAACCCATCGTTGAGGCGCGCGTTAAAAATGTCAAAATGGTGGAGCGATCCACCACACTTGTCGAGGGTAGCGCCAAAATCCATACGGTTGAACATGTCGTATCGGCACTAATCGGCTTGGGTGTGGACAATGCGGTGGTGGAAATGAATGCCAATGAGCCGCCCATTGGCGACGGCAGCGCAGCGCCGTTTGTGGCACTGATCAAGCAGGCGGGTATTGTAGAACAGGATGCCCCCCGGGCATACTTCGCGCCGTCTGAACCGATCCATGTGGAAACCCGCAGCGGATCAATCATGACGATTATCCCGGACGACAAGTTTCGTGTGTCATGTACGCAAGTGGGTCCTGAAGGCCGCTTCACTCAATATCTCAGCCTGGAGATCACGCCTGAAACATACGAAAAGGAAATTGCCTCTGCGCGGACGTTTGTTTTTTACGAGGATGTAAAGCCTCTCATGGATAAGGGGCTCATTCGCGGTGGGAGTCTTGAAAATGCGATCGTCGCTCGCGGAGACTCGGTGCTCAGCAAAGAGCCATTGCGTTTTCCTGATGAGTTCGTGCGCCACAAAATCCTCGATATCGTCGGAGACCTCGCATTGTCCGGCCGTCGATTGCGGGGGCATGTCATCGCCATCAAGCCGGGGCATGGCCCGAACACGGAACTCGCGAAGCTCATGGTCAAAGGATATGATCAGCTGGTAGGCATGGCGCCTCGACCCGTGGCTGCGACGGCGGGTGTGCTGGATGTGAATCAGGTGATGGCGATTTTGCCTCACCGGTATCCATTTCTCATGGTGGACCGGATCCTTGAAATCGAGGACCTCCGCGCGGTCGGTGTCAAATCTGTAACAATCAACGAGCCATTTTTCCAAGGCCACTTTCCTGGGCATCCGGTGATGCCTGGTGTGCTGCAGTTGGAAGCAATGGCGCAGGTGGCGAGTGTGGTGATGATGCGCAAGACTGAAAACGCCGGTAAAATCGGTTATTTCATGAGCGCAGACGAAGTCAAATTCCGGAAACCCGTTTTTCCTGGCGACACGCTCTTTATTCATGTGGAAATGACTCGCGCCAAACGCAACCTAGGCAAAGCCAAATGTAAATGTGTCGTGAATGGCGACACCGTTTCCGAAGGAACGTTGTTATTCGGAATTATTAACCGCTAGGTTTCTCATGGTTATAATCCACCCCACCGCAATCATTGACCCTGATGCCGAGATCGGCGACGGCTGTCGCATCGGGCCATACTGTATCGTCGCCAAAGGGGTCGTATTGGGCGCCGAGTGTGAGTTGCAGAGCCACGTGACACTTGCAGGTCCCACGTCGATTGGATCTGGAAATCTCTTTTTTCCGTATTGTTCCATCGGACAGCGCACTCAGGATCTGAAGTATGCCAGCGAACCCACGTATTTGGAAGTGGGGGATGACAACACGTTTCGCGAGTTTTGCACCGTGAACCGAGGCACCGCACCCGAAGCAAAGACAGTCGTCGGGTCGCGCGGGAATTTTCTCGCATACTCGCACATCGCGCACGACTGCATCGTGGGGGATGATGTCATTTTTTCAAACAATGGCACGCTCGCCGGCCATGTCATGGTGGAGGATTTTGCTGTCATCGGAGGCCTCACGGCCGTCCATCAATTCTGTCGCATCGGGCAGCACGCCATCACCGGAGGGTGCTCCAAGATCGTGCAGGACGTGCCGCCATTTTTTATCGCTGATGGAAACCCGGCTGAAGTGCGCGGTGTGAATCAAGTCGGTTTGGAGCGAAGGGGATTCGCTCCCGAGCACGTCCGGAGCCTGCGGGATGCGTATAAAATCATTTATCGGTCCAGCTTGAATACCAAGCAGGCGATGGAAACGATCCGCGAGCAAATCCCATCCAACCCCCAGATCGAGGTGCTGGTCGCCTTTATCGAAACAAGTAAACGCGGGATCGTTCGATAGCACTCACTGTTTAGGGTCGGTCTAAATTTCCATATGTCATCCAGCGATTAGGCTCCTCGGCGAGCACCGCAATGGCAGCAGCGTTGAGCTGAGTTTTGGAAACAAATGACGCGGTATCCACCCATTCCTGTTCTTTCGATCCATCCGCGCTGCGTTCGGAACAATGCGAGAAATCTCCGCAGGGTCCCAGGCCGTCGATTGTCGGGAAATACTGCCAGAGCACGTTTCCATCACTGAGTCCCCCGCGCGCTTCGGATTCGACCGGGATGGAAAGCGATTTACCCGCAGATTCCCAAATATTGACTAGTTTTTGCGTATGCGGATTTTCCGGCCACGGGGCTGTGGTGTGAACGACTTCGACAGTCGTGGAACTGGGATATCCGTCAGTACTCCGGATCGTTCCCTCGCCGGCGAATGATAAAATCGTTGATTCAGCCGCTTGGTAGGGAGCGGAGGACCATGCGCGCATTTCCAGTGATGCCGTTGCTTCATGTGGCACGCGATTGTCCACCGTGCCGCCGTGGATGCTTCCGATGTTCACTGTGACGCCCGCTTGATAGTCGGTGAGTGCGTGTAATTTGCCAACGATGGTTGCGAGTTCAGCAATGGCGTTTGCTCCGCGAGCGTGTTGAGCGCCTGCGTGCGCGCCCCGGCCCATCGTGTGAATGCGGAAGGTTCCGCGGCCTTTACGTTGACGAACGACGCGAAATGCTTGCGGCGTTCCCCCGTCCGCTTCGAAGAGCAGACATGCGGTTTTTCCCCCAGGGAATTGCCCTCGACACGCCATTCCGAAATCCTCGGAATCGACTTCTTCACACGAGTTAAGCGCTACCACCCAATTGATCGCCGAAAATACCGCGGGCCACTCGCGGTGCATCGCGGTGAGGAGCATCCAGATCATTGCGGTGCCGCCTTTGATGTCGTTGGTTCCGGGACCATGGATGCGGTTTCCTTCCACCCTCCAGGCGAAGTCGTTGCGCAATTCCTCCTCGGCGGGATACACCGTATCGAGGTGCGCTATCAGAGCAATCGTGGGCAGATCGTCCCGTGGGTCGCTGTTTAGAAAAAGGTGATCGCCGAATTCCGCACGGGCCGTCGGCACCCGTTTCGCGGAGAATCCCAGAGGCGCGAATTGCGAGGCAATCATATCTGCGACGGCGTTCACGCCTTGGATGTTTGCGGTAAAGCTGTTCTCCGCAACGAGTCGCTTCAAAAAATCAAGCATTCCGGGCAGGTCGGCGGCGCAGGGAAGGGGAGATGGATTCATAAAAGGTCGGAATTGGCGTACGGTATGCTACCTGCGAGCGGTTACGGATACAGTCGCGATTCACAGCAGCGCCGATAATCATTGAACCCGCATGGATAGTTCAAACCAATATGCATCCTATTTCTGATTTGCCCACCCCTGCACTCGATCTCGTGCTTCGCGTGGGCTGCGAGTTGCGGTATTCGTGTCCTGAGCCTGCGCCGGCCTTGCTGACGATTAAACCGCGCCACGACAGCCATCAATCCATCCGCACGGAAAGTGTGCACTTGGATCCGGACCTTATTGCTATCGAGGCGGAAGATGATCACGGAAACGTGATCCTACGAACCGTCCTGAAAGCCGGGGAAAACTTGTTCCGCTATGACGGCCTGGTGTCGGTGCCGAGCGCTCGCGAAGATTTTGCTCACGCCGATGGGGCCATTTCGCCGGACCAGCTTCCGGCGGAGTTGCTTCGATACACGATGCCATCCCGATATTGTGATTCGGACAAGTTGCTGGATTTTGCTTGGGACAAATTTGGCCATCTTTCGCATGGCTTGGAGCGGGTTCGCGGAATCCGGGATTGGGTGCATAAAAATATCGAATATCGCACTGGATCTGGAAGCCCGCTGTTATCGGCGTCTGATATCATCAGCCGCGGATTTGGCGTTTGCCGGGATTTGTCGCATTGCGGTGTGACGCTTTGCCGAACATTCAATCTGCCCACGCGCTACGTGAGCGGATACGTCGCCGATGTGGGATGTGAAGATCCCGGCACGCCGATGGACTTCCATGCGTATTTCGAGGTTTTCATTGGAGGGCGGTGGCAGATATTTGATGCCCGGTTTCCGGAACCCCGGATTGGGCGCGTCCGAATCAGCGCAGGTTATGACGCTGGAAATTGTGCTTTCACGACGATCTATGGTGGCGCGGCGCTCATGGGATTTAATGTCTGGTCGTATCAAGTCGATCCGGCCGACGTGAACGTTGGCGATCCGGTGGACCTATCGCGCCGTCTGTGCGGCACGCCAGCCCTGAGGTTTCCGAGCGCCCGGGCCGCAGACATAACCTCTCCACTCCTTCTCGGGAGCCTGCTGGTGGCATAAGTCCAGTTCCCGAATATGCAGCGCCTTCGTCTCAAGTTTGCTCAATCCTGGGTCGTTAGTAATCGCTTTCCGCCTTCTTGATCCATTCAGGTTGTAACAGCCGCCCATTTATTTACATGCCGGATTCTATTGGGGTGGCGCTTGACATAGCGGACCATGCTCTACAAGTTTTTCTCCATGAATTCACCTTCAACAGCACACTGCATCATGCCGCAAATCCCGCTGGACGAGAGGGACCGTCAACAGGCACTTGACGACCTGCGTCTGATCGATACGCCTCAAGAAGAGCGCTTCGACCGGATCGTTCACCTCGCGCAATTGTTGTTCCGCGTATCTATCGCCTACATTTCACTGGTTGATAAAAACCGGCAGTGGCTCAAGTCCAAAGTCGGGCTGGCAGTGTCCGAGACGTCGAGAGACATCTCGTTTTGCGGACACGCAATTCTGCAAGATCGTGCGATGGTCGTACCAGACGCGTTGCAGGACTATCGGTTCGCAGGCAATCCGATGGTGCAAGGCGAGCCGTTTATTCGGTTCTATGTAGGCCAACCGCTTCGCGGGCCGTCCGGTCATAAGGTTGGCACCCTCTGCCTGGCCGACCGGGAACCTCGCGAGTTTTCGGAACATGACCTGCAGTTATTGGAGCAACTGGGGCGGTTGGTCGAACGTGAGTTCACGCTGCTTGATCAAATCCAAATGCAAATCGAAAACCTTCGTGCCAAAGAGGAAATCGAGCGAAAGAGCCAGGAACTAGAGCGGGCGGTGGCAGCGCTGTCCGAGGAAAAAGAGCATTCCGAATTATTGCTGAAAAACATATTTCCCGGTGAGGTGGCGGATGAACTCAAATTGCAGGGCCGAGTCCGCGCGGTTGCCCATGAGCGCGTCTCTGTCTTGTTTGCGGATTTCAGTCAATTCACTTCGGTCGCAGCGACGTATCAGGCCGCGGAGTTGGTGGAGGAACTCAATCGGTGTTTTTGTCTTTTCGACGGTCTGTGTGGCCGCCACGGCGTGGAGAAGTTAAAAACAATCGGCGATGGATATCTCTGCGTGAGTGGGATTCATGGCGATCCGGTTGACGCCGGACTGCGCTTGGTCAAATTCGCTGAAGAGGCGATGGCATTTGTTTTGAAGCGGAAAATTGACATCGAAGCCTCAGGCAAGAAATATTGGAGCATGCGGATCGGGATTCATTGCGGCCCTGTCGTGTCCGGCGTCGTTGGTATCAAGCGCATGGCCTATGACATGTGGGGCGAGACGGTGAATACGGCAGCCCGGATGGAGCAAAACTCAGAGCCGGGGCGTATCACGTTATCGAAGAATTTCCGCGATATGCTCGGGGACCGTATTGTTTCTGAATCACGCGGAGTCCTGCCGATCAAGCACAGCGAGGACATGGAGATGTTCTTTTTTGAACGGTTCGCGTGAGACCGCCTGCGGCCAAGGTCAGGAGCCGAGGGTTGCGATGGCAGCCTCGACTTCCTCTGCGTGGTTTTTTGTGCCTGCCTTTGCCGAATGCCAGATGATCTTCCCGTCACGGACCAAAAACGACTGCCGTGCGGAGATCCCCGCCACAATCGTGGGCACGCCAAACGCCTTGATCACCTTTCCGTCGTCGTCAGCGATCAGGGTGAATGGAAGGTTGTATTTGTCGGCAAATTTCTTCTGAGCAGCCGGGGTGTCTTTGCTTACGCCGATGACATCCACGCCGAGCGCTTTGAGGTCTTCGATTCCGTCGCGCAGCGAACACGCCTGAGCGGTACACCCGCCCGTGTCTGCTTTGGGATAAAAATAGACCAGCGTTGTCCCAGTTGCGAGCTTGGCTCCTAGATCGACGGACGCCGCGTTCTGATCGAGTACTATGATTGCGGGAGCATCGGCGCCGATGGCGAGAGGTGTTGCGTTAAGATTGATACCGAATAGGGACATGGAGATTGCTGCAAGGGTGAAGGTGAGTTTGCGAATTATGAAAAAATTCATTATTAACATATACGCGCAGTAATCCCATTGTGCAGCAACCCAAATTACTTTCTTCATGGTCTCTCTCCGAATTCTTTTCTGCATATACCTGGTCGCTTTGTGCGGGTGTTCCGCGCCGGTTGATCCGCGAGAGATCGCACCCGTGGAGCTTATGGAGTCGGTTGCCGATGTTCCGGTGGAAAAAGTCTGGGTGCATCCGTCGGCGCGCCGACTGCTCGCTTGGGCTGGCGCGGAGCCCGGGAATGCCAATGCTGGCGATGAGGCGGCGGCCATGGATCCCTCGGCATGGCGGGAGCTCGAGCGGGCGCACCATTACAATGCGGTTGTGGTGGCTGGCAGCTGGAGTGAGATCGGGCCGCTCGTGATGCACCTTCGTGAGTCTCCGGATTTTTACATTGATCAAGTGGACGCATGGGGGGTCGTCTTCCGTCGGGGATCAGCCACGCTATGGACTCCTCCCGAAGTCCAGGAAATTGCATTAGGAGAGTCTGAGGGTCGGCGCGCGGCGATCCTCTCGCGGATGGCAATGATCCTCCAAGCTATGGGGGAAAACCGGGCTGCCCAGAGCGCGATCGCCACTGCCATGGAACTGAACGGGGAGGATGCCCATGTGCAGGCGCGCAAAGCTGCTCTCGACCTGCAACGCGGGCGGCTCAATGAAGCGGTATCGGGCGCAGATCTGGTGCTGCGCACATCGCCAGATCACGTGGCAGCCCTTCAGATCAAGGCGCAGGCACTATCGAGGGGCGGTGCGTCAGATCAAGCCTGGGAGGTTGCTGAGCATTTGGTTCGTGTGGCATCACCGAATGATATGATCTCGCTGGCGCTCCACGCTCAGTTGGCAAACGATGCCCGTGCCTACAGCAGGGAGCAGGAGTCACTCGAAGCCCTTGTGCGGTTTTCCGAGCAAGCCGGAGTCGACCCCGTGATGTATCGGGTGCTTTTAGGCCAATGTTACGCCCGTTTAGGGCTGGGTCGCCAAGCCATGGAGCAATTTCTCAAGGTGCAGTCCTTGGAATCGCTCCCCGCCGCGGCGCGCTCCGATGTGGATACCGCCATCGGAAAGCTGAAGCGGACCGGATTTTAAATCGTTTCGAGATCCGAGTGGATCCTGAGCCCGGATGCGAATGCCGTGCTTATACGGTGGATTCTTTTGCAAAATTTCTGATATATAGGAGTTTCATCCATGAAGCCGAAACTTCCATCACCCAACCTGCGCCCCTATTCCTCTGCTGTTCTTGACGGTCCACACCGCGCTCCGAGCCGCGCTATGTTATATCCGGTCGGGTTCACCGACGCCGATTTCGGTAAACCCCAAATTGCTGTCGCATCGACGTGGAGCGATGGCATCATATGCAATATGCACATCGGCCAACTCGCTCGCGAGTCGGCATTGGGGATCAATCAAGCCAACGGAAAAGCGACAATTTTTAATACCATAACGATTTCTGATGGGATTTCGATGGGAACTGAAGGGATGAAATATTCTCTCGTTTCGCGCGAAGTGATAGCGGATTCCATCGAGACGGTGATTGGATGCCAAGGATACGATGGGTTCGTGGCAATCGGCGGATGTGATAAAAACATGCCTGGTTGCATGATCGCGATTGCACGCCTCAATCGCCCTGCGATTTTCGTCTATGGTGGCACGATTTTGCCCGGCTGCCTGAACAATCGAAAGCTCGATGTGGTTTCCGTATTCGAGGCGGTTGGTCAACTGGCTGCGGGGAAGATCACCGCAGCCGAAGCGAAGGAGGTGGAACGATGTGCCATCCCCGGACCCGGCTCATGCGGCGGGATGTATACCGCCAACACGATGGCATCAGCAATCGAGGCTATGGGGATGAGTCTGCCAAACAGTTCCGCACAGACCGCGGTGTCCGAAGAAAAGCGACTCGATTGCCGTGCGGCTGGTGCCGCCGTGCTCGGCCTTCTCAAGCGAGGCATCAAGCCCTCGGACATCCTGACGCGGGAGGCGCTTGAAAACGCGATTACCATGATCATTGCCTTGGGAGGATCAACCAACGCAGTGCTCCACATTCTCGCCATCGCTCATACCGCAAATATCAAACTTTCGATTGATGAATTTACACGTATTGGTAAGCGTGTGCCGGTGTTGGCGGATCTCAAACCAAGCGGACGCTTTTTGATGAGCGAACTCGTTTCCATTGGCGGCATCGTTCCAATGATGAAGGACCTGCTGAGTGCAGGGCTATTGCACGGCGACTGCCTCACGGTCACCGGTAAAACGCTCAAACAAAATCTAGCTCCGTTCAAACGTTATCCGAAAGGCCAGGAAATCATCCGCCCAATCAAGAACCCGATTAAAAAGGAGAGCCATATTGTAATCCTGCGAGGGAATCTTGCACCCGAGGGCGCCGTCGCAAAAATTTCCGGAAAGGAAGGTGAGCGGTTTTCCGGGCCTGCGCGCGTTTTTGAAAGCGAAGAAAAATCCCTCGATGCCATCCTCGCAGGCCGCATCAAATCTGGTGATGTCATCGTGATCCGTTACGAGGGGCCGCGCGGTGGCCCGGGAATGCGTGAAATGCTTTCCCCCACCAGCGCTGTGATGGGCCGTGGCCTCGGCAAGGAAGTTGCGCTGATCACAGACGGTCGGTTCTCCGGTGGGACGCATGGGTTTGTGGTGGGCCACATCACGCCCGAGGCATTCGACGGTGGGACGATCGCCCTCGTGAAAAATGGCGATACAATCGCCATCGATGCAACGACCCGCAAGATAACGCTCGATGTGCCCGAAAAAGAAATTGCCGCCCGCCGCAAAGCTTGGAAAAAACCCAAACCCCGCTACCGGCGTGGCGTCCTTGCAAAATTTGCTGCCCTCACGTCCACTGCTTCACAGGGCGCAGTCACCGATGGCTCGCTCTGATTGATTTTCCAACCCCCACGAATGTCATCCCACTGTCCCGAATCATGTCGTGCCAGCATCCTCCGTCGGCATCGGATCCGGTCATGCATCCAATACTTTTTTCATGATTGATTTATCGACTACCCCGATGCGACGACAGTTTGAGTTTTTGACGCGAAACGGAGCTGGTCCGTTCATTTTTCTGCGGCAGGTATCCATCAGCTTCGGTGAAAAGATTGACGCTGACTTAGTGCGACGAGCCTGGGACGTGGTTGCAACTGCCACTCCATTATTGCGGGATGCTACCTCCGGTGCCGATCCATCGGCGGGAGATTCGGAATCGGCAGCAAAAGGAATCTGCTCTGTCCTGGACTGGCGTGCAGAAGATCCGGACGGATTTGGAGATGAGTGGAACAAGCTCCTGCAATCCGATGCGACCCGGGGATTCACCGGCTCACCGATGCAGAGGATTCAGTTGGTTCAATTGCCTGGCGATACGATCCATGTCCTGTGGACGTCCGACGCGCGGGAGTTGGATTACAGCTCGTTAGCTGGCACACTCATTCGGTGGTTTGCGGCGTGTGATCTGCTTGTTTCCGGTCATACAGTCGAGTGGCCGTTGGATCCTGACCCGGTCGGGTTTCTTGCAAAGCTTAAAGACCTCCCGCTATCCGAGGACCAAGATTTTTGGAAAGCCCACTTGGATCGTTTTCATCCGCCACTTCCCGCGGTGTTGTTTCCGCTGCCGATGCCGGATGATATGCCGTCTGGCGCACGGGAGGCTATAACCCATGTCTTCGAGCGGGCGGAGCGGATTGTTTTTGCTGATGCTGGCAAAGCGATTGGCGTGCCTGTAGCCGCCATTGCGCGCGCGGCTTGGAGCTGCCTCATTGGTGAGGTATGTGGCACACGGGAGTTTCTTTTGGCTGAGCCGATGGAAGCGGAAGCAGACTCGGTGCTGTCGCAGACTGCGGGACGTTTCGAGTCCTGGGTGCCCCGCCGAATCACTTTACCCAAAACGGGCACGGTGGCTGAGTATTGCTCTTCCATGGGCGCTTGGTCTATGGACTCCGCTCGGTATTTTGACATTGAATCCATCGCAGCGACGGTAAATCTTTTGCCGGAGGAGCTCATTCCCACGGCCGGGTTCCTTTTCCGCGAGGGAACACTCAATGATACCCTGCGCCGGGCTATGCCTCGCTGGATGGCTGCAGATGTCTGCGTTTACGAAAAAGCCACCCATCCACTGAGCTTGCTTTGGACGGATACCGATCGGCCAGTGGTTGAACTCGGATACGATCCAGCCAAACTCTCTCATCCCGCTGCACAGTCTCTGCTTGCGCGGTGGGTGCAGCTGATACGGAAATTTGTTGAAGCTCCAGACGCCCTGATTATCGATATCTCTTTGCTTTTGCCTGGGGAGAGCGGCGTCGTGCGGGGGACGGAGCGCACGTCTGCGGTTCGCAGTCTGGTGCCTCAATGTATTCACGAGGCATTGAATGATGTGGCGACTGAACGCGCGGATCAACTAGCCATTGAACTGGGCGTCGAAACCGTGCTGTTTTCAAAACTTACCTCCCAATCAAATCAGCTGGCGCGCTACCTCCAGAAGAATGGAATTTCACCTGGCGACGCGGTGGGTGTCGCTGTCAGCCGTTCGCCATTATGGGTCATCTCATTGCTGGGAGCCTGGAAGTCGGGCGCTAAAGTCGTGCTTCTTTCTCCGGAGGATTCTTCGGCGAAGCCGCCCGGTGTTGAACTCAAAGCAGTGATTCAAGACACGGCCACAGCCAGATCGGTGCAGGTCGAGGACGGCGTGAAAAGGATCACCGTGGACTCAGGATGGAGCGCCATCAGCGGAGAAAAAACGCGTGCGGTTTCAGTCGCTGCCGATCACAGCGCGCCCGCGTTGATTTATCAAGCTGGTGACGGGAGCAACGACTGGACGGTCCTCGCTCATGACCAGCTTTTGGCCGCGACGCTGGCAACCTCGGAGGTTCTGGGCTTGGGCTGCGAGGATCGATTATTGCAGTTTGCGCCAGTGGATTTGCCTGCTGCAGTCGAAGAAATGTTGGTGGCACTTCTGTCTGGCGGGACGCTTGTGCTGCGACCGGATGATGTGCTTTCCACCCGGACGGCGTTTCACGAGTTTGTCACAGACACCCGGATCACGGCACTCCTGTTGCCAAGTGCATTTTTAGGACAGTGGTTGCATTACCTGACTGAGCTATCCACGACGGTATCGCCGGTGCTCAGGGTGGTGGCGGCCGTGGGTTGGAGGGTTTTGCCTTCGCAGTTCGACGCTTGGGAAAAGGCTGCCGCATCCATCACGCTGCTCCATGTCACGCCAAATGATGGACTCATCGGCCTGGGATTTGTTTCCGAAAACATTCCTCTCGGAAGTAATTATGCTCCGGTGGAAGCGCGCATCGTGAATCCAGCTGGCATTGCACTGCCACCCGGGTTCTGCGGCCGCGTCGAGTCCGCATGGTCGCCAATCGCCGAGGCAGGAGAGAAGGTGACGTTCAAGCCGACTCCACACACCGCATTCCGTATCGACGATGGCCGGTTTCTGGGTCGTAAGTGGGTGGATGCGGAATTGGGCAATTTTTCATCCCATGATGTAATTACGGCGATTGAATGGGTAGCCTCGCAGCACCCGGGAATTTCGACCGCGGTTGCAGCGGCACGGGAGGTTGATGGACACTCTCAATTTTACGTGTGGATCGTGCCGCAGGATACCGTGCGCGGCGAGCCGCTCGATTTTAGATCCTTCCTGACGGCTCGATTGCCCGCTCATCTAGTTCCGGGACGTGTTGGTTGCCTCCAACGACTTCCGCTCACTCGCTCAAGTGAAGTGGACTTCTCCGCGCTGCCGGAGCCCCACGCAGGGGTGCCGGACGCCGCAGATAAGCGCGAGCGAGGCACGGACGACGAAGAACTTCTCCGTAGTGTTTTGGGGAAGGTGTTGGGAGGGCGGCCACTCCGGCTCGATGAAATGATCCGTGATGGCAAAGCCCGCCTGCCGGTCGCTCAATCCCTGTGTGATGCAGTGAGACAATCCGGATTCGCGTCGGAGCTTTCCGATTTCATTATTCCATTTTCGATTCGTTCGCTGTGCCGAAATATCCGAAGCCGCCGCCCGTTGATGGAATCAGGCTGGGTCCCGCTCAGGCCGCTGCGGATGTCTGGTAGTCTGCCGCCACTTGTGCTCATTCATGACTTCGGTGGTACATCCCGCGTCTGTGAGTCCCTCGCCGCCGCGCTCGGCGACGATCAACCCTGCTATGCGATCACAGCCCGGGGGCTCGCTGAGCCATCCAAGGCGCACAAGTCGATCGAGGAGATGGCGAAGAGCTACGTCGAAGCAATCAAGATTATGGATCCCGAGGGGCCACATGGGATTATCGGCGTGGGTTTTGGCGGGCTTGTTGCGTTTGAATGTGCAAAAATTTTGACTGCCGAGGGGATTACGCCACGGATTCTCGTTGTGCTGCGCACCGAACCACCCATCCAGTCCGCGGCAATGCGTGGATTTCGAGCGCTTTCGAGAAACCTGCTGAAATCTTTCCGTGGCGCGACGCGGCCTGACGCATCTGCATCCCGTAGCACGAACTCGGTGACCGAAATCAATCACGAGGCTGCCGCCAAATTCTCTCCCCAAGACGAGGCGGGATTCTCCATGCATGCTTTTATTCCAGAGCAAGATTTCGCGTCATTTCGCGAGGTCCAAAGTGGATGGAATTCCGTGTGCAGCGGCGTTAATTTTTACCAGGTACCATGCACTGCGCAGGAGCTTCTCGAAGAGCCTGCGATCACTGCCGTGGGAGATGCAATCGTAAAGCTCGTTCAGGCAGGGGAGTTGGCAGACGAGATCGAAGACGACGATGACGATAATCCCGAGGAAGATAACGCACCCCGCAGCTAACCCTCAAATTGTGCGCTTTGGGCGTGGAGGATGCGTTTAATATCCACTCGCAAGTGCGGTCGCATGCGAACGTAGATCGCTGCGAGCCCAAGCGCGGCAGTCCCCGCAAATGCGGGCACGACAGCCGGCCCAAACCGCGCTGCGAGCCATCCGTTTAGTAATCCGCCGAGGGGAAACCCGCCAAAAAAGACAACCGTGTACAGGCTCATCACCCGCCCCCGCTTGTCGTCCTCCAGCATCGACTGAATCAACGTATTGTTTGAGGCCATCACCAGGATGCCGCCCCCTCCCGCCACAGCAAGGCACACGCAGGAAATCCAAAGCTCACGCGACACAGCGAAGCCCCACAGGCCAATGCCGGACATGATTGCTCCCGTCGTGATCGCAGACCCGATCCCGGCCAGTCGCGCCCGCCCAGCGAGGTAAAGTGCGGCAGTCAGCGCCCCCGCTGCAGCACTCGAAAGCAGGATGCCGAGGGTGCGGGCGTCACCACCAAAAAAAACATCAGCATACTGCGGCATCAACGTGGCATAAGAAAGTGTGAATGCCGCCATCCCGCCGCTTAGAAGCACATGCGTCCGAATCGGGAACGATCCGATGACATACCTCACGCCTTCGCGAAGTTGAGCCATCACGCCTGCAACCAACGGCACGACCTTAGATTTTCCTGCCGGGAGTCGCATTGCAATCAAAGCAATCAAAACGGCAATATAACTGACAGCGTCCAGCGTGAAGCACACTCCGGCCCCAAACGTCGCGATCACAATCCCGGCGATTGCGGGCCCAATCAGCCGCGCCAAGTGAAACATCGACGCGTTTAGAGCGATCACGCCGCTTAAATCCTCCCGCCTTTCTGCCAGCAGCACCGCCATTGATTGCCGGGTGGGCATGTCCACCGATGCGATGACTCCTTGGAACAATGCCAGACCAAGAATCATCCAGACGTTCAGCACTCCACTCAGCATAAAAACGGCAAGCAACGAAGCGTGAACCATCGCCAGGCATTGGGTGGCCATCAACAGTCGGAGCCGGTCAACACGGTCAATCAGCACACCTGCAAAGGGTCCCAGCACAATCGATGGAAGCTGAGTTGCAAGGCCCACGACAGCGAGCCACATCGGCGAGCGTGTCAGTTCATACACCACCCACACCGTTGCCGTATTAGTCATCCACGATCCAACCAGCGAGACCCACTGACCGCCAAAATACAGGCGGAAATTGCGTGAATGGAAAGGAGCTAAAATCTTCAATGTTTTGCCAAGATACATCTTAGCGGGCAAACGAGACCATAAGAAGAAATGGAACGACGATCCGTCGGTTAGATGAGTAAGTGCTCGAGGAGGGACTTGAACCCACACTCCTTGCGGAACCAGATCCTAAATCTGGCGCGTCTGCCAATTTCGCCACTCGAGCAATGTCACCTTCAAGTTACCAGATCACTTCCTCTGGTCCTTCCGATTAAGGAATCTATTTATCAGCGTCTGCGGGTGATCGCAAGCGGATAAACATTTGTAGGATGGCCATTTGTCGGTGAGCCAAGCAGCCTATGAGTTTCGATTTCGCTAGCAAATCCGTCCGCGCTTTCCTGCCAGAGAGTGGCCGATGAGGTTTTCTCCCACCCATCGCTCGTCCGCAGGTTCGGAAACCGGCTGATAGCGTGTGTCGGACGAGATCCGCACGCGGTCCGAAGGATTGTCCAGACTGGCGTGAACCATATTCATCGGGAAGCTCAGCAGGTCGCCAGCACGGAATTCGGTCGTCAACCAGCGCCCGCCAAGTTTCTCACGGAGAGAAAATGGGTTGGTGGATAGCGACCCGTCCCACTCCCAAAGTTTTTTTCCGGATTCGATCTCCGCGGCATGCCTTCCGTTTGTGCAATAGGTATCCACATCCCGGTTGAGGTAGGCTTCGATGCGATCGCCCTGTCGGTGGGAACCTTCGAGCAACATCAATCCTCCGACGTTGAGCGGCACATCGCCTATCGGCACCCAGGCGGTGTAAAGGCGCTTGCGCGTGCCGCGTCCCATGTAAACCACGTCACAATGCGGACGTGTGCCAAAGCCGGGGCTGATTGTGCGGAACCACGTGAAGTTAAAATGTAAAATTTCCTCCCCGAAAAGCAGACGGTAAAAGTCCATGATCCGTCCGCTGAACAGGAGCGCGTCGAGTCCCGGATTGTTCTGCCCGAGTTCGGGCGAAAAACCCATCTTCGTGCCTTTGGAAAGGATGCCGTCCATGACGTCCGAACCCGGCTCCAGCAGCCCTGCATCGGCCATTCTTGTCATCACCGTGCGCCGAACCGACAGAACATCATCCCTGAGAAAGAATCCGCGGATGAACAAATACCCATTTTCTTCCATTTGCCGACGCAACCTTTCTCCATCACCAAGGAGGGAGGAGGAACATTGCAGTTCGCCGAACGATTCGGGACGGGCATCGAGTTCGAAACCTTGAGAACGGGGAATGAAGGAGGAAGGCGTCATGGTGATTTGATCATTGATAGCATGCTCGGCACGGATAGGAATGGACGTTGTGGGAAAAAACATGGATTATTTGGGACCATGCCAACCCAACCATCAGGAAAGCTTCAGAGGGTAATCAGCCTCCACAGCACCTTGGGAAGGATTACCATGGCTGGTACGCTTCGGCTCAGCACGGGAATTTCATTTTCAAAAATGCGTGTTTTGGGGAGTTACGCTCTGGTGTATCTGACTCGTGGATCCGGGTGCTATCAGATCGGCATCCATGAGTCGCGGCTCTGCAAAGCAGGTGATCTGCTGATCGTTTTTCCCGAGCTGGCTCACGCGTATGGTCCCGGGCCGGGGGAAGTTTGGGACGAGATCTACCTTGTTTTTGAAGGCGCGGTCTTTGACCTGTGGCGGCAGTCCGGATTGCTCTCGCCCGAGCGGCCGGTGCTGCGGCTTTCTGCTGTCCAGCCGACGGCTGAAGCGCTGCGGCAAATTATCTCTGCGAAGGGTGTCGGGCGGCCGAATGGAACACTCCGCGCGGTTTGTCTGCTCCAAACGTTTCTTGCCGAGGCCATCGCCCGCCAGCGCGCCAGCCGACAGGATTCCGGCCACTCCTCCTGGCCATCTTGGGTGGAGGCGGCAGTGGCGCGGATGGAGGCCGAGCCCGACATTTCTCTTGAGTCACTGGCGTTCGCGCTCGGGCTCTCCTACGAATCATTCCGCAAAAAGTTCCGGACGATCACGGGCCTCTCCCCCGCCGCGTTCCGGCATCGGATTGGCATGGACCTCGCACGCCGGTGGATGTACGAGCAGGGTCTCACGAATAAGGAAATCGCTGGCCGACTTGGCTTTTGTGACGAATTCCATTTCTCCCGGCGGTTCTCGCAGATGACCGGCCAGACCACGCGAGAGTTCCGCCGTTCCCTTCCTGGCAAAGGAACGAGCTCGAGCCCCCTGCCATCGGCGGCACCTTTATTTCGTCGGACTCAAAAATAAACAGATCAAAAAGTCCACGGCCCCTTTGCCCCCTGAGACAGTTGCTGCGCTATTTTCTCACACTTACCGCTCCGGCGTAAAGTTTCACAGAGGGTGGGTGGTTTGCTGGTGGTCTGTGTGTCTGTTAAAGGTGTTTACTCACCAAGCGGGAATCCCGTTTGCCATTCCGCAACTTTATCAAAAACTTTAAAATATCGTGAACCAGCCATCCACCACCTTGTGGTCAGACTCGAAAAATCCCAACCTGCCCGTGGTCGCGATCATTGGCGGAGGCTTTGGAGGGCTCTCCGCCGCCCGCGCGCTCAAGGATGCGCCTGTCCAGATCATCCTGATCGACCGCACAAATCACCATCTTTTCCAGCCTCTGCTCTATCAGGTGGCCACCGCAGGACTCTCCCCTGCTGACATTGCCAAGCCTATCCGATCCATTCTCCGCGGCCAGCGCAACGTCATTTGCGAAATGGCCGAAATCATCGGGATCGACGTCGAGAAGCGTGAACTCACCAGTCCTCAGGGCAACCTCACTTATGACTATCTCATTTTGGCCACAGGTGCCCGACATTCTTATTTTAGCCACCCCGAATGGGAAGCCCTCGCCCCCGGACTTAAAAGCCTCGACGACGCCCTTGAGATTCGCCGCCGCGTCCTCACTGCCTTTGAGGAAGCCGAGAAAATCAAGGACCCCGACCGCCGCCTCGCCCACATGACATTCGTGATCGTCGGCGGCGGTCCGACCGGCGTCGAAATGGCCGGTGCCATCAGCGAGCTCGCCCAGCACACGCTCACCGACGATTTCCGCCACATTGACCCCAAGCACACCCGCGTTATCCTCGTCGAGGCCAGCCCGCGCATCCTTTCCACTTACCCCGAGGACCTCTCGGCTAAAGCCGTCAAGCAACTTGAATCTCTCGGCGTTGAGGTCAGGCTCGCCGACCCGGTTCAGAACATCGAAGCCGGGATCGTCACGCTGAAGAGCGGTCCGATCTCCTGCGACACCGTCATTTGGGCCGCTGGCAACGAAGCCTCCGGTCTGGCAAAAAAAATTCCCGTCGAAACCGACAAACAAGGTCGCGCCAAGGTCCACCAGGACCTCACCATTCCCGGACATCCCGAAGTCCAAGCCATCGGCGACATTATTGCCATCAAGGATAAAAATGGAAATCCTGTCCCTGGTGTTGCGCCGGCGGCCATGCAGGCCGGCGAACACGCCGCTCGAAACATCTGTCGCCAGCTCGATGGGAATGAACCCACCGATTTCTGGTATTTCGATAAAGGCAGCCTCGCCACGATCGGCCGCCATCGCGGTATTGGCGACCTCGGCTTCATCAAACTCTCCGGGATCATGGCATGGCTCGCCTGGGCCTTCATTCATCTCTTTTTTCTTGTCGGCTTCCGCAACCGACTCTTCGTTTTTTTCCAATGGGCATTCGCTTACATCACCTACTCTCGCGGCGCTCGCCTCATCACCCCTAAGCCCCGCGACGAATGATCTAGTGTGCGACGTCTTCCCATGGCGTGCGTGGGTGTGGCGTTCGCTTAAACGCTCGGCGATTTTGTAGATATCCAGATCTGGATTGACAGACGTTCAATCCGTATTCTTCGTGTTGCGGATGTCCGCGACACCGCCAGTCCCGAAATCCGAGCCGATATCGCCGTGCGAACGCTCAGCCCGGATCGACGCGGCGCGTGGGTTTGCAATCCTCGGTCTCGCGTTTGTGAATCTCCACGCGTTTGCATCCCTGGATTACTATAAATCTCTTTTCTACTCAGCCTCGGAAAACGAAGGAGTGGATTTCTGGGCTCAATTTCTCGTCGAGTTTTTCATTTCCGGCAAGTGTGTGGCAATGTTGGCATTTTTGCTTGGCTTTGGGATCGCGATGCAGGAACGACGCGCCGAGGCAGCCGGAGAAAATGCCGGACGTCTGATCCGTAAGAGGATGCTTATCCTGATGGTGTTCGGATTCGTCCACATGCTCCTGATGTGGTGGGGGGACATTCTTTTCGCGTATGGCCTGCTGGGTTTGGGCGTCTTGTTGTTTCGGAATGTTTCGTCGCGTGCACGCCGCTTCTGGAGTGCGGGATTGATTGGTGGCTGGCTCGTCATTTGCCTCGGACTATCCGCGATTTCCCATTCTGCGGAAGATGTCGAATTGGCTCCGGCTTCTGAAATGACACCTGCCGATCTTGACGATTCGGAGCCTGCGTCCGAAGTGGAGAGCGATGAGGACGGCGATTGGTTTGAGGATCACGTGATTACTCCGATTTACGACACCTACAGCGAGGGATCCTTTCTGGATGTTTTCGGGGTGAGAATGATTGAATCGTTGTTCAAGCAAATCGTTTTCCTGTTTGGTCTCCCCGTCTATCTCGGGGTCGCGATCCTTGGATATGACGATTGTCGCAGTAGTTGGCTCACGCCGGGGGATATACGGCTGACACGCCCCAGATGGCTGAGGGCCATTGTCGTCGTGAGTGTCGGCGTTGCTTTATTCGCCGCATGGCTGGCCGGCGCGTATCCTTTGAATCCGGTGACAGCACCCGCATACGTGCTCTCAATTGCAGCGGGTCTCGTAATCGCCGGGATGTATCTCGTATTGATACTCCGGCTGCGGTCAGAAAATATCGTGGTTCGCATGATGGCACCGGTCGGACGCATGGCACTTACCAACTACCTTCTCCAAAGCGCTGTGGGGTGTTTCGTTTTTTATCCCTACGGTCTCGGCTGGTATGAGAAGGTGTCATATAGCGAGGTCGTCGTCTTGGCCGCGGCGATTGCCATTGTTCAGATCATTTTCTCGCAGCTATGGCTCAGGAACCACCGCTTCGGGCCGATGGAGTGGCTGTGGCGGCGGGCGACTTACCCACACCCGAAAAACTAGCGGAGAGTGGGTCGGTCTCGCTATTTCACATTTCATAGTTCCAGTTG
>Ga0209491_10003973_pt1 | contig 23568 bp, 23 predicted proteins | sample BON02_FD_187213 | JGI IMG/M metagenome (GOLD analysis project Ga0209491, IMG submission 187213) | Freshwater microbial communities from Lake Bonney liftoff mats and glacier meltwater in Antarctica - BON-02 (SPAdes) (version 2) | ecosystem: Environmental > Aquatic > Freshwater > Ice > Glacier... | reverse complement strand
CGCTGCTTTGGATCGTTTGAATGGATTGAACAGTAGCGTACAAACATGCCGAACAACACAGGAATGCGCCTGTAGAATAGGAGGAAACAACATTAACTGGCCATTGGATGAATGCAATGCGTGTGTCATTTCCAACCTGGATGGTGGGGTGTGTGACGGTATGAGCGAATCCTTTGTCAGCAGTATCAACAGCATCAATTACAACATTTTCGTCAGCAATCAAATTGTAGACGCTGACTCCGTTGCGATAGGTAAATTGAAAAACTCAAAGCCATTCATTGTACAAGGACGATCGTATCATTACGACCATTTGTCGGTTCGGTCATATGTGTTGCCAATAGGTGTTGGCTGCTTCAACACTGACGATCGCACTTCTCTTGCCAACGCGCAATGGAGCACGAATAGTTTTCAGAATTGTGCCAGCCGGCGCAAGATTTTTTTCTTTTCCCTGCCAATCAAGGCTTCCGCTGCTGAGATCATCGAGTTACCTGGCATTGCGCTCAGAGTGAGTTTTGAAGTTTCGATCGGTGACACTTTGTACGTCACGAAAACACAGAAAGATCTCAGATCATTCGACGGCATTTCGTCGGGCGTTCCATATCGCACTACCATCCACGACGCAGCCGCCCTGACGGATTCTCCACGTCGGTACCCACTGTCTGTGGAGATGATACCAAAGCAATTTGAAATCACGTGTTCTAGTGCACAGCCAATCGTCTGTCCCTTTGAGGGTGACTCTTTGACTTTCCTGTCCTTAAAATCAGTCAATACAGGCGAAGTGGTCACTTCATACAGGATTTTACTTCGAACAATTCCCGACAAAAAATTGTACATCAAGTTGAACGCATTTACTTTTGTACAGCGTGATGATCCCGGAACAGTACAAGATTTTTGTTCTGATCCATCGCATGCAATGTATGACGAGGCAATGGCGACTGGTGTTTGTGAGGGGACTTTTAAGTTCTCTAGACTTCCGGTAAGCAGTACGGACAGGTTACAGGTCGTCTATTATGAATCCGCACTTGCACGACGGGAAAATATATACCGCCCGGGCATCGGTTTACAGGCCGGCAATAAATGGAAGTTGAGCACGACTGGCGACCTCCTCGAGATCATACTTAATACCGACGGAATTTACGGAAATCAGGACGATTTTGCCTTCAACTTCACAATTTCCACCTCTGTGATTTTCGAGGCGCCATGTCTTGCCGGTACATCTGGTCCAGCCGGCGGACCTTGTGTGGATTGTCCGATGGATACCTACAGTCCAGTCGCGGGATCCAATTGCACAAATTGCCCGTTGTTTGCCCACACAAGTTCCGTACGCACCACCACTTTGTTGTCGTGCCAATGCCAAGCCGGCTATGGTCGCACAAGTTTAAGTTCCAGCGCATTTACATGCTCAATGTGCGCTACCGGAACGTTTCGTGGCGTCTCGAATTGCGAATTATGTCCTGTGAATTCTAATTCCAACGAAGCAAGTAATCAACTGAACGATTGTATTTGTAACGACAATTATATTCGTATCAACAGCCAATCTTCATTTTATTGCCAAGTTTGTTCTTCGAATCAATATTACACAAAGGTCAATGGAGTGGGAAAGTGCGAATCGTGTCCGCAGTTTTCTGTCTCAAGTAGTGGCAGCTCGTCTCTGAGCAACTGTAAATGCGTAGCAGGCTACATGCAACAAAGTTCGACGAATACTCTCTTCGTATGTCAGGCATGTCTGAACACACAATATTACGTAGCAGGAACCGATACTTCGGGCAGCTGCCTGTCGTGTCCGTCCTTCTCCACATCGTCGCTTGGAAGTTTGGGTGGCATTGCCTCGTGTGCATGCGGTTCTCCGTATGTGAAAAAAATATTGTCGATAGGGACTGCGGGGGAGTTTCAATGTGATATGTGTGCAAATAACGAATACCGTACTAATGCGCAAAATCAAATTGCAATATGCCTGGAGTGTCCAGATTTTTCGACCTCGCCGATGGGTAGTTCTACCATTGGCCAGTGCACATGCGATGCCAATTTCACCAAAGCACTCGGAATTGGTTCGCTTTTCACGTGCGTGTCGACAACGCAATTAAACTGTCAATCCGGATACTATAGTGCGACTACGGGATTATGCACACCGTGTGAAGCCGGTACCTACAAACCAGGACAAGGTAGTACGACGTTGTGTATGACATGCGGCGTCAATTCACAATCAAACGAGGGTAGTGCAGTCTGCACATGTGACCCCGGACACACAAGAATTGATGGAGCATGTGTCGCGTGTCCTGCAAACTCATACAAGACTGGAGTTGGAGACCAAATGTGTGATTCTTGTGCATCGCATCACGTTTCACCCGCCGCCAGTGTGGAAAGTGCGTTGTGTGTGTGTGGGCCGGGTGCTGGTGGCAATGCGTGTGTCGTGTGTGCGTCTGGGACTTTTAAATCTACAAATGGCAACGGTGAGTGTGAAGCATGTGCCGCAAACATGGTCTCTGTCGTTGCAAGCACATCGCGAAATAATTGCATGTGTGCTCAAGGGTACGGAGGTCAAGCGTGCACACTTTGTCCAGCAAATACTTACAAGGAAGAACTGGGCTCGAGTGATTGTGTAGGCTGTATACTGAACTCTGTTTCGCTACCAAAGAGTACACGCGAGATAGATTGTACATGTGTTGGTAGCGAAGGTTGGCAGACGACGCTGATTTCACCTCGGAAATGTGAACGCACGGTAATCCTTACAACAAAAAAATACGAGGTGCCATTCGATCTTGATACCTTCGCCAATAACGTCAATGACGTACGAACAAACTTTAAACTTGCTCTCGCTCTCGCGCATGCAAGTAATGTCGCAAATATCACGTTGACGTATTATGCCACAGGCACCACGGCACCAGTGTATACGGATCGTACTCGTCGCCGAAATATGTTACAAATCTCAATCCCGAATACAAGACCGCTACAAACGACCTCGTGTACACTTGACGCCAGTATACAATCGTTCGCAAGCATACCTCTTCCCGCTGATGGCACGACGCTGGCTCAACTTCGAATTACATATCCGAGTCTTGTTCAATATACCAGCTTAACACCTGAATTGTCGTCAGGCAACGGTTTTTCTCTTTTTGGTTTAAGCATAATGTGGTTAGCTGTTATAGGTGGTTCCACCGGACTCTTGTTTTGCATAATAGTAGTGTTCGCATGTTCTTGCCGGCGTCGGGACCCATGGGAATCCGACAGCGACATCGACCGTCCGTCACAAAATAGATCATCAGAAACGTACAGAAGCATGGATCGTGAACGACATTGGGATCACGACCGACCTGGAAATTCTCAGTATCACCGAGAGTATCCACATAGTGCGCAATATCCTCATATACAAAACTCTCATCACGAGCGCCATGATTAAAACTCTTATTGATATGTTTTTCAAAATGTATCGACTCGTATGTGATCTTGTATGCGGAGTTTCGACATAGACATATTTGTGTGCGATCGTTTGTATTTCATGAATTAAAAGTTCCTGAGCGCTACTGAATATTCATTTGTGCACGCCTCGCTGCAAAATGCACATACGTCAGTGTGTGGTGATGGAAGTCGTCTTTTCGGAGAGCATTGTGACGATGGCAACGACAACAATGACGACGGCTGTTCCCGATTGTGTTTGGTCGAATGTGGATTCGTGTGTCATATGCAAAATGAGAATCGCGACGAATGTCGAAGCATTTGTGGAGATGGTATCATTGCCGGGATGGAAGTCTGCGATGATGGCAATCAAAAATCCAACGATGGTTGTGGTCGTTTGTGTGATCGGATCGAATTGACTTACGTATGCACCACTCAAGTGGCCGACGACTCGCGTTGTCAGAGATCCATGAAAAGTCAATGTCGGGAAAAGGTCTTGAAATCAAGAGCTACTCGTTTTGTGTCGTGGCTCTGGCGTTGGCTGCAACGACCGTAATTCAATACAATCAAATGCCACTCGTGATATCACGAGTCCAATGCAAAAGACAAACACACAATCGCATGCCGTGTGTAAGGATTTGGGCACCATGCCTAGAATTATCTCGGTGATATTGTATAAGACCCACAAAAAATGTGCAGTACTCTGTTGCATTGTGACAATGTCTGGCCACCAGGCGAAATTCTCAAAGTCGTCCAAAGCATGTTGGGCGGCGAATCCATGTCCAAATGTCAGATACGATGCCATACCCACAAGAAATATCATTGAAAATAACGTACGGATGCGAAAAGGGCACAAGTATGCCAGTGGACACAGCACACAATAACTGAGTTGTAACACGCAAACGACATACATGATAAGCACCATTTCACGTCCGAGCTGAGAGCGTAGCCACGGAACAGGATCGGGAAATGCGGAAAATGACATTGTGTGACTGTAATAGTATGCACAAGCAAGTATGACGGCGAAGATGAAGGCCGACGCCATCACGTTGAATTTTCACGCTCTGTATAACTTTGATGCCGTGTCTTTTATAGGCCGTCATGCGACACTGCATGCACCACTACGCATGATTTTTAGTTTTTGAGGAACAGAGGGGAATCGAACCCCTTTGAAAGAACACCAGTTCTGTTCCATGTTTACAAATGGTTGTCTCCATGGGTAACACGCGATCGATTGAGTGTTATGGTGTCAAATCGCGTGCTACAGACTGCTCAAGCAGTCACGACTTCTTCTTGGTCAATTTATCGGTGGACTTCACGTGTTTGGTGTTGCGAACTAGACGTTTGGTTGACGCAGCTGCATTGGTAGAAGGTTTCTTGGACGCACTTGCTTTCTTAGACGCACTCGCTTTCTTGATGGACGTAGCTTTCTTGATGGACGTAGCTTTAACAGCAGAAGATTTCTTCTGCGCATTAGACTTTGTCTTGAGTTCAGCAGTAAGTTTCTTAAAAAATTCAATTTTCTTCTGCATTGCAGCCATATCAGAGTGGCATTTCTCCAGTGTTTTCACAAACTTTGCATGACTTATTTTCTGTCTCTTGGCGGCGGATGCACAAATGGAATCCAACGACAAATCCGGAGACGCACTACGGGATGATATGTTACTCGCAGAAACTGGCACAGCGGGTGCCGAAATCACTGCACGTGGCGACAAGGATTGCTGGGCATTTCGCGCAACTGGAATGTTGTCTCCAGACGCACGAGGAACGATTTGTCCAGATGCCATAGGATCAGACAACGTGAGAGACCTCGATGCACGTGAGGGTTGGTGAATGGTAGGAGAAACGTCGTTTGCGGATACAGCAAGAACAATGGGAGGGTGCACAATTTGTGCGATGCGAGTCCGACGTGCGTTGTACATATTCTTCAAAGCCGTACACATTTTTGCGCCTTGATTGTAGCACCAAGTGGCCACAGCGACCACGATCCCATATACGAAGCGGGCCACTTCCCACATACAATTGGCCACAACGACCAAGACCCCACATACGGTTTCGGCCACTGTCCACATAATACCAGCAAATTGCTTGAGTTTTCCGCCCGTCCACTTCCAAGTGTCTTCAATGAAAACTTTAAGTGTCGCCATGTGATCTGTGTACTTATCAACCCACGAAGCAGTGGAATAAATCTGGACTGTGCGTACAAATAAAGTGAGGCCAAGAAGGTCACGAATTATGGATTCATACTCCGTCAGGTCGCACGAACACAACAGAGCCTGAATGACCAACGTCAGTAACATCCACTTCTTTTCCGGCTTCCCCCCAGTGTAGGTCAGGAAAATCAGAATATAATGCATGGCCCCTGTTTCAAACATGACTGAGTCCGTGTTCGAGGTCGACGGGTCCCACCAACGCATCATTTTGTTCCAGAAGAACAACAAGCCCATGTCCAAGAGCATAAGAAAGAAACGAGCAGAAATTGCCCATACCACCTTGCCCAAGTCACAATCGACCATGACGACACTGTAGATGCCGACAAAGCCGAAAACGCGCGTGTGCCAACATTTGCAAGCAGAGTCCATGAAAATCCGGACCACAGACTTATGCCAAGCCGAGACCTGGTTCATCCACGACATCCAACATCCCAACAAGGAGAACCCGACGTGAACGTAGTTGGCGTCGACCTTGTGCATGAAGTCCATGTACAAGTACAAAAGGAATAGCAAGGTGACAATGCCATATGTCACAAACGGCTGCAACACTTCCCAGACACTTGGCATCTCGAAAAGTATTCGAACCAACAAAGTTTTTGTTCTGTCAGTCGGACTGCAACGAGCACGTCGCGACACGCGATAGCACAAATAGTCACTTGTAGAGCAATGAAAAAACAACAACTTAACAACGTTTGCTTCCCTACGGCAACACTGGCGACACGATAAGTCGTAGCTTATATAATAAAATGCCACAAGGCAAGAACAATGGCAACAGGCTTATTTTAATTTAATCAAAATCTAACTGCATTTCATCGTAAATGAAGGGTCCCGCGAATGCGTTCTCGTCAAAAATTTCTTTGTACAGAAGAGGGTCCAGAAGAGTGCTCGTGTCGTTGAGAAAAGCATCGTCGAATTCACACACGACGATTTCGTGTACCATTGGCTGAAGGCCACGCAAATACGAGTTAGACCGGAGACAAAAGTCGGCGAAATCTTGTCCTCCCCACTCGATAATGGCAGAAGATACGCAGCTGTCTTGTCCTGCCAAACTGCGTTTGCGACAAAGCCACGACGCGAACGAAACGCACCCGTCGTCTCGGACCGAGAACACGTGCTGAGAAACCAAATGCGACATGAGACGTGCCGTACATTCAGGATCCTGGAGATGACGAAGGTAGACGTACATTCGCAAGCATCTTTCCATTTCGCATGAGCCACGATGCAGCTTCACAAAGGATTTTTTGACGCGACTGATGGCTGCAATGATCTTCTGCTGTTCTACTGTCGTTTTGCCGCGAATACGGTCATAGATCATGACGAGCATTTTCAGCGCATTGAGATCAAGGCCGAGCACATTCTGTAAGAGAGCAGGCTGCACTTTACAAACGAGACTGGAACAGAAAATCACTACCACGCGCAGATGTTCCATTGTCACCAGCGACAGCTTCTCGCAATTGGCCAGAGGCGGCATTTGTGTGTTGTCAGTGGTCATTGTCACAGATTTGTAATTGTACACATCACATACCATTTGCATGTTGCAATCGTGTCCGCATATACCGTCATCTTTGTAGTACCACTCGTACAAGTCCTTGGTGGTGTAAGACAGACTGCCGCGGATCTGCTGCAAGAAGCCATGCAGAGCAGCAACCGTAGCCAAAACATCATATCTGTGTTGAATAATCTCGCCACACAAAATCAGACGCGCCTCCAGGATGACCCTGCGCACAGTGTGATGCCAGATAGCGTTCTTCCAAGTCTCATATCGGCCGTCCCACGGACTGCTGCTATATTCTTTGCAAAAAAGTGGAACATTCATCTCGACCACGCTAGCTTGTCCCTGGAGCGTACGAATGCGTCGCGCGTGCGATTGCGCCATATTGATTCCATGATTTATTTCGCCACCCACAAGTACAGTGGCATTCACGAGAATCGATTGAGCCCATTTCCGCTCGACATACTTCCGAATGTCTTCAAAGTCTCGCACCAACACGCAAATACAAATGATTTTTTTGAACAAAGCCTCGTTGCCCTCCGCAAATCCGATATGCTGAATCCAACCTTGCGTCTCCTTGACAATCGCAGGATTCGCAAGGTGAACATTGCGCCGAGCACGGAGTTCGTCGCTCTGCTGCGCGCACGCCTGAAGTGCATACTCTTCGAAAGAACGCAACAAAAGAGATTCTTCCATTGCGACTAGGGCGTGCTTGCGAGGAGACAACATGACCTGTCGGTAGAGTGAGGAATCTGTGCCAAGAATCCACGTCAAAATATCGCGCAATTGTGCGTGCATGATCGTGCAGGTGACTTTTTGGGTCGTGGTGGGTCGTATTAATAAACAAAATTGCTCAATTCTATTTCGAGCAATTTGAGCTGATTCGCGTCGAATTTATGCACATTCCAAATCATTCCCATTTGCGCCACTCGACTCCATGCCGTACGCTGCTTATATAAACCGCGAACATTATGCTGCGGCATTGTAACGATGCCATTCGTACAAAGTCGAAGTCAACACAGACGAGAATTTTTATTGGGAAAAATAAGCCGAGTCCTGTATGAACACTACCCTGACGATGGCACTTTGTGTATGCTTTATAATTTGCATGCGACTTCATCACGATTACGGAAACATTCGACGTTAATCGACGTGAGAAATGAGTTGAAAGAGGCTCGATTCGCTTTCTTGAACATGACATCGTCCATTCACAGTATGCTCGAAGTGCATCTCAAGACTCCCTTGAACGATATGACCGTTCTCGATCAATTCATGATACAAGATGGAAGTCAAGAATGTTCACGCTTGCGTGTCTTGAAAGATCTCTTTGATCGCGTGAGATTCTTGAGGTATCCTGTTAAGTACACACCTTACCTCGTCAAACTCATGCAAACCGCGGAGTATGTGCACGAGACCTGCACAGATCGTGACTTCGGTCTACTCTCGACGCAAATGCACAATCTGGCAGCATGTCTAGACAATCTTAAAATATTGTTCAAATCGGTGTATTATGTATTTCAATGCACCGCGTTCCAGGTTTTTTCAAGTGGACCACAGAATATCACATCAAGAGATTTGATTGTTCGACGGCGGGCTGAAATGTCTGACAGGATGCTCTCCGTCGGGGTATTTGGCCACATGCTGACGGTGTGCACCCAATATCCCGCGCAGCACGATTTACTGTATCAATATTTGGGCATTCTGAAACTTCTGAGTCCCGATACCCAGCGAACTTTTTTCCGTCGCCGACAAAATATGTGTGTACTTCAAGAATTGATGCTAAATGCAACGTCGGATACAGGACACAGTATATATTTCTCCGGCATCACTTTGTGTTATGCGGAGTTGATGGACACAATGTACTACGAGGACGAAGATTGGCGTCGTCTTGCCTCGCAACATGACGAAAGTCGTGTTGCCATCGTCATGGCGGAAATTATGTTGGTGATTCAAACGAAAGAACCCGAAAGTGGAGCCGCGTGGAAACTTTTCAAAATCATTAGCCTACATATGGGGAGTCATACTCTTCTCACCCTGTATGCCAGTGGATGGATGGACCGCCTCTGTGATTGCGAATTCGAAAATAATGACATCCGTGGCACGCTTATCAAGCGCTGCATTGCAGCGTTGAGAAATCAAGACACCGTATCAGAGGCAGACAGATTATGGATGCAAAAACACACTTGAAATGGTCTCTTGTATTACAGACAAAAGACGGATATGCACGATACGCATTTACGCCTCGATGCGTCAATAAAACTACAATCAGAGAACTCATGTTATAGCGCATAAAATAATTCGTAACCCGTGCACCATATATTCATGCAACAGATCCCGTGGTAGTCACCGACACGATATTCGTAGCATAGTGATATTTCGCGCTTCGACATAGAAACCGTACGATGCAAACTTCCGCTAAAGGTCTCACGACAATCGATGATGTGTTCTTGTGGATTGATGTGTCTATGATTCATGAGGTGGTGCGTCGTTTATCGTCTTGGTCGGACGAGAGAGAAGCTGTTTGCGCTTTACTGGGCGTCAAAATCCTTCAATGTGCGGGGCGTATTGAAACTCCACCTTCGCACCCAGACAATACTATCTTAGTACAGTTAAATACCAGAGCTTGTAAACACAGCGATTTACAAATATATCAAGTACCACCTTTGGAAAAACGAATTTTCATAGCAACTGTCATGAACACCGCGAGACTGAGTGTAAAGCGAGTCACCCCCTGCAACGCACAAAAATTGTGTGCAATGGGCTTGTAGATTGCAGATTGGTGTGCTTCAAAGCAAAAGTGCCAGAATAGGCAATTTATTGCATAAATAAAGACAGCGAAAAAATGAAGACAAGATCACGATGACCGGTCGTTGAAAGCAACATGAAAAACAGCAAGCGCGAAAGCGGCATAAAAAATACCAAACGTCCGCATCAAGAGTTCAAAACACCAGTCGCCATTCTGGATTACATGCAAGGGGTATTGTGTGTTGACGACTATCGGGATCTACAAGAGTGTGTGTTTGAACACGACCGACACTTGACAAGGACACAGCAGAGCGGCAAAAAACACATCTCGGATACTTTTTTATACACCAAGTCCTGTTCCTTGATCTTTTCGGATTTGCATGCGACGCTGGCGATGCACTGCGAATTTATGTATGCGCTCAACAGGTGCCTCGACGTGTCGCTCTTAGTGGCGGAGATTGTGATGCACCACTCGCCCGATGACGTCAGGATGCACGATGACGACGAGCATCCTGAGGAGCTTTCAAAAAGCATGCTCCTCGAACAGGGCATTGCGGCAATTACACACAAAAGTAATACCCGCCTGCGCGCTGACAAGGAGATGATAAGTGACACTAATTCGCAGTTGCGCTTTGCAATGCGATATAAAACGCTTGTCCGTATTCTGCATCTCAGTCGTGGCTCAGAAGAAGAAAACGTAGTCACAAATGTGACCGAGACCATGGATAAAAACGGTAAGAAATCAATTTCTGGTCCAGACGATGCGATTGACGTTGGATTTCGAGGATCAAATGCATACGAGACACTCAAGAACAAGTGTATGCTTGGTGCAATCATCAAGTATACTGTACGAAGCAAAGAACGTCTGCAGATTCAGCGCAGTAGCACCAAGATCCATGGATTAGTCGCCGACACCGCTGCACGTGTTGCACACATCGAAAGCGAAGTCGTGAAAAAGGCGACAGCCATGCTACAAACCACACACTGTCTAAGTGCACAGAAAGAGCGTCTTGCCCTGGCGATGCGCAAGACAACAGCTGAGAATGGTCTGCTCCAAAATGAGCTCAATAGCGTGCAAGCAAAACTCACACAAATGCACAAGTAAAAAAAGCCTTCTTTGTCGAGTGTAGGTAGATATGCATGTCAGGATGATGTAGAGTCGACATAAGAGGGAATTCGCATACTGTACGGCAAATCGTGCGACGAGCGTGTTTTAATATATAAATCGCGACAAACCAACCTCGTCTTGTGAATACCCTTAAAGCAATCCGTTTCAACTCGATTCTGTTACTGATTGGGTAGCACTATGGGCACCGATTATTTGCGTATCCAGAGCTCGGTCGATGTGCAGACCGGTCAACAGTTGAGCGCCGATGACATCGATGTAGACATTGCCTTGTCGAATTTGGTGTGTAACAATGAGTATTTTCTCTCCTGATGACTACATTATATCCTCATCCCACTCATGCATGTGATTGTCGTCGAATAGAGCATATTTGCACAGAAACTGTCGTTATCGAAGAGCACTGTTTAACAAAGTTGCAAACAGGGCAGCTGCTTCTGACCGTGCACGAGAGTGGGACTTGAACACAGGCATGCGCCAGTATCTAACATCTGTCCATTTGCGAACACAGGGTCGTCTCAATGATCAGCAACTTTTTCTGTATATGCTCAAAAACGACATTGCTCTCCAGAGCAGTCTGGATTGCTATCGTAATAATTACGTGGATTGTTTGGTGGAAATGGTTGAGCCCAGAAAACAAGGGAATCCAAGTAAAGTTGCCGTGGAGAAGGACGAAGAAGCGGAAGAGTTGGCACGAAGAATGCTGGAATATTTGCAAAATTTCTTGTTCGATGTTACCACTTCGTATTTGGTGCTTGGCTTTGTTGTTTTTCGATTTTGTCCGATGCCACTTTACCCGCAGAAACTGGTTCCTGTGTGCATTCCCATCGGGGACATTGAGTGGACATACGAGGGAACAGAAGAGGATCAGGAATTACTTCGCATACCCGATATCGACGTGCCACGACATTTTTCCCAGGAAGACACGCGATATTATGTGTACAAATTTCGTTCGACGGGACAATATTTTTCAAATGACGATCGAGGAGTTCTATGTAGATTGACTCGCAGCTATCGCCGCCTGGTTCACGCAAGAGACTACGACCTGATCATACGCAATGAGACTTTGCGTAAGACCGTCTTTGTGGAGCAGACCATGAAAGCGGATGTAAATGTCCTGAATCAAGGCACTCGAGCGTCAGAGTATGGCGAATTGCAAGCCATCATGGATTACACAAGAACACGCAAGGAAACGACGCACTCGGTTTCAGTTCCCACGCAACACGACGAACTAAGGGCTTCAATTACGGTACATGCCTCAAAAAATCAAAAAACCTTCCGGAATTGCCCGCGTGTCTGTATGAATTGCACTGCATGCTTGCTCGAAATATGACTTGTCGTATCTCCTGACCGTGTGCAGAATCAACACCACAAGGACACGGCTGCGCCGGACATTGAGTTTATTGTGCTGCCACCAAACACTCAAGCCAAACACATTACGGGTTCGTATGGCACTGTGGACGTCCAATATCATAAAAGCGTGTACGAGGACGAGATTTGTGCGATTCTACACACTCCGCCATTAGGAGGTGCTGGTGGTGCATCCTCCAGCTTTGTGCAGACGTCGGCCGGTAGCAACTTAAAACCTGGTGCACCGCCGACAGCTTCGTCGGGAAACAGTGGAGACTCTGTAAAACGCAGCATGCTTTTCTGTCGGAAATTGCGACACATGAATGCCGAGTTCCAGGTTCTTTTGAGCACCGTCGATATTTTCTGCAATTCGCCCGACACGGCTCGAAACATCACAGCGTACATAACCGAGAGAGGTGAGCGCACATCGCATTCGTCTATCAGATACAAAAGACAGAAACGTCTTCAGCGCACGCGGAAAGATGAAGTCATACCTATACAACTCGTCACGGGCTATCACTCACGAAACAATTGTGTCGTGACGGCAAACTCCATGAGCAGTATCATCATGTGCAACGAACTACGAAACGTCCTACCCTCCGTGTGCTTCCTCGACTTTATTATGAAAAGCGTAGATTGCCCCCAGAGTGTAAAGGACTGCATGAAATGTGTAGAAGCACAAGAAGATCGCAACATTGCGCTCGGAAAAGAGCCGTCTGGTGCCGAGAAGAAGAAGGTTTGACAGTGGTGACATCCAAGTCTGCTCTTCGATGCAATTGGATTATAACACTCAATAATGGTCCCATTTGCTATACAACGAACTGTATTGTTTGTATTTTTCCTTCTGCAAGGCCGCAGCAACAAGTGCCTGTCGCTGTTCTTCAGCCGCATCAAGCTCATTTTTCTCACGTTTGTACTCGTCGTACCGATTGGGGTCAATCTCATCATGCCATATCTGCAAGGCTTGCTTGGTCTGGTTTTCATTTTCTCTGAGTTCCGTGCGATGCTCTGTCTCTAGACTGTTTAACGCTCTTCGAAGCGCATTCATCTGCGTTTCGAGAGGTTGCTTTGCGAGAGTCCACTTTTTATTAATTAAACTCACATTACCGTTGTGTTCGTCGTCAATGTCACGGCGCTGTCGATCTTTATTGATGCCACGTTTGTTCTGATATTTTTGTCTCAGTTGGAAAAGAGTTTGTTCATAAGACGTTTGATCGAAGTGCGTCATACGTTTTTTTCGTGGAGTCCAGACCATTTATATACAAAAAGACAATCAAATCTCAGTCAACATACCGAAGTTCGACACAATGCAATTGGTCCCAAAGACAATACGATAATCACGTACATTCCACGTCAAAACATCTGTCAATTTGCCTAAAATAGAATATCAAAAAGGACCTCTATAAAGTGCTCTTGGTTTCAATTGAACGGAAAAAGACACCTTTGGCTGCATTATGCCCTCGAACGACCCAAGCATCGTGACGGATGCCAGCGCTCTGAAATCGGCTGCCAAATCGCTCGTCTCCATGGCGAACACGACATCTGCTGCCTCTATTCTCGCGTCAATGCCAGTGCCGATGTCTACATTTCCAATTGTTGTCACATCTGGCGCTAGTATTATGGGTATTGATGACACAGAGTCCGACGACGACAGCGGCAACGACGATGTTGATCATGATGACGACGAGCATAGCGACAGTTCCGACGAGGATGACGATGCCGATGCCGATGTTCGTCTTCACTCACAGAACGTCAAGAAAGACAACAGTATCGACAGCGACAGCGACAGCGACAGCGATGATTGCACCGACTCCATCACTCCTACTTTGCCTCCACAAACCTGTTTCCGCGTAACCGTTTGCAAAAAGACAAACCCGCTCGTGGCATCAAGCACCGGCAACATGGAACAGTGTGCGTCTGCTACGATGGGAGCGTCCTCGACTGCTTTGCCACTTCCTGCTATGGGAGCTGTTTCCGCAAGCAATGCGCACAGCCTGCACGTCCATGAAAAGTCAGAGAAGAAACGAAAGACCCAAGAAGCTGCTGATGATTTCGACGAAACCACTTTTGCGAGCTTGATGTGCGCGGGCACCGAGAACAACATTATCTTTCATCAGGAGATACGGCAGCATGCCAAGATGGCGGGCATGGATCGTATGTCGAACGAGGTTCTCGAAAAATACGTATTCAAAATTTTTGGCCTGAAAGCATATAAGCCAAGCAAAGATGTGAAAGGCAAGCGCAAGCAAGCACGAGGTTACAAGAACCTCTGTTTGGTACGTCCGACAAACCCACCGCAACACCAAGTGTCTTCTGTATTCAAGGTTGTGAAGGTCGCCAAGCTTGTGCAGCCCTTGACATCGGAACAAGACGGAAAATCACCTGCCGCGTCGTCTTTTGTGGCCGCTGCGCAAAGTCCATTACTTGTTGCCGGCACCAAGTCCAACGACGATGCCATGTCTCTGTGGCAAACGCGTGTGATGGCGCTTATTCTCGAGAGTCTCGGAAAGGCAACACCGGCGACGCATACCGTGGACTCTTCTGGCAACATGGGCGTGGGTCTCGTTTTGTCCAAGAATCGTAGAGGTGAAATCGTCGTGGGACAAATCACCACCTGTACAGACAGTGTACTCTGTGATTTCGTCTCAGTGGGCGATTACGTCAGGATTGTTGATGGTTACATAATCGACCTGGGTACTACACTTGAAGATGTTTGCAACAGGCTTACGGGAAAACCTGGCTCGACTGTTCAGATCCAGTTGCTTGGCGACGATAACTCAACGGGGAAAAATCTCATAGTGCAACGCAACGCACGTTTCTTGGGCCTGCCTGTAACTCCTATTGGGAATAAAATTTTTTTCTACGGGGGCTCGCAGGAAGATCGCGATAAATGTATCGGGCGTTTGCAGCGGAACTTTGATGCGTATTGCATCCTCCCAATGCAAAGTTCGGCACTCAAGATTGCTGAATTATATTCCAAGCGCAAGGTCAACACGTCAATTGTTGTGATTGAGTACGAGGAAGTGAGGGAAACACATGGAAAAATGACAAAAGCAAATGAAAAAATCCAGAAAAGCGCCCTAGCCGTCGCGCGCTGTTTAACAATGGGACGTTTCTGGCACGACATCCGCGGTCCCGCTTCGTTTACTCCACCCAGCCACATTTTCGCCTTTTGCAATGTACAGCCAAAAGAACGTTTAGAGTGGGAAGGATGGATCTTCCATCACATTTCTGACAGCAAGGCGTAAGAGCCGCCATGTGGATGACTATCCGTATCTCTACTCTCTAGGGTCATTGAAGTTCCTGTCGAAGATGGCGCGGTGCGAATGTTGAAGGCGAAACACGTTTCACAGCCCACCAGTCCCATACAACACAAAATTCCAGCGAGCAAAATGTGTTTCTCTTGACACGTAGCCGATGTTGACTTGGACGCATTTGACATAGCGCCCAGCTGCTATCATCTCGATGTGCTGAGACACATCATGATATTTATATATAACACAGCCAGTTCTTCATGTGTAGCGTGATTTTCAATGTTGATATACATTGGGTTTTTTCAATAAAAATAGGAGTTCAACTCCGACAGAAAATATATTGCAACACGCGATGTAGACAGTCTCTCTAGTTTTTTTCCTGATCTGTTCCCGAAAACACATGCAATGTCGATAGCACTCGTGATGCTGGTAGTACATCTGGAAGAAGATATCACGAGTACAATGGTTCGATATACAAAAAAAACTGTATCTGTGACACAAGCCCTGATCACTTCACGAAATTGTGCCGAAATTCTCAAATTTATGAAACAAAATAATCTGCTTGAAAATATTGAGATCCATCACGCCTACACGACGACTCCACAGGGTCCAAATTCGTTTTTCAACAAGATGTGGGATCACGCGACACACCACAACGCAGTGAAAAGTATCAGTTTGCATAACACAAATTGCATTCCCAGTCACTGTCGGCGAATGCAGAAGGGAGGTGGATTGTGCGCGCAAAGTTTGCAAGAAATGTCCATCACATTTTGTGAACTCCAGATGCCGTGCATGCGTTGGTTACATACCACGTTCGAACACAATACGAATCTCTACAAACTCGTGCTTTCGGACAACGGATTGCGCGACCGCGAAATTGCCGTGATCTGCAGTGTCTTCCAAACCAATCGCAGCATCACACATCTCGACATCTCAAACAACCAATTTGGCCTGCATGCGGTTGCCAACGTGTGCAAGATTATACTGGACATCACAAGCTGTAGCGTGCTGAAGACGCTGGTAATCGAGAGCAATCAATTGTTCGATACTGGTGCCCGTCTTCTAGGCGAAGTATTACAGACAAATACTCGTCTGTGTGCACTGAATGTGGAAAACAACAGCATTGGACCTCATGGAATTACATGTCTGGCCAAGATGCTTCTACACAACACAACTCTCGAAATGTTATCGCTTGCAAAAAATAGAAGCAACCGCACGGCACAACAACACTTGTGCCACGCGCTGACAATCAATCGACAATTGCAATCCCTAGACGTTTCTGGACTGTCCGATGACGATTTGGCGACAACGGAATTTCCGGACGAGAATGATCAGGGCACACGGACAGTTCCTTCAGCAGTAGACACGGTGGCGCTGCTCTTGGCTTGTTCCAGCGTGCAATATATCCGACTCGACAATATACATACCGATTTGGCGCTCATGCGCAAAGTCCAACAACAACTTGCATGTCATACAGTGCTACAGCGAATCAGTTTTGTAGAGTGTGGATTAACGCTGACAGCAGTGTACGAGTTGGCGCGTGGAATAAGCGCCAATCGCAGCATAATACACATAGATCTCACAAATAATCATTTTTGTGAACATTTTGGCGTAACACACAATGAGAAAGTGCTCGGGGTGCACTTCTGGAACTTACTTTCACTGAATCAGACGCTACAAGTCTTGTGTTTGCGCGGAAATGCACTCGGCACACGAAGCATGTGGCATGCTGCCGAATTCGTGGCAGAACACCCTCGTTTGAAAGTGCTGGACGTTGCCGACAATGGTATTGGTAGTATAGGAGCACTTGTGATGTTAAATGCTTTGGCAAAAAACAAGACTCTACGATTACTGGATTTAACACACAACGCCGTTTTTCCAATGTCATACTCGCGGCTCCTATCCGCCATTATTCGTAAGCGTGTTTGTGCTCAGGAAGGATTTGATTTACATGTTCGTGGCATTGCATTGTTTGTATCGGCACGCGAAATGCGACATTTTTTGACCAGTGTGTCGCATCGAGCCATACAAATTACCAAACACGACCTCTTGGAGCGCTGGATACAGGACTGTCAACAACGTAAGGTGGCTTTCATGCTCTCGATCCACCCTCGATTGTGCATTGGACTGTTGAGACAATTGTGTCTTGATTCGTTACAAATTATACTCTCATACGACATTCTCTACAGCTGACAAGGATCTGCTGCCACAAAACCCGCTCTGCACTAGTTCATCATAGCTTGTTGCAATTGTTTTGTCTTGACGGATAAATATTCGCGAATCTTCATTTCCCTTTGCGTATCTTTGGCTGGCATGTTTTTGTACAATGCGATTAGCACTGTGTCGTCGGAAACAAGACGTTCCATATCTTCGACCTCAGCACGATTTTCCGAACTCAAAACAGAAGTCTTGACAAAATTCATTTCCAAATTTGTCAACTCCGTCATGTGTGTCAATCGCGCTCCAAGACAATTTTCTAATCTGGTTTGGATAACCTTCGTGCGTTCCTCACGCTGTCGATTGATCTCTTTCAGTTTTTTTGTCTGTCGTCCAATATCTGCCAAAAGCGAGCTAATTTTCATCTGATTTTCATTTTGCGCATTGCCCGTATTCTTTTGACACCACTCGTCACATTTGGCGTGTGCGTGCTCGTTGGGAGATGCCCGAATGTCACCCTGTTGACGCTTCATTGAGCTGCGATCATGGAGAGGAGGAGTTTGATTGGCATCTGATGGCAACGGCGCTTTCTTTTCCGACGTGTTTTTAAGCAGGGTGTAGTGTCCACCTTCGTCGTGTTTTGATTGTGGGGTGCGACTCAGGACATCCTTAATTACACCTGGACGATATTGATTGTATATTATAATGGGTTTAATATCCGCTGAAACCCTTTGCTCTTGTTTCTCAGATACAGACAAGAGCTTCATGAAATTTTCAGTAAGTGCATCAATAATGGATGTACCCATTGCTCCTTCATTTTTTTTTACTATTTCATTTTGACTGTTCATGAGAAGTTTGCCATTGTCGTCATACCTATATATCTGTCGAAAACTATATTTCAGAACGATGATTTGTATTCGGTAAATAAAGGCAGCTACCATAATATCAACCTCCGAACAGCATTCTCCGTCTTGCCCCACCACGCGCACCCATTCGTGCACAAATTGTGCGAATTCCCTGAATGGTGGAATCACCGATGAGAATATCCCAAATCCGAACATTATCATTGTTTTTTCGTGTTTCGAGAGATTGTCATATCCCGGAACCATGGTGTTTGTGTAAAATTTCATCACTTCGGATCGCACTAGAACGTGATGCTTCTCGTGACCATAAACTGCCTGGGCAATACACGCAAAAAAACAATTGCCGCCGCCACGATTACTGATTTCGACAAGGTGGTGTTCTTCAATTGTATTGACGACAGCTTGAGATTTTTCTGGGTGCTTCCAGTCGATTTTGGCATTCAAACTCTCTGGTGGCGCCAGATTCGAAACAGCAAGATCCGCCGTACGAAATAGTACCATCGAGTGTAATATCAAGCTATGACCGTGGATAGAAGTACTTATATACATGATCGCCTCTTCTACCCAACGACCACTTTGTCGGGTTCGAAATCACCTCTTTACGGTGCGGAAAATTCATCGTACGCCCTTTCTCATTTTGCCTATTTTCACATACAACTTGTACACTCCGATGTATATAAGTGACTTGAATGAGCGGTTCCCATCCAGAATGCTAGCGCATCATGGACCATATGATTACTCACCGGAGGCACGCCTAGCAAGTGTGAATAATATGGAGAATAAGTACAGGGAACAGATTGCGGCTCAGGTAAAGAAGCATAACGAGCGTGAACTTAAGCACGCAAGTGAAATTATCAGTGTTATCGACAAAATGCCATACTCAACGACGAATTCAAGGCAATTCGCCAGACTCCGCGCCTACGAAGCAGCAGGTTTGGACGCTGCAGAAGAAGAGTTGGCTCACCAGTCCCGACTTAGTAAGAAGACGATCCTCACAATGGAGGCTCAGAAAATTAAAGATCAAACAGATTCTGAGGCTTATGAAACCAGGGTCGCAAAACGTTTGGCAGAAGGCAGGGTGAAGGCTGGTCCAGTTGCACCCGGAAATCATTTTGAAGAAAGAATCGATCGAAAAGCATTGGATGATCGCGTTAACAGTGACGACGCGCGACTCAGAAGACACTATCATCAGCATCGGGTAGCCTTGCAAGCTGAGGAATATCGTCACAGTGCGATCGAAGACAAGATGGTACTCCAAGAGATGAAGCTGCTTCAAGATACTCACAACAATGAGTTGAGAAGCGCGCGAATGGATGGTTCTCTGTCTTGCACAGAAGGTACAATCGACCTCAAATTTGAAACCGCTGTAGGAGTAGCTACGGAACACCATATGGCGCGCCTTCGTGAATTCAAAAAATTAGAAATTCAACACGCGAGAGTCCTTGCGAGCGTCGACAATAATGAGCGGAACAATAATATGGTGACGAAGTCATACTTGGACAGATTTAACGAGGACAAACAACCTCCAATGCGCGAGATTTTCAAAGGATTTGCCGACGATATTGGGGCGACACTGTCTACGGCAGACCTTCCTATCAAGAAGAAGAAGGAAAAGAAGGCTCATGTGACCAATCCAGTTGTTGCAGCTGTTGTTGTGGTGGAGGCACCTGCTGCCAAGGCAGGCAAGAAGAAGAAGAAGGGTCCAGCAGCTGCACCTGTTGCAGAAGACATCAAACTGCAACTATTGTCTAAAAGCCTTGCCAAGGTCTTCACGGATCACATGAAACCGTAAGGCAAATCAAATATCGTCGGAAATTCGGACAAATTGTGCCGCTCACCCTCGAAGTGTCATCATGCCGGACAAATCTTTCGTTTTTTACAAAAGATCCGTGGTGACTCCTCATGCACAAGACTGAAGCGTCTTTGCAAGGCGCAAGCCTCTTTTTTCAACAACACAAGTTGACGAATGTGGAATTTTATGATGGAAAATATACGACAAACGCATTTACGAAAACGAAGTTTTTTGAACTTTTTGTGATTTATTTAATAAAAAACTGCGCAGCAATGGATGTGTCGTGCGAAATTGATGCAGCAGCGTTCTCGTTATTCGTCGACGACGATGCTTGATAAGTACACATAATTCAACCACATGAAAAAGACAACGCAAGTAGCGACAGACAGGCAGCTCTGCCACAGTGTCCACAACGGATTGTTCTTGACAATGTTGATTGAAACGACGATACCGTTGAGCCCATCCGGCGCCGTCGAGACGCTAGAGTAGATATTGTTGATGAGTTGATACTTGCAGAGACGGTCGAGCGTTTGCGCATCTTGCCACAGCCACTCGTCGATATCTTGGACTATTATATGCGTGTCTGTGATTTTTTCGATCTTTGCCCCACGACTGATGAGATGTGGTAGGCTCTGTCGAAACTGAGCTGCTACAGAATGACTTGGTGATGCCGTTTGGGTAAACCACCTTGACATAAAAATACCAGCACACCCAGATAGGTGTAACGATTGACGCTGATTTATTCTTATATAACAAAGCCGTCCATCGCCATCATTGCATCCCACACACGAGAAACGAAGACTCTTTCAGTACGTTTTTTGTGAAACGAGTTCTATCACAACAAAAGTGGTATTTGACGAGTGTCGAGTATGTTCTGTAGTAGCAGTACACATGTTCATCCCGTCATGTATACATGTGTGTTTACAAGCTTGGTATATAGGTGTATACAGACGTGGTAGCTCTTGTACGAAAAGAATCACGTGTAGACAACACAAAATGATGCCGCATGCCGTTGTAGAGTATCGTGTTCATCTCACTGCATGCCTGCAGAGCGATGTTCTCGCAATTTGTACCGTACTTCGTAGCATTCTCGCCAATGAACACAGTTCACACTCTGTGTCAAGACCGCCGATTTTTAGCAGTGGCAGCATGCAAATGGCACAGGAACTCTTGCAGAATGTACACGACAACAACACTTCAACAGAAACCGTGCATGTTCTCCCGGGCTCTCATAACATGTGTTTCAAACTTCATTTTGAAAACGAGTATGATTCTGGTGGAGCGTCCTATCGTATCACCTTCCGGTACCGAGACAAACGTCCTACGTCATCTGCCAATTACCATACCGACAAGACCAAAAATACAAGTAAACATTGTCGCAGTAGCGACAGCGCGAATATCGACGCCTCGTCCGAGTCAAAGCGTAGCAAACGATTTTCATGAGTGTAGACCGCGTTTTTTGATAACACAACCTTTAAACGATTTTGCAGATTGAAAATTATTTCTTGCCACTGGGCGCTATCGACAGCGAGGTGGAAGAGGGTGCGACGGACTGTTGAGCGAGTGACAGTACACTATTCGTATGGGTTGATTGTGCATTCATCGTCGCCATGCGATGAGCTGCGGAGTATTTTGCCGAACGCTTGTCAGGCACATGAAACCTCGTCGTCATGGTTGCCGCAGTGTAGCGCCGATCAGGACCGTTTGCGTGATCACGACGCATGGGAAAAGAGTATTTTTGCTTTCGGATCATTTCGCCCAAAAAGGACATTAGTACAGAATAGACGTATATATACACGACACGACAAGAGACATACATCAAACACCCCGTGGGTACTGCATCAATACGGTATGTTTCTCACAATAAACGCGCGACTGCGTGCATGTTTCATACGTGAACGGCATATCGTGGAAAATACATGTTGTGTATAGAGTTTTGTCGACGACGAACACCTACTATGTTGTTGTATAACCCATATATAAGACAACATTTCGAAGGGAATTCACTAGAAACACTGTCGATTCGCATGGCGTGTGTTTACGACTGCAGTGGTTTTGTGCGTTTGGTCGCGTTCAATATTCCAGATGTGATTGTTCTCGTTTTTTTTGTTGCATTTGTGATTGTTTTTGAGACTTCGTTGGATTTGCATTCCGCGCAGACACGGCCGTGTGTTTTGTAAACGACGCTACACCAACTGGCGCATATACGTTTGGTATCGTTTTACCGACAAACTGCAAACTGACCGACAGAGAAGTCTCGTGCAGACACACCGTAGTCATGAAACGTAACAAATACACCCCACTCGACGCCATGACGAAGAGACGTAAAGGCGGCGTCGAGAAGGCAGCGTGTTTGGCCACATTCGACGATTTAATCCATTTGGAAGCCATCGCTGGTATCACCTACTCCGGACAGCGTACGGATTCGTTCCGACACGATTGTCTCATACGCATGGCATATTTCATGACACTCTCTGCGTGTACGCAACTTTTCTCATGTCTTGATAAAACGTTTGTCTTTGAATTCGACGATGCCCTCAAAAACACAGTGCACTATCGAACAGCTGTATCAAGTATGTTTTTGCTGGCCGAACTCTTGACGGTTCCCAATTATTCCACGCAGTTCAAACTTCGAAATGTAGAAAAGGCAGCTTTGGCGGCGTGTGCGTGTTTGTGTCAACATAAGCAACATATGATAGCCACGGGTCGACAATGAGGTAATGCTGAAACCCGAATTCACTTCAGGCTTGCCTTTAGCCCACTTTGTGCGTTCTCACACAATGCCATACGCGCCCAGAGAGTCTTCAAAATCCATACCAGCGGTCTCTTGTGCTGGAAATGGACGATTGCAGTAACACAATGCCACAACGCCGAGCAGAACGTAACAGAAGAAATAGAATAAATACATGTCAGTGCGGTGCTGCCTGTAGCCAATTTATTTAATATATCATTTCTGCGTATGAGCAATAAGTGTTTAGACATGATATTCATCCGAGTGTTGACTTTTATGGGGTTTTCGTAATAAACAACTGGATCCGCTAATCATTCGCACCTTTTCTGAATACACTTATTCTTGTCTGCGTTGCCCGGCACAGGGTGTTCTTATATTTTTCCGAGAATCTCTTGCACTGGTGAAATACGAACGGCTGTGATCGAGAAATCCTTTCTCACGACTGCTGTCCACAA
>Ga0209491_10003970_pt1 | contig 23587 bp, 21 predicted proteins | sample BON02_FD_187213 | JGI IMG/M metagenome (GOLD analysis project Ga0209491, IMG submission 187213) | Freshwater microbial communities from Lake Bonney liftoff mats and glacier meltwater in Antarctica - BON-02 (SPAdes) (version 2) | ecosystem: Environmental > Aquatic > Freshwater > Ice > Glacier... | reverse complement strand
ATTCTGTATAAAATAAATTGTCTCATCCAACTCTTCTATTGTTATGTGCTTTCTAATTAATATGCTAACCTTGTTTATATAAAATAAGTAAACTAGTGCGGCTATTCCTAAAAGGGATATGGCAATTATAACTACTATAGTTTTTTTCATAATTCTATTTCCTTTTATTGATGCCTGATTGAAATCCTGCTACTATCATTCTGCCCGCATAAGGTATCTCACCATAATATGGAGCCCCTTGATTATTAATGCCTGAATGCAACGTACCTGCCAGCCTCATGTAAGTCTTTAAAGAAATGTGGTTTCCTGAAAACTTTCCTGTCGCTCCATTTAACCCAGCCAGATAATTACCAGCTGATCTGGCGGTAGCATATTTCCCTTTCAATAATTTTCCAGTTGCAGGACCATGCGGAGCAAAATAAGAATTAGTCTTAATATCAAACTCTTGATTGGGTAATGAACCAAAAGCTGTTAAAGAAAGTCTCGTTTGATCAGATGTTCTATTCTTTACATTAATAATATAATCCCATGTTTCATTAAAAAGAATTTTGGATCCTCGCTGAATACTTTCCAGAGTTTCTCCGGTTTTATTATCATGTGCTCTGAACTCATCCCAATACTCAGTTTCTCCCATCTTCTCTCCGCCTGCGGAAGTATTATCCACACTATATCTACTCTCAACATCCCCCATAGTTACCTGACCTTCATGACGGTAAACCCCTAGATCCCCATCATCATATACAGCCACCACATTTCCCTCTTCATCCGTATGCGTACTGAACATACCTGTCGGATCCATATACTTGAGAGGGTTGTTCATCACCCATGCATACGGCGACCATGGGTAATAGCTTTCCGCCATCGGATCCAACTGCCATGTCCTACCTATGACGGGGTCATAACCACGTGCATGAAAATCGTAAATGTTGAGGTTTAAATCATTTATTAACTCTTTGCCCTGATAGAAGTACCTGTTCTCATTCAGCCCTCCCGCTTGAAACCCTAGTCCTGTCAATTCCAGACCCCAAGGGTCAAAGTGAGTTTCCTGAACCACCAGAGACGTGGTGCTCATCACCATAAAGTTGTCAAACCATACGTCCTCTGCCGTTTCGTTCACCACAAAGGTTTCCATATAGCCGTCCTGTGAAATATACAGGTTTTCTTCCAGAATTTCATGCTGGTTGGCCGCATTTTTAGTGAGTACCTGCTTGCCGACTTCGTACCTATTGCTATCCGCATCATAAAGCGCATAAAGCATATAGGCTTCGGGAGCTTTCTTGTGCTGTAGGTCACTGGCCAGGATATCAGCCAAGTTTAACAGGGCGATGGGATTGCCTGTGCCGGAGTGCTTCAGGCTTCCTGCCAGCTCACTCAGGCTTTCTACCAGACGGCCTTTGGCTGCCTGGGTCACATAGCTGCCCACATTTACTTGTTGCACATTTTCATCTGCATATTTACCATGAACCTGTAGGGTAAGACTATCCCCGACATGGATCTCCTGCGTTCGGCCAGGCCCAAGAATACGGCCCCTTTCTGCATTTAGCCAGGCTACCTGATTGCCACCCTCCGTTACGTTATGTTCTGGACCTACCTGTCTTGACACTCCCAGTTGGCTGAATGCAAGTTCCTCATCCGCTGAATTTTCCATTTCCATTGTAGCTACAAGTAATTGGTCTTCGGGTATACGCAAAACTTGTCGGACATTACCCAGATGGTCCTTTACAAAGTATTCGTATTGGTAGAAGTTATCTTCGTAAGCCACCCTGCCCTCTTCGTGTATGAGATAATCAAGTAGTCCATCCGCATAAACAACTTCCCCAACATAATCCTGAGTTTTGGTCAGACTTCCGGAGGTATCATACACTTTCTGGGTCAGCCTCCCCTGCAACCCGGCCCGTCGCTAGATTAGTCCAAAGGGACTAATCTTTAACGCTCCGTCCTCATCCGCATCATAGGAATAAGCCAGTTTTGCTCCCGTGTTGAAGACCACCCCTTTGGGTAAATTGAGGTGGTTGTAGCTTATGCTACTGATCTGCTTGTCTAGGCTGCTGGACAAGTTGCCGTTTGGGCCATAGGCATATACGGTGCTGCTACGCTCCTTAAAATCCTTGGAGGTAAAGGTCAGCGGCGCATGGGAATCGGCCACCTGCGACAGCCTGTTGCTGTTGGTCTGGTAGGTGTAGGTCAGGTTATCCAATTCCCCGCAGGTGGACGCCGTAACCTAGTTGCGCCGCACCATATGGGTCAGATTTCCGTTGAGAGTTTGGTGAAAATTTCTATACTACCGTTTATTTACAACTAATACTCTTATCACTTTTAGCCAAAAGTCACTTTAATATTTTAAAAAAATTTCCTGTGTGAAAATTGAATTAATCAAAGAATCACTTTTTGATGGAAGTATTTCAACATCTATTTTAATGCTCTTAACTTGTCCAGGTTCTTTCTGAAATTCAACCAAATAATAATTTTTTTCTATCTTTTTAGAAATTAGTTTTTCCCTTGAGTTCAAATAATAGAATTCGAATTCACCTTCATATGGGAAATAATTTTTGAGTAAAAAATTCACCTTATTTTCACTTAGCCATTCCGAATCTATCAATCTCATACTTAATGCATTGTATCTCTTTTTACCATTTTCGTATATATCCAGATACAAAATATCACCTTTATTTTTCAATTCCCTAGTGGTAATCAAGCTATGAAAAGTTTCTTTGATTAACGTATCATTTACTTTTTGTTTTTCCATATCCATTAAAAATGATTTATAGGTCATGTAAGAAATAGAATCATTAATTTCCGCTTTTAATTTTGCAATAATCATACCTTGATCATCAAATGTTTGACTAAAAAGCAATGACTTTTCATTATTGAAGATATCAATCTTTTCCAATAACATAGAATTTTGTCGAAGAGAAATCCTTATTTCTCCCATTTGCCCATTTAAAATTATAGGCATGTCATCCTGAATAATAAAATTATTTTTATTTTGACCACAGGCAGTTGCTAAAATAAAACAAATTACAATTCTTAGTTTATTCATTTTTTTCTTTTTCATTTAAACTTTCTAATGCCCTTTTTCCTTCATCAATACCATTTCCAATACCTGTCACTTGCGTTGTATCAGGTCCGATAACTCTTTTATAAGCTAAACTCCTTCCAGACCCATTTGAATATGTTCTAACATCCAAAAAAGTTGTGTCATTTCTGTTTTCTGAATTCGTATCGTTATTTGTTTTATTATTATCGCTGCTTTCACCAGAAGTATTTGGTATTTCAGGGGTTAATCCTAGTAATGCGCTTAATGCATTAGCAATTTTCTCCATAATTCCACCCGACGGTGAACTTTTTCCTATTTCGCCCAATCCATCAGTATTTACGAATCCCGCTAACTTATCGCCTTTTGTTCCTACATTCATTGGACCACTCCCAAGTTCACTATCTGTGATTATACCCGAAGGCTGCGTGTTTTCTGACTTCAGGAAAGAAAAACTACTTCCAGAATTAAAGAAGCTTTCTAAAGTTGATTTTACTAATCCAAATTCTTTCTGAACCTCTGAAAAGAAAACTGAACCAGAGGATGGAGGACAGCAATTCTTCGGGGCTCTCCCATCAGGATCAATAAATCTGATAGGGTTATCAAATGCGTAATTATAAGGTGAATGTCTTCTCATCTGATCCGCCAGCGGATCCACAACACCCCACCTCCCAATCACCGGGTTCCCGATTTTCGGGACAGGCTATACATCCTAGCCCCGTAATCATAAATATTCACTCCATGATCTTCCACGTACTCCTTGCCATTATAAAGATACTTGTTCTCATTCAACCCTCCCGCCTGAAAGCCCAATCCTGTCAATTCCAGACCCCACGGATCCCTGAGTTCCTCAGGACAGGCTACATGCGTTTCCTGAAACACCAGAGAAGTGGTACTCATCACCATAAAGTTGTCAAACCTGCCTGACCGGCCGGCAGGCCAGACGTCTTCTGCAGTCTCATTGACTACAAAGGCTTCCATACTTGTGCGCCGTGGCGTATAGCCGTCATGTGAAATATACTTCTTTTTTTCCACCCTGCAACCCGGCCTCACCCTAAAACAGTCCACCGGACTGTTTCTTAACGGGATCGCCTTTCCAGAATTTCATGCTGGTTGGCCGCAGATATTAACATAGACCTCCCCTGCAAGCTGGCCCTTCGGTAAAACAGTCCACCGGACTGTTTCTTAACCCTCAGTCCTCAACTTCGTACCTATTGCTATCCGCAACGTTGGATATCTATATTGTTTAAATAGTATCCCAATCCTTCTTGTTTGGTTTAATTTTCCGTAAAGGAGCTCTTTTTTGTGAAGGAGCTGGTATTGTGTACCCACTTTTTTGTAAGTGCTTTCCTCAAACGGCTCTGCCTGGTTCCATACATTATTAATTCCCCCATAATTGCCACTGTTTACAAATTCTTCAGGTAGATTGACGGCATCGCCCTGGATAATATTGTATGAGTAAACTGTCTTTCCAATGTTGGATGTTGCATTGCCCACATATTTGGTGACCTTATTGTAAAGGATAGGGGAACCCAGGTAATTTATGGAATTGTACTTGCTGACCCCAAAAAACTGCCTGTGCCAATATGTACTGGTTTTTGTACACCAACCAACGGATGTAGTAATGCTTCCATAATAATCTTCCACAATGTCTTCATAATTTCTTGAAAATAGCCTTTCATCAAATAACCTTATTCCCAATCCATCCTCATTTTCACCATAGGAATAGGTTTGTTGATTTGTGATTACCTGATTTGAATCATAATTTTTTATGGATTTTATTCTAAGTCCTCCACCTTCAACAATTCCTCCTGAAGTCAAAAATTTATGTGGTTCGAAATCAAAAATCATACTCCCTCCAGTGGGATAATTAATCTTGGATAGTATCCCTGCCTTCATATGTACCGTAGAAGGATTTCGATTCCCACTTCCTACAGTCCATGACAAAGCTAAATTTAAAAATCCATTTGAATAGGACTCCCCATTTATGAAATGAACTTGATTAAGATCTAGTGCCGTGACAGTTCTTGATGGCAAAAGGCTGACGTTGGCATTGCCGTTGGAGTAGCCCCAGTAATCGACATCGTATGAACCATAAGGAGGTAATGGGGTCGTATTATATTCGAAACTATGTTTTTTGGTTTTCTCCGGTGCTGATGAACCTTTTTCAGAGAGACCCTTTAGTTTTAGCCTGTATTTTGAAAATTGAGAAAAATAGGGGTAGCCGGAACCACTATCAAAATAGTCATAATCAAAGCTTAGTGCGTGTCAACCGCCCTCACCTTATAAATATTCTGTTCACCATTTATTCCCGCATATTACTAGCCTGGTTTATAATTACAGTTAGCTTCTTATTTATGTTACTCTTAGCATAATGTTTTTTTAGGCCCCATTCAGTTGGGTCCCTAATTTAAAAAGTCCTCCAAATAATATAGGCAAGAGATTATTTCAAATGGGCTTACAAATATTGAACTTATGAAATCAATAGCTTAAATAGGTCAAAGTAAACATCTTCTTCGAGATACCACTTCTTAAGTCACCCAGGCCACTTCACAAGTACCCCCCTCCACTTCAATAGTCCTCTCCCCCACTTGAGTAGTGGACGGTGGCACCTAAAACTGACACGCTTGAGGTTCGGAACTCAAATGATTCGGTCCTGAAGTGGGGCTTTGAACCTGGGAACTTGTCATTTCCACTAAAAAAAGACAGTTTTTTGGTTAGAAAATTAAAAACATGACATTATTTCCGAAATCTTCCGTTTCTTAAATCATTATAGGGGACTTCGGAAGTGGGGAGGGGTACTTCTGAACTCCTTGTGTCAGGTTTTTATATGCACCCGTGCGGTTTGGAAGTGGGTGTTTGAAGTTGTTAACTGGTAATTTTCACCTTTTTGACAGACAGGTGAGGTTCGAAAGTGAACAAAAGCAATAAAAACTGACAAGGTTGAAGTTCAGAACCGCAACGTTGAGGTAGAAAATCGAAAAAAAGTGTTTTGGAAGTGGACAGCCTAAGATGAAAGGTGATAATTCCGTACTAAATGAGTAAAAAAACGGGCCCAGTCTGAAGACTTTTGACTGTACCCATCAATATGTTGTAGTTGACATAAGCAACTTTTTCTTTGTTAGACTTCCGTTCCATTGGATGAGCCATTTCCGGATTTTTCGAACCGTTGTTTAAGGTCTTCATAAATCACTTTGGCATCAATAGCATTTACTTTGGCTCCATACTTAACGGAATTATAATAACTGAGTGCTCCCACATAAGTCTCTGAACCGGCCATCATCACGGTATCATTCATGTTACTTTCCAACTGCTGTAAGTCCCTGAGCAAAGGCATCAAGCTTTTTACCGCCGTCCAGGCTTTCTCCAATTCTTGCAAATCAATATATGGAGGCAAAAACTGGCCGTCCTCTTGGGCATAATTCATTTGCTTCGCTCGGGACACCATACCAAAAAAAAGACCAGCTCTACAAAGCTGGTCTTTTCCTATTTAACAAATTGATTGTATTTTAAATCCGATTAAAGACCTAGCTCATAGTAAGATCGCTGCCCATTTGGATAGACACCTAAAATGATTACATCCTCACCCTCATAGTTTTTAAGTGCATTTATCACATCTTCTCCGGTAAGAATTTTAACTCTGCCGATTTTAGTGATAATAAAGCCTTCTTGAACTCCTACATCTTTCCATAACTTGTTATCTATGGAAGTAATTGTTGCTCCCCCTTCGAGTTCAAGTCTTTCTTTGTATTCTACTTTTAAGTCTTCAAAGACTACTCCTTCAAACTCAGTGATCTTTGGAATTACTTTTACCACCACCTTTGTATCACCTGAGACATTCTTAAGTGTTGCCGTGGTACTCATTTCTTTCCCATCACGAAGGAATATAACATTGATTTTATCTCCAGGTCGCTTTCTCGCCACCCTTTCTTGTAGGGAAGAGGTGGTGTAGGTTTCTGCACCATCAATGCCTATGATAATGTCTCCTCTTTGTAAACCAGCTTCTTCGCCTCCACTGCCTTCATTGACTTTGTCAACAAATACGCCTCTGTCAGCTTTCACTTCTTCACCAATAGCTTCTTCAAGGTCAGCATTTACATCCCTGATAATTACACCAAGTAATCCTCTTTGCACAGTGCCGAATTCCAAAAGATCATCCATTACTTTTTTTGCAATGCTACTCGGAACCGCAAAGGAGTAACCACTAAATCCACCAGTTCTTGAGGCAATGGCTGTATTGATTCCGATAATCTCTCCATTGAGATTCACCAGTGGTCCACCCGAATTTCCCGGGTTCACAGCGGCATCGGTCTGGATAAATGACTCTACCTGCATATTGCTCTCGTCTCGAAGAATTCCAATATTTCTTGACTTTGCGCTGATGATACCCGCAGTAACCGTTGAGTTTAATTCATAAGGGTTACCTACTGCTAAAACCCATTCACCAATTTGCGCTTGGTCGGAGTTTCCAAAGGGAATAAAAGGCAGGTTATTGGCCTCAATCTTTAGCAATGCAAGGTCTGTCGTTGGATCTGTACCAATAACTCTGGCAGTAAACCTCCTGTTGTCCTCCAAGGTTATTTCTACCTTTGAAGCATTTTCTACCACGTGATTATTGGTCACGATATATCCATCCTCAGAAATAATTGCACCTGATCCGGTACTTTTTCCTTCTCTTGGGGTAGCCTCACCTCTTGGAGACCTAAATCCAAATAACTCTTCCATTGGATCCACACCTTTCTGGCTTCTACTCATAGTTGCCGTACTTCTAACATGAACTACAGCAGGTGTTACCTGAGCTGCTGAAGCTACAAAATTAATTCCTTCAGGAATCACAAACTTGTCATCACTAAGCCAATTTACCAAACTGGTGTTTTGCTTTTCGGTAAAATTTGTAGTGGAATCTTGATTGGTTTGTAAAAAACCTACACCAAGTACTGCTACCAATCCTCCTATTAAAGAAGCGAGCACGATTCCCAGGAAAAACTGTTTTCTATTCATTGTATACCTTTCTTTTAAATTAAATCAATTAACACGAAATATTATTTCTTATATTACTTCTAAAACGATGCCAGTTGTGGTTTAGGTTTGCTATTTAACAGCATTTAACAAAATAAATAAATAATACTTTTAACTTATTCTTTAATAAACACCAATTACCAAATAAAAAATGCCTTCATTTCAAGGAAAGCTACTGCCATCCAACTTGTAAACAACAATATGCCCTGAGAAAAAGTTATCCTAAAGTAGATTTTATTTCTAAATTTATTTAAAACAGCCTAATTAAATCTATTTTTTTACAAGGACTATGCAATATAACGAAAAGTAGTCTATTCTGTCTTTTCTCAGGAAATGATGTAATTGCAGAAAATTAGGCCATTTATAAACAGGTAATAAGCATCATGACTGATATACCGTACAAACTTGCGTTCGATTATATAATAGTACGAATTTTGGGTGCTATTCGTTTCCGAAGCAAATGGGTAATTGTCTGATAACACAAACCATTAAAATGATTACTTTTTCACCATTGACTTATAGGTAAGGCCCTGAGGCTGGCTTTTACTGTTAGGGAAGATTAAACTAAAGATAAAACCAATAACAACACAACTCAACACCCCAATAGCACCATAAAGGTATCCATTAACATCTGTAAATCTGCTGACCAGAAAAGTAATCCCAGCCCCAGAAATGGTCCCAATAATCACACCAAGTGCATTGGCTCTTTGACTAAATATCGCTAGAATAAAAACGCCTGCGAGACAGCCACCAATCATCCCTAGGAGCTTTTGGAACAAATCAAAAATGAACCCTACCTCAGTAGCTGCAATCCAGACGGCTGTTAAGGTGCCAAAAACCCCCATAATAATCGTAACGGTCTTGGCCAGTTTTAAGTACTCCCGATCCTTAAGTCCCGGTTTTAGGTGTTTGTGAATATCGGTAATATAGGCCGTTGCTATGCTGTTCATACTACTGTCCAGAGAAGACATACTCGCAGCAAAAATTCCAGCAATTACCAAGCCTGCTATTCCTACAGGAAGTTCAGCTACTATATAGTAGGGCAAGAGTTCTTCAGGATTAGCACTTCCTATCTTTTCTGGGTTGGTGAGGTAGTAAACAAAGAGAACTGTTCCCAAACCAAAGAATAAAAATATCCCTGGAATAGTAATAATACCATTGGTCCATAAACTTTTTGCAGCCTCTTTTTCATTTCTTACCGTCAGGTAACGCTGGATGACCACCTGATCTGAGGAATAAGGAATTAAATTTAAAAAGAAAAACCCAACAATAGCTACCCAAAAAACCAGTTGCGTATAATCCCATGACCAGTCTACCAGCTTAAATTTTTGGAATTCCATCCCTACATCAATCACTGTAGAAAAACCTCCATCAATATTGGCTATTGCTATAAATATGGATAGAAGTGCCCCTCCTAACAATACCACAACCTGTATAACATCTGTCCAAATCACGGCTTCCATACCACCCAAAACTGTATAGACGGTGCTGAAAACACCCATTATCGCAATACATAGAAAAATGTCCATGTTAGTTACCGACGAGATCGCAATGGCTGGCAGATAAAGCACCACTCCCATACGGGCCAGTTGAAGTAAAATAAAAGTCAAGCTACCCAAAAGTCGAACCCTTACATCGAATCTTAACTCCAGGTATTCGTAGGCTGTAGTGATGTTTAACCGCCTGAAAAACGGCAGGTAATATTTTATAATTAAAGGGACTATCGCTAAAATCATAAAGGATCCGACAGCCAAGCGCCAATTGGTGGCATAAACAATGACTGGAACCGCCATAAAGGTGATCGCACTTAACTGCGTACCATAAATACTTAATCCTGCTGCCCACCAAGGTATGCGCTTCCCCGCCAAAAAATATTCTGTAGTGGTATTTTCTCTTTTTGAAAAATAGATGCCAATCCCCAGCATGCAGGCCAAATACACCGCTAAAGTAGTCCAGTTGGCCCAACCAAATGGATTATGTGCGGACAAACCAAACACCTTAGGCGATCTAACTCCAGGGCCTTTTTCTCCATTAGGAACTACCCAGTAACCTCCCCAATGCGCTGAAGGAGCAGTGACTCTGGAAGTCCCCTCTGGCATGTCTCCCATTTCTACCCATTCCTCAGAATTGGTATTGTAAGCCAGCATTTTATCCAAAAAGCCTGGATGACTTGCAGGATCTGTATGCATCAATGTTTTTTCATTCAGGCCCCCTGCGATCAAAATATGGTCTCCGCCCAAACTGAATGCAGGCGAAGGTGCTGCAGCAACACCTCTAGGCAAATCCTTTAATTTCTCCCAACTCCCTAGACGAGGTTGATCTCCGGGTATAAACCTATAAGCATCCTTTAACAAGGTTCTACCTAAGCTTTCGTCTGTATTTATATAGAGCCCGAAACCACTAAAAACGTAAAACGCTTCTTTATGTCCAGAAGCCACAGCTTGGATTCTAGCCATACCGGGAAATGTAGGTCCTTCTTCCCACTTCATCTCCCCTTTGTTTTTCTTTAAATCAAGAAAATAAAATTTAGTTTCTGCAAGGCCGGTAGCGGTCTTCTGCCCTCCCAAAACATAAAACACCCCATTCACAATTGTTCCTGTCATGCTCGCCAATGGAATTGGAAGCTCAGGGTAATCATTTTCCAGAATAATTTCTCCGTTTCGGAAAACCAGGCTAATAACCAAATTGCTATGGGCTTTGGCATCATTTCCACCTATTATCCAAACCTTGTTCTTATAACTCCCTGAAACAGAATAAGCCAGTGGTTGTGGGAGCTTTTGCCCCGCAACTGTCCATCCTTCCTCAGTGTTTTCCATGAAATAGATCTCATCATACCATACTTTTTCCCCACCTTCCCAAGGTCTCTTTTCTGGAAAATTGGCACCTCCACCTACCAATAATGCACCGTTACTTACACCTGCAAACATTCCCGCAAACCCCTCTTTGTCCGGAATAGCAGGCAATTCTTCCCATCTTACTTCTTTACCAACTGCTTGAAAAACTACAAGTATAAAAAATAGGGTGACCAATAAGTATTTTTCCAGGGTTGAATGCATTTTATATTGAATTATGATATATTTTTTAATTTAATAAAGCCTTATAGGCTCTCCTCTAGAAGCAGAATCAAATGCGGCAAATAAAACTTCCATGACTTTTAAGGTTTGCCTACCAGAAGCTATTGGCTCCCGGTTTTCCATTATAGCATTGGCAAACTCCTCCCATTGATTCACCAAAGCTTCATTCATCCAATCCTTGGAAAAGGAAGTTGGGAAAAGGTGATAATTTTGATCCTTTCCCAAAAAAGTACCTTTGGAATTGTCAATTTTCAGACTACCCATGTTTCCATTAAAATCGAGACAAATATCATTTACACCATTTTTAAATCCTGAGTAATGAAGGGAAGCTTTCTGGCCGTTTTTAAAATCCAGCAAAATTACCCCTCCATCATCTACTTCATCTTCATGAAAAGCATTGGTCATACTGGCATAAACGCAACTGACATCAGAGGGAATCAAGGCACACAATGCGTCCAATTGGTGAATGGCCACGGTAAGCAAATATCCTCCACCAGAAGCCTTCTTCAAATGCCAATCCTTCCGATCACCATGTTTCCAAAAAGAAATTGATGTCGCTTTGACCATGTATATTTCACCAATTTCTCCTGAAGCAATGCAAGTTTTTGCAGCTATAAAAGAGGGGGAAAATTGAGCAACTTGTCCAATCATTAACCTTACGCCCGATTTAATACAAGCTTCATAGATGGCTTTGCAATCTGAATAGGTTGAAGCCATAGGCTTTTCTAGCAAAATATGCTTTCCTGCCGCTGCGGCCTCAAGTGCAATGGCCGTATGCAAATGGTGAGGAGTAGCGATAAGGACGGCATCTATCTCCGAATTAAGTATCAATTCACGGTAATCTGTAGCTCCCTTGAGGTTGTATTTATCAGTAAGTATTGACAAAGAAGCTGCATCTCTTCTGCAGATGGCCTTTAGGTCAAGTGATGGGATTTTTTGTATGGCTTCAATATGTCTTGAGCTAAAATTTCCCGCACCAATAATTCCAATCGCTATCATTTTTTCCTTGATTCGGTCCATTCAATTCAATGGCATACCTTCAACACCAATATTAATTCGGCTTAATATACCTGGGCCAGGTTCACCCACACCACCAGTTATCCATAGGTAGCCTTCTGCAAAGCAAAGGTTGCTGGTAAGTGGAATACCAGAATCGTAGCTAGCAAGCAATTCCCCATGTTCCGAAAGAACGTGTATGGCCTGCATCCCGTAATGAGCAACCCATATCCTACCCTCCCTATCCATCGCCAATCCATCTGGCAGGTTTCCTGTCTCTTTATTTTTATTGTTAACTGGCAGGGTTGCCAGCACCGTTAAGTAATCAGGGCTTGTTTCAGGAAGGTTGAGGTCTATTTTCAATAGCCTGTTTTTGTAGCTTTCAGCAATGTACAAGACATTTTTTTCTTTATGGAACACAATCCCGTTTGGGAAATCAATGCCAGTAGCAACAGCAAATGCCTCAGCCTCCCAACCTACAAAATATACACCGCCATTGTGTCTTATGGAATCGGTGAAGAAGAAGCCCTTTTCTGTATGAACTGCAATATCATTGGGGCAATTGATCGGCACTCCATTAATCTGAGCAGGGGAAACATCTCCCAATAACTTCCCCTCGTGATCAAACCTTACTATTCTGGCAGACAAACTGTCACAGAGCAGGTGGTCTCCGTTGGCCATGATTGCTTGCCCGTTTGGCCTTTTTCCTTTGGCCCACAATTTGGGTTTTCCATCTTGATACCGGTAAATTCCTTCACCTGCCAGATCAGTGTAATAAAGGAAACCATCATTACCGAAAACTGGCCCCTCAATATAAAAATCCAGCTCCAACATGATTTGAGGCTGGATGCTATTTGGATCAGGGAGCTTCTGGTGAATGTGGTTTTCTTCCGTCATTTTACTTAAATTTTATCCAATGGGAACAAAGGTTTTCTTCGATTTTTGTAAGTCAAACTCGCCATATCTGCCCTTGTAACACCCGGTGTATTGGCTCTCAATATAGTTTTACAAACAGACTGATATGCTGCCAATGGCGCATTAACACCTTTGGCCACCAGCACATCGTAGGATGTTGGGTCAATATTAAAATGAAGCAATTGCTGAAGACTGAATGGAACAATGCGCAAAGAAGTCAGCATAATGGTATTGCCGGATTTGCTGGTCACAATGGCGGTTTCTCCCATATTGAAGTTAACCTGCCCACCATGTCTTGGTTCTTTTTCGGTAAATTTCCCATCTACAATGTCCTCCAACTTTACTTCCATAGACATGGTTTCACCATGTAATTTGTCTGTTTTTGCTCCAATTTTTATAGAGAAATACCCCGCTGGATTTTTCGCTTTTATTTCTGCTACTGCTTCTGGATCATAGATACACATAAAACTTTTTACTCCAGAACAGGATTCCAAAACATCAAGAAGGAAGGTGCTGTCTGCGGGTGAACCGCCACCGACATTGTCTCCCATATCCAATATCAGTAAAGGTTTTTCAGCCTTGCGGATATGCTCAGGCAATTCCTCTAAGCCTATTTTCTTTCCAGAGAAATCCAGGTGATTTTTAAGCAAATATTCATTTAGAATGGCTGCTTTCTTTTCTGCTAGATATTTATCGTTATTGGTAATCACAATAAAGCTGGTACCCATTTCTGGAACATCAGCATAAGGAAATCCCAAAACAACATTTGTTGACAAAACACCAGGAACATCCTGAACTTCTCTGGCAAACGCAAATAATGTCTCGCAGGGATCAGATCCCGTATGCTGCATTTCAATACTTATCGCCACTTTCGTTTGCATAAGGACCATTTCCGGCTTTATTTTACCTTTTAGGGTGTCTACCATTAAAACGGCCGCTGCTTTTCCAACATCTCTTTGATCTACATGAGGATTGGTTTTGTAGGCAATAAGTGCATCCACTGCTTCCACCATAGTTTTACTTAGGTTGCAATGAGGATCAATGGTACCAATAATGGGAAGATCTGGCCCCAGAATTTCCCGAACCATCTTTAACCAATGACCGTCGAAATCCAAATAGGGCACACTTGCGCCAGCGCCATGTGGCACCACCATCAAGCCATCTAATGGAGGAGCATTCTTCAAGGTCCGCTCCACCTCTTTGATTAAGCGATTAGCCGTTTCTTCCGCAATAATTCCACCTGGAGTAGCTTCGCCATAAAACAAGGGGACAAGTTCTATGTCCTCCTCGGCGCTTAAAACCGCTACCATACCACCAATTTCATGAAAGGCGTCACGGTATTCCTCTATAACATCCTGTCCATATAACAGGTGTCCATTTTCGAAATCTCCCCAAGTTGTCTGCTGGTCCAAAAAGGTGTTTGATTCATGGTAAACACCAATTATACCGATGCGTTTTTTCGAACTATTGGACATAAGCAACTAAATCTACTTCAAACTTCAACAACGTACCTAAACAGCCAATCAAGGTAGTTCTAGCAGGGTAAGGTGCCTGAAAGTATTCCTTATAAATGGCATTAAATTTCCCTAGGTCCTCTTGGTTTCCCACGTAGTTCCTCACCTGAACCACATCACTAAAGTCCAAACCTGCTGCTGCCAGAATTTTTTTAGCGTTATCAAAAGATCTTCTTACTTCATTCTCAAAAGTGTCGTTTACGATTTTCCCATGTTCATCAACAGAAGCCTGGCCAGAAACGAAAACCATATTGTTAACTTTCAGTGCTGGAGAAAAAGGCAATGGACTATTAGGAACGCCTTCGCCTGAAATAACTTCTTTGTTTACCATAATTTTCGAATAGTTTTTCTGTGATTCGTTTTACCCGAAATTTAATCGGGTGGATTTTAAATACAATTTACAAATCTGATCAGTCAAATATTATTTTTAGGCACCAATTTTTGATGCTTTTACAACTCTCTCTATCAATTCTTCCACTTTCTTATCTTCCCAAACTTTATTTGTATTACCAACTGGGGCTATAGAAGGCCCAATATCTACAGCATACCTCATTTGAATTGCTTGTCTAAAGAAGGTCCAGATATTTGGTAAGGTTTCGGCAATTACTTCTTGAAAAACCAGCATAAAGTCTGTAGCCAGTGCCACATCCCCTTTTACAAATGCATCTCGAACATGTTTACACTCTGGCTCGAACGCATTATAATAGGAGCCAATGGCACCATTAGTGCCACATAAGGCTGCATGGCACATAAGTTCGTCTGATCCACTAAAAAGCACCAACTTACCTTTTGAACTGTAAGAGATGGTACTAATCTCCAGGAGGTTATTAGTAGTTAATTTCATGCCTACCATATTAGGCATCTTTAGCAATTTATTAATAAATCCTAACAATCCATCTGAAAAGCTGGTAGCCCCTAATTGGTAAGGAAAGAAAGGCAGATCAGTAGCGGTAGCAATTGTCTCATAATGTGTTAACGCCATACCTGAGCTTCCATCTGTGGGGCCGTAATAAACAGGTGCAACAGAGGAAATGCCGTCTACTTTACACTTGGAGGCATGCTTGGCCAAACGAACCGACTCCTGTGTCGTCATGGAACCTACTTGTACAATTATTGGCACCCTGCCGGCATTGACATCTGCAGTAATCTCGGTCACCTTGTTTCTATCAGCTTCACTAAGCAAAAACCCTTGACCTGTGGAGCCAAGTAGATACAAGCCGTCTACACCCTGGGATATTAGCACATCCACCCACTTCTCTAACTGCTTAAATTCAGGACGACCAGTGCCATCCATTGGAGTAAGCATTGCTGGCCATACCCCTTTCAAATTTTCATACATATTTAATTGATTTATCTTTTATACTGCAAAATATTGATCCATTTCTTTATAACTACTTAAATAGCTTACCGGGTTTTGGACAATCAACGCTTCCACGGCTTCTGGGTCTTTGAAGCCACTGGCAGAAACGATACATACTGCATTGGCATTTTTATCTAATTCACCAAAGGCTATCGCCTTCATGCATCCTGCCAAAGCTACTGCACCTGCAGGTTCTGTATATATCCCTTCTTTTATTGCCAATAATCGCTGACATTCAAAGGTTTCTTCATCACTCACCAAGAAACCATTCCCTCCAGTTGCCCTACATTCCCTTAAGGTTTCCGTTCCATCGATTACATTGGCCACTTGAAGCCCACTTACTTTAGTGGTTGCATTTGCTACAGCCTTGGCTTCTTCCAAGCCCTTTCTCAGATTTCCGGCGATGGTGTCATTTCCTTCGGGTTGTACACAATGAACCCTTGGTACCTCAAAAATAGCCTGCTGGCGCTTCCATGTTTGAAAGCCCCTGGCAATGGCCAAGGCCAAGCCCCCTCCACCAGATGGAACAAATACATTGTCCACACTCTCAAGATCTTCTGCCAGCTCAAAACTTATCGTTTGTACACCAGTCATCCCAACAGGGCTGTATTTAAAAGCACTTACCTGTAAGCGGGTTTGATTTCCGATAGCTACCTCACCTAGCTTGTCAAACACCCTTTCGCTTACTTCACTGTTCTTGCCAAATTCTTTAATAACATATAAAGAGGCACCATAGGCCCTCATTTGTTTTAATTTTCCTTCAGGCGCTCCATCCACTATGGCTATTTTGCAGGGAATACCTGCCGCCGCCGCATAAGCAGCGAGTGCCGCCCCTGTGTTTCCACTCGAAGTAGCCAAACAAATTTTGCCCTTGTTTGCCAGAACATCTGCTATCGCAAAGGCTGCAAACCGATCCTTATAGGAACCAGACGGGTTGGATGATTCAAGTTTAAAGTAAAGGTTTGGAAAGCCTAATGCAGGGCCGATTTGCCTTGACTTAATCAGCGGAGTATTCCCCTCGCCCAATGAAAATGGCGCTAAACCTTGGGGTAAATTTAATAACTGTGTGTATTTGTTTATTCCTTTCAAAATTCGTTGGGGAATTGTAAGTTCTTGTTTTTATAACTATTAAAATTATGGGCAAAGCCACCATCGATATCCAATGATGTCCCATTCACAAACGAGGCATTGTCAGAAGCTAACCAGAAAACACCGTTGGCGATTTCCTCAGGTGAAGCACTTCGTTGCAAGGGTGTCATGTCTTCCATTTCGGCCACCAAACTTTGACTCACGTCCCTTCCTTCGGGATCTTTGAAATTACTGCTCATGGCGGTGGTCACATTCCCAGGGCATACAGCTACTACCCTGATACCTGATGGGCCATACAAGGCTGCCATTTCATAGGTTAAGCTTAACAAAGCACCTTTAGCGGCAATGTAAGCCGGGCTTGTCCCTCCCGCTCTCTTCGCCATAACACTGCTCAGATGGACAATAACCCCACCATTACGGCCATATTCCATCTTTTTTGCCGCCAATTTTGATAGAAATACCGGAGAGGTGAGACAAATCTTTAAGGTCTTTTCCCAATTTTCTCTGGTAATAGTTTTCAAAGTCTCAATGGTTCTCCAAGCTGCATTGTTGATCAATACATCTATTTTGCCCCACTTACTGAAGGTAGCCTCCACAATTTCATCCACAAAATCATCTATTGCCAGGTCTCCATCTAAGACCAAAACATTTTCTGGTTTTGAAAGCGAGGCTGCTGCGGCCTGCAATTCATCTTTGTTTTCTGAAACCATAGCAACCAAATCCCCATTGCCAACGAAAGCCTCTGTAATCGCCTTACCAATGCCTCTGGATGCTCCGGTAACTATAATCACCCTTGGCTTATTTTCCTCTTCACTTTTCATTTATTACTTTTTATTGTATAGGTAAAATTCCAGCAAGGGCATCTCCTGCCTTGGCCATAGGCACTGCTCTTTTTAAGAATACCATTCCTGATCGTTGCGCAATGATATCAGCTCCTTTCTCCCCATTCTCTCTTAATAAATACCCCAACTTATCTCCTTTGGTAACGGAATCCCCTAAATCAACCTGAGCGATAAATATTCCTTCTTCAGGGGCAGGATGCATTACCTGCAAATGCCCACTTCCCGGCTTATTGTCTTCAAGAGTGAATTGGGGTTTGTCCTGACTGGCGTGACCAGGCAACATGCCAAAATACTTCAAAACATTTTGACATCCTGTCACCAGTTTGTCCACGCCATCAGACCGATAACCGCCACCTCTATATTCGCTGTAGATAGCAGGTACATTAGCATCCCTTGCTACAGATAACGTTCTGCCGTCCAACTCAGCGCTTGTCCCCCATACAATAGGCAAGTTAAAAGCCGCTGCCATAGCTCTTTGTTGGTCTAAAACCGATGGGTCTTGATGCAGCATATAACCTGAAAGGGGCGAAATATCAAATAAGTCCCCTCCCGTATGCATATCGATAAAGAAATCTGCTTTTCTGATCAGCTCACTAATTTCAGCAGCAACTTTTTCTGTAACGCTACCTTCGGAATCCCCAGGGCAAGTCCTGGCAAGATCTAGATTGTCTTCTCCAGCACGTGCTCCTGAGAAATAGGCATTTTTATTGGTAATGGGCACAAGTGTAACTGAACCACCAATCAGGTTTGCCTTCAACTGATCAATTAACTTCATTACCGCTATAACGGGTTCGTATTCATCTCCGTGAACTCCTGCAATTATAAGCCCATTTGGGCCTTCTTTAGGAGCCTTGATAACTTGGGACGAAAATAATTCAGCCATTTTTTATTTAATTTTTCAACATATCGATTCTAACTATTTCTTGGCATATTTTGTCTGCCATAAGTGCATGTCCCTTATCATTGGGATGCACCCCATCCAACAATATTTCTTCTGCTGCATTCTCCTTAATGTCATAATAGTCAGAAAACAGCTTAAAATTGTCCACCAACCCCGTCTGGTATTTATTTGATAGCTTTTTAACTACTTCTACATATTGCTTTAACCTAACATTCTGGTATTCTGGATATTTTCCTCTCAGACCATTTGGCGCCAATAATATCACTTCAGCGCCTTGGGACTGAAGCGCTTTAATCATCATTTTAAGGTTACGTTTATAACGCTTTAAAGGAATTCTGGAAGGCCCATCAGGAGCTGATCCATCGATATGGGCGTCATTTGTTCCAAAACCTATGATCACCAAATCAGGATTATGAGCTAGGACATCTGTTTCAAATCTATCCATACCATGTTTAATTTGGAATAAACCATGGTCTTTAATACTACCAGTATGACTTCCGGGAATGCCAGAATTGATCACCTCTGCTTCTATGCCTTTCTCCAAAAGAAGAAAAGGCAACCTTTGGGCATAAACCTGTTCTATGGTATTTCTGGTAGCAGTTATAGAATTGCCAAAAGCCACCACTTTTAGCACTTTACCCCCCAAGAACAATTTTTCGGTTTCAATTGGCGCTTCAACGGTGGTATTAGAATAATCCCCCAATACCGTAAGTGGTAATAATTTCAGGAAAATTAAAATAACTATAAGGTTCATTTTCAATTTAAATTTGGTAGTCGCTACTGTATATCAAGCATTCAAAGGAACTTAGTCCCCATAAACCCAGTCCAAGTTTAAAAGGGTTAATCGAGTTATGGAAAGTCCCGTCCCTGCAGGTCTATTGCCTGCACAGTAAGAGAGTAAAACCTCTTTGTCATTGACAAAGTGAATGGCTGTATAACAATACCAGCCATCCCGATCATCCTCCAAAACTTTTTCATTTTCCCAGGTTTTACCGTCATTTTTAGAGATGGCAATATTCAATGGAGTCCTTTTCCCCTTGTATAACCCTTCCTTTACCCCGTTATTATTCCAGACCATCATAAGATCCCCTGTAGAAGGAATCCTTGCAATAGTGGCTGGTGATAGTGGAGATGGGATTTGAGTGGGTTTTGCGGAGGTCCATTTTTCTCCTGAATTTTTGGAATAGGCAGCAAATTGCACGCCTGCATCGGTACGGATGATCATCATTAGTTTTCCGTTTTTCAGGGCAACTAGTCCAGGCTCCTGTAAGGTCACATTTTTTGGATTCTTCACCTCTTTTCCTGACTGCCAGGTTGTTCCATTGTCATCTGAAAAATAGGTGAATAACCGGCCCTTTTCGTTGAAATCTTCCCCTTCCGAAGTCCTGTGTAATGCTACAGGCATTATCAGCCTGCCATTTTCCAATTGTAATACCCTGTTATTATTGAGGACAAAGTATCCCTTCCTATCTGTAATACAAGGTGTGGGCTCTGACCAAGTTTCTCCTTCATCTTTAGATACCCGCATTAAAGGAATACAATCGCTTATACTGTTTTTACGAGCGTAAAAAAGTGCAATATTTCCATCCTGAAGCCTAAGCAAAGAGACGGACATGACGTTCATTCCCCCATCATTGGACACTATGGTCTTGCTCTCATCTGTCCAAGTTTGACCATCATCTTCAGAATACCTTGCTGCCAAAAAAGCGGAACCAAAATCGCTGCCTGATTTGCCGGTAAAATGGGTATAAATAAACATAATTCTCCCATCTTTTAAGCGGATAAAATCTCCTTCACTGTTTCTGGGATTGTTTTCACCTGGATCCAATTGTAAAACAGTTTGTCTTTGTTGAGCATTTAATTCTGTCATAGCGGAAAAACTAAATAAAAGGAATAAAAAAATCAATCCCTTCCCTAACCTAATAATTATATTATTTCCATTCATATTTTTAACGATTTCCTATAACAGCTTAATTCTCTTTCCACACATAACTCCCAAAATAATCCGGATAATTCCAATGAAAAGAGGTGTCTTTTTGATAGCTATGATCCGGATAAAACTTGTTTATTGAGTCAACTTCCGCCCTGATCATTTTAAAATTAACCGAATCAATAAATGGGTCTCTTGTATTCACTCTCCATTTATTAAGCACACGCTTTAACCTCTCCATCTCCTCCTGATAATTGGGGTCATCTGCCAGATTTTTAAACTCCCATGGGTCATTTTCCAGATCATAAAACTCAAAAGCCGGTGGATTCTCCCAGCGCTCATAAACTTCTTTAAGTTCAACTGGTAATGACGCTATTTCTTCCCTAGAAGGACCTGACAAAACCGTTGGGTAAATATGATCGGTGTACACTGAAAAGTAGGGATCAGGTTCACCACTGAACAAGTTATGAATCAACTTATACCTCTTACCCCGAATACTTCTTTTGGGATAAAAATATTTAGCTGTTCCAATCAACCCACCGGCATAAATATACTCATGTCCAAGCTGTTGCCCACTACCTACTTTTATAAGTGATTTTCCCGGAAGCTCTGGTTTTGGTTGATCAGAAACTGCATCTACGATGACTGGAAAAATATCGATTACAGATACCATCTCATCACTCATCACCTGTCCTCCAGTTAATTTTTCCGGCCAGCTCACTATTAATGGTATTTTCAGTCCTGCTTCATAATTTGTGGTTTTACCTCTGGAAAACTGAGCCCCGTGATCACTGAGGAAAATTATCAAGGTATTTTCTGCTAATGAGTCAATGTTAGGAGTTGTCACTACCTGATTTCCATAAGAACCCAGTTCCTGCCCATGATCTTCAGAAACAATAAGGAGAATATTGGGCTTAGTTTTTCCGGAATCCATTGGATCCGATTTACAGGAAGAAATAGCAACTAAAACATACAAGAAAAATAATTTGTACAACATAATTATCTATTTCTTTCTAAAGTTTATTACTTCTTATAAAACCAATTCGTGTCAAGTTTAGTCACTTTGGTAACAGAAAGGCCTGTACCACTAGGTCTGTCACCCGCGCAATAGCCCAAGAGCACATCATCTCCTACAAATTCCATGGCAATGTAACAGTACCAACCATCAGGATCATTTTCCAGGGTTTTTACATTGGTCCAGGTTTTACCTTCATCTTTAGAAATGGCCGCATTCAGTGGTGTTCTAAGCTTGGCAACCTCAGGATCATCTGACAAGTTGTTGTTCCAAACAGCCAGCAGGTCTCCGGTTCCAGGGATTCTTTCGATCGTCGCTGGAGAGACAGGTGAAACCAAAGTACTTTCTTCTACTTCTGACCAGGTTTCACCCTTATCTTCAGAATAAGAATAGCATTGTACCCCTGCATTTGTTCTGATAACCATCAAAATTGATCCATCCTTTAATTCGACTAGGCCCGGCTCTTGCAACACAATACCTTTAGGATTTGGTACTTGTTGGCTGCTTTTCCAAGTTTGTCCATTGTCATTGGAAGAATAAGAAAAAACATCAGCTCCACCGCTCCATTCCATACCAGGTCCGGCATGTTTGGCCACAGCTAGCATTAACGTACCATCGTCCAATTGAATTACCCGGTCGTTGTTCAGGACAAAATAGCCTTCATTGTCTGTAATAACAGCTGTAGGTTCTGACCAGGTCTGCGCTTCGTCTTTAGAGATTCTCATGTAAGGTATGCAGTCGTCGGTGTCATTTTTTCTCAAATAAAACATGGCGATATCACCATTTTGCAGTCGAAGTAAGGATACTGACATCACATTCATTCCACCCTCATTCGGTAATACCTCCACATCCTCGGCTGTCCAAGTCTGCCCTTTATCCTCAGAAAACCTTCCTGCCAAATAGGCCGTAGCATGATCACTAGAGGATTCGCCATAATAATGCGAATAGACGAAAAGAATTCTACCGTCCTTTAGCTGAATAAAGTCACCTTCACTGTTTCTTGGGTTATTGTCTCCAGGATTGAGTACCAAATTTCCAGGAACACTTTCAATCTCTTTTGCAGTGGTATTAGCTTCGGCCGTCTGGTCTTCTACTGGCTTACCACCACATCCATAGGCCACCAAAGCTGTTAAAGATAGTATGCTGATTGCGCTGCTCAATTTGTTCATTGTCATAGTCATATCATTTAGTCATAAAATTCATCCAAGCTTAATTTTCGCAATACCAGAGGTATCTTTTCTTTTAGCCCCAATCGTTCTGCAGCCATATACCCTAGTAATACTTCATTATCCAAAAAAGTGATTGCGGTATAGCAGAAAAAACCTTCTGGGTCATTTTCAATTGTTTTAAGGTGTGTCCAACTTTTGCCCTCATCTTTAGAAATAGCAGCTGTCAGCGGCGTCCTGAAAGTGGCCGTCTCCTTTACTAAACCTTTATTGTTATTCCAAATGAGCATGAGATCTCCTGTTTTCGGAATTCTTTTCAGGGAAGCCGGAGCTCGAGGTGAAGCAATGTTTGAAGGGTAGACTTCTTTCCAGGTAAGCCCGCTATCTTGAGATTTGCTTAGGTATTGGACACCACGATCTGTTCGTAACCACATCATGATGTCTCCATTTTTTAGTAAAATCACTCCAGGTTCTTGCACGACTACCTTATCTTGATTGGGCATCTCTTGGCTACTTTTCCAAGTTTTACCATCGTCATCGGAGTAATAGCAATAAATATTACCACGCATGCTAAAATCGACTCCAGCAGTTTTGTGTAGTGATACAGGTGCCAGCAGTCTTCCACCAGGAAGTTGAATCACCCTGTCATTGTTCAATACAAAATAACCTTCTTTGTCATTAATTATAGGGATGGGTGCTGACCAGGTTTGCGCTTCGTCATTAGAAATCCGC
>Ga0209491_10003964_pt1 | contig 23620 bp, 16 predicted proteins | sample BON02_FD_187213 | JGI IMG/M metagenome (GOLD analysis project Ga0209491, IMG submission 187213) | Freshwater microbial communities from Lake Bonney liftoff mats and glacier meltwater in Antarctica - BON-02 (SPAdes) (version 2) | ecosystem: Environmental > Aquatic > Freshwater > Ice > Glacier... | reverse complement strand
CCACTGCTGGAACGCAACGGTTCTATGCGCTTGTTTATCACCACATACTGGCGCCAGCAGCTCTCCTGCCAGGCGGTTGCCAGGACGATTTTCTGGTATAGCTCCCGGTAAGCTTTCTCAAGCTTGTCTTTGTGCAACAGTTTCACGGAGGTATCCCCAAGTATCGTGGATACCATGGGCAGGTACACCGGCAAGTCGTCCCGGGTCGGGATCCACCGGTTAATATCTTTCCTGATGTCGGCCGCGTAGGCATCCGAAAAAAGCGAAAAATGCAGTTGGAAAGTCGAGGGTTCACCCGGGGGCGTCTCGAAGTGCTGGCGAAATAACTGCTGGAGTTCGGGATCGATTTCCTCACTGTAACGCAGCAGGTCTTCCGGCTGTGCCGCGTTGATCATACGAGCAAGTTGTCGCAGGCCGTTGGTCGATATATCCAGCCCGAAGCCGGGGCCCAGCTGATCCAGTGCATACAGGGCGTCGGTTGCAGTCAACACGCTGAACCATAGCAACGGCTCCTGCCCCGGTTGCTCCAGGGCTATGCTGCGCACCACCGGGCCAAGGCTTTGCCAACTATCGACAAACCAGTGGCGTACCGCATCGTTGGTAATGTCGGGTGGTTGTTTTAGAGCATCGAGCAGGCGGTAACGACTGTCGATCAGGATGTCGAACAAGGTGTCGCGCAGGGATTGTAAGTGGGTGGCTGATGCATACTGTTTGACGGCGCCCACCAGCAGCGCGTCCATCATCTGCCACTTGGTTTCCACTGTCAGCAGTTCCTGCTCGGTGAGCATGGGTGCCGATTCTGCGGTCAGGGCAGGCAGTGCTTCAATTTCCAAATTAATGGACACACCCAGATTTTCCGGTGACACCCGTATCTCGCCAAGGCTGAGGCTGCTGACCACGGTCCGCAGTTGTTCCGCACTGCGCTCGGGCAGCACTTCCGGCAAAAAGTCCCCCAGGGATGTTATATAAGGGGTGAAATCCACCACATAGCCACCCAGAAAGCTCTTGATGCCGCGGTTGGCCGCATCCCAAAGTGGTCCCGAGGATACCTTCTGTCCGGCTTGATCTAACAGCCAGGTAGTCTGCGGGTTCAGCTTGATCGATTGACCTCCGGGTTGTATCTCCGGTAGCGACAGGGAACCGATACTGCCCTGCCAATTGAGCAGTTGCTGGCAACCACCGAGCACGTTCACGCCAAGCTGTGCCTTGACGCGGGCAACAATTTTCAGCTTGTCCTGCTGCGCGCTGATGTCCGGGTCCGACAGCATAATGCGGTTGCAACCATTGGGATCATTTAGCATGTCCCTGCTGCCATCGGCGGTATCAAATAGCTGCGTAACCAATGCATACCGTAACAGGGGATAATCGAGAGACACCGGCACGGCGATAACAGATTGCTCTGCACTCGCTGTCGTCACCGGCAGCACGCCCCAGAAAAGGCAGAACATCATCATGCTGAATGTCGATTGCATAGTGTTCGAAAGCCTGAACTATGACCGAAACCAGCGAGGGTTTCGATCGATGAATTTCTGGATCCAGATATCGATAAAGGAATGCCGATTGCGTTTCATGTACCACCAGCCCAAGGTGCTTATGAACATTGCTCCAAGGGTGTTGACGATCATGTCCCACATCGTATCTGTTAAGCCGGATGGATCGGAAAACATGGCCTTTTGCATGCGGGTGCCAAAAATCAAATCAATCGAATACTCAAAGATCTCCCACACAGCCCCAACGGCGACAGCAAACAGAAAAGCGAAAAATGCAATGAACCCCGCCGTCATGCTAAGGGCAATTTCCTCGCTTTCGTTGAGCACGTAGACCAGCAAAAAACCGAGGACACCCATCAACAAGCCAGAGCTGCTATGCAGTGCGATATCCCACCACCAGATTCGGTCATAGAAGCTTCGCACCTCTCCTAAAAACAGCGCACAAAAAACGAACACCAGAGCAAGCACTTGAAATTCAGAGGGGATTTGAACAGTCAACCGGCCGCTGAACACGGTTACGCAAAGAATCAGCAATGTGATGGTCAGGATCAGAAACGCATTGAGCCACTGTGCTTCGGATACCACAACAACGAAGTCTATCGCCATTAACGTAATGATGATGGCTACAATCCATCGCTTGATCCTGGTCGCAGCATCACCCAGTTCGTTAGTCATGGAACCCTCATATCACTTTCGTACAGCTCGAATAAATTAAATCTGTTCCGATAATGGCGCAGTATCGCACACTTCTTCGTCGATATTATCCGGTTCGAGCCCAGCGGATGCCGGCGGCAGGGCATAATTTAACTTCTACTCATGAGCAGCCCTGGCGTTCTTACCTGTTTGCTTCCCATAGCGAGGAATGTCGACTACTCATAATTTCTTACAAATCTGCTGGTGGCGTTAATGTCTTTCGCTGGGGTGAATAGAAGGGTTTTGGGGTTACTCGACATTCAAAAACCTGGCGTTCCCACTGGCATTCACGGTGCATATATACTTCCGCCCACATGGCCTTGTTGCCTTCATAAAAAGGCGCATCGAGAAAGGCCAGGGCAATGTTTTGTTTTAAAACAGGCGACCACAACGCTGAAGAAATCTCACCAATTTGCGTGCTGCAGTCTTTGCTGTCGTAAATTAAGGCACCGTCAGCCTGCTTGTTCCAATCTATGTCCAGACCTATCAAGCGTCGCTTGGGTTTGTTTTTCCCGGCCTCAATTAGCGCCTGACGACCCGTAAAAGGCCCTTTCTCGAAGTCGACCAACCAATGTAGTCCTAATTCAAAAGGATTTCTCTCTCGCAAGTGGCGCACGGTATGGAAGCAGGACATGAACTCAACCTCCACCATAATCAGCCCTGCTTCAATGCGCAGCATATCTAACGCTGCCGAACCAATCATGCGTATTCCACGCGACTTTCCGGCCACAAACAAAGCTTCCCATAGCGGCGCTGCATGGCTGGCATCAACCCATAGTTCGTAACCCAAATCACCGGTAAAGCCAGTGCGCGAAACCATAACCTCAAAACCCGGCAGAGAGAAAGTCGCCAGTTGAAAAGGTTTGAGATTTTCTACCCCGCTAAAACCCATTTTCTTCAACACATTACAAGACACCGGGCCTTGAACAGCCAGTGATGCTATATCCGTGGTGACCTCTTCAATGTCTACCTCGTAACCTATAGCGCTATCGAGTAGCCATTCGATTTGATGCTCGGCGCAACACAGACGAAATTCTGTTTCGGAAAACTTAAATAAAGTACCGTCTTCAATAATGTGACCATTGTCATCACACCAGACACAGTAAACCACCCGATCAGGTAGCATTTTTTTGACATCCCTGGTCACCAGCCGATTCAGGTAGCGCTCAGCATCCGGGCCACTGATGCGGTATTTAAGCATCGGCGAGAGGTCATAAACACCGCAGGAATTGCGCACGGAGAAATATTCCTGGCCTTCACAGGCGAAAGACACCAGCGTGGTGTAGCCGCCCCATTCTTCATATTGATCATTTTGTATCAGGTGCTTATACGACGAATAAAAAGGAGTTTCCAGAACGGGGCGTTGGTATAAAGGGCGCAGCTTGCTGGTCGTGGTTGTTGTTGTAGTTGTAGTTGTGGTCATCTTATTTTCCTCCACGCAAAACTTGTTGAGCAGCATTACGACCCGCTATACCCATCACATTGCCACCCGGGTGGCAGCCCGCACCACATAAAAATAAACTGCCTATAGGTGTGGCATGTCTGGTCAATAATGGCGTGGGGCGATTAAACATAAACGACTCAAAAACCAACTCTACATGGTGCCAATGGCCACCGCTAATACCAAACTCGCGCTCTATATCTCTGGGGGTGAGCAGTTCAGCGGCAATGATCAGCTCGCTGATACCGGGGGCATATTGTTCCAGTTGACCAATCAAGACCTTGAGCATGTCCGCGCGGTTCTCATCTTCATCGACACTGTCGTCATAGGGTAGATATTGAACGACGGCCGACAATAGCTGCTGCCCGTTTTGGCAAAGGCTGTCATCGCTAACTGAGGGTAAAATAATTTCCATTATTGGCGCCTCGGGATAGCGGCGATATTTACTGGGATTAAAGGCCAGTTCTATATCGTCCATTGAGGGGGCAATAACCAATCGTTCACCCAGCAAGGAATTATCTAAACCTTTGAATTCTGGTTGTTGTGAAAGCGCCAAATGTAATTTTCCGGCCTTGCCTTTGGAGCGCAGATTATTCACCTGACGAACAAAGTTAGTACCTAAATGGTCTGGATTAACCAGGGTCAAAAACGTGTGCTTGGGATCTGCGTTGGAAACAATCGTCTCCGCAAGAATCCGCTCGCCCGTTTCCAACTCAACGCCTACCGCCTTACCGCTATCTATGATGATATTTTTAACCGCTGAGTTACAACGTATCTCGGCCCCGCTTTGTTGTGCTGATTGCGCAATCGCTAATGACACGGCACCCATCCCGCCGCAAGGCAGAGCTATCCCTGTCTGGTTGCGCAGCTCGCCCGCCTGGCGATAGAGATAGGTCAGCACGCTGCCCATGGAACGAGCACCCCATTCACTGCCGAGCAGGGCATCCATGGCTATAGCGGCTTTCAATTGCGGGTTTTCTATGTACTCATCCATCAGGTCGTACAGGTTCATGCCGATAATGCGCAAAAATTCGCGCATATGAAATTTACCCAGCTTCCGGATAGTCCATCCGAAACCCAATAAATCCAACTTTTGTCGCCAGCTTTCTATCGCCAGTTCTGGTGCTACTTTATCGAACACTGGAACTAATGCTTTGCTAAAACGCTGCATATCCCGGTAAAAACGGCCGTAGCCTTCGATGTCGCCGGCCGTGAGCTGATCGCCTGCGGCTTGATTGTTGGCAATAACGATTACTGCACCGTTACTGTTTAATGACACGGTTTTTATATGTTTGGCCGCAAACTGCAATCCATTTTGTTCCAATTGCAGCTCGTTAACAATTTTCTCAGGCATAGAATGCAACAAATGGGCAGCTGGGAATACCTGGCTCCCTTCGGCGATGGTGCGCGATCGCGCTGCTCCACCGATCTGGCTGGCAGCTTCCAGCACCAGTACTGAATGGCCAGCACGGGCCAGATAAGCGGCACAGGTAAGCCCATTGTGGCCGCCGCCAATGATGATGGTATTGAAATTCTGCTGCATATTAATTTCCTCTACCAAGATCGAGAAGCACTTCTCTGGCCGCGTTTGCACCTGGTGCCCCCATCACCCCACCACCGGGATGATTTGAAGAACCGCACATATATAACCCGGAGATGGGCGAACGGTATTGCGCGTAGCCGGGGATGGGTCGATTAAAAATCAATTGATCCATGGTCAGCTCACCTTGAAAGATGTTGCCCTCAGATAGCCCCGTTTCGTTTTCTATGTCCTTGGGCGTACGTATTTCCATATGTAAAATCTTATCTTTAAAGCCTGGGCTGTAGCGGGCTATTCGATCAACGATATGCTGGCCAAAGGCCTGTTTGCGTGCTTCATTCCACTCGCCTTCGGCGAGTTTATATGGGCAGTATTGGACAAATACTGACATCCAGTGCTTGCCTTCAGGCACCATGGTGGGATCAATTAAAGATGGAATAAGCATGTCCAGATACGGCTTTTGCGACCACTTCCCCGCCTTCCAATCATCATAGGCCAGCTCTAATTCATCCATGCTTTGAGAAATATGCAGGTCGCCGCTCATACAGGGTGAATCGGCGGGGATACCTTTAAAAACGGGCAGGCTATCCAGAGCAATATTGACCTTGCCAGAAGAGCCGCGAAAGCGAAAATGTTTGGCGCGCTCGACAACCCATTGCGGCAGTTCGTTGGGGTCTATGGCATTAAAAGTGCGGCGCACATCCATACCCGACACCACCAGATTGGCATTCAGCGTCTCACCATTCTCGAGCTTTACGCCTTTGACTTTGCCTTTCTGGACGAGGAAATCACTGACGCCAGCATCTACGCGCACGGTACCGCCAGAGGCTATGAAGGAATCATTCAATGCTTTCGATACAGCGCCCATGCCCCCGCGTGGAAAGCCCCAGGCCCCAACGGTTCCATCTATATCACCCATCGCATGATGCAATAACACATAGGCGGTTCCAGGTGAGTAAACGCCTAACGCCGTACCGACGGTTGCACCACCGGCCATATAAGATTTAAGAGCGTCATTTTCTAAATATTCATTGAGATAATCCGCCACGCTCATCGTGTAAAAACGCAGGGTTTCGTGCATCCGTTGTTTGCCTATGCCATAAAAACGCTGGCCCAGGTACAAAAGCTCCATCAAATCCCGGGGTTTAAACGAAGTTGGGTCGGGCGGCGTACGCATTAACAGCGGCTTGATAAATTTACACTGCCTGACTATATCCCGCTCAAGACGATCCATTGCATTGGCATCACGCTTGCTGAAACGGTTTATCTCACGCCGGTTGGCGTCGCCGTGCCAATAGGTGCCCATACTGTCATAGCTGCCATCGGCATTTTTGACAATCTGTGAGCCGCCTTCATAAGGAATAACCTGTAGTCCAAACTTGTGCAGCTGTAGCTCGCGGGCGATTTCCTGTCTGAATAAACTGTAAACATATGAACAGTTGGAGTAGGTAAAGTTTTCATAGCGGGAAATACTGGTGGTGGCACCACCTATATGTGGGTTTTTTTCTAACACCAACACCTTCAGGCCGGCGCGTTGTAGATAACAGGCGGTCACCAGGCCGTTATGCCCTGCGCCAACTATAACGGCATCGTATTGTGGTTTCATATCATTCTCAGTGCTTGGTGGCAGTTCTTGGGTTGGGCAATAGCGTGATGCTATGTGGTAGCGGAGAGTCGTAAATTCCATTGCCATCCACATCGACAAATATCGGGTTGGTGAGCGCAAAAGGCAGCGCATGAATTTGCTCTGCTGTTGCACTCCCTCTGGCTTGTATCATGGGAAAAAGATCGCTGCTACCGGTTACTTCAGCAACGATAAATGCATCCTGGGTCAAGTTGATTTGGGCGTGTGCCTTTATATGGTGAACGCCGGATTTTGTCGTAGAGTGAACCAGCTTATCAGCGCCAAGTGTTTGTGGCTTACCGTTAACATAAAGAGTAAGCACGTCAAGTTTTATCCAATCGACTGACCATACATCAATGTAAATATTGACGCTGCCATCGTCTACGGTAACCGTGTCACCCGGTTTGCTATTGCCGCCCAGCGACAACTCCAGTAAGGGGCCATTGCTGGCAAAAGATCGCCCCTCACGGATACGCTGCATCAGGCTTTCAATAGACATTGCTTTGATATCATTGTCGTTATAAACATAGGTACGGGAAAAGCCGGGCTCATCCTGGTCGATTTCATGTGAATCGGAGCTACCAACCAGTGGAAAAAAATAACCTCTGCGTAATAAATTAAACCAGTCTTTGCGTGCGGCTATATTTTCAGGGCTGTTGTAAATCGCACCGTTAACCACTTCTAACACATCGAAGTTAAGATCGAAGCCTTGATAGGCAAAGGCGGCACTTTCCGGATCCAGACCGAACCAGTTGAAAAAGTCGAATTGCCAAAAACGCGGGTGATTAACTTGTAAAATCACATTGGGATCTCTTTTGCGGCTCAATTCAAAACGGCTGCTAACGTCAGCAGATAGCGCATCGATGGCACCATTGTTGTGAGCCCCTGCGTCTACGCTCATCGGGTAGCTGTTGTAATCCAGGCGCTCAGGCACTGTTACCTCTGCTCCGGCAACTACCGTTAAATAATCCTGCAACTCCAGGTCTTTTAAGGCGGGCTGATAATCAACGGGGAGATTATGGTCGGTGGCAATGGCCACGTTAATACCTGAAGCCACCAGCGCGATAATTTTTTCGGCCACACTCACCGCGCCGTCAGATTCCAGGGTGTGTAAATGGCTATCGACTGAGGTTAAATCGGGCCTGTCTATAATGCGGTTTATCTGCAGTTCAGCCGAGCTGGCTTGTTGCTGGCTGATAGTCACCGGGCGCTGATCTAAAGAGTATTCAGGCCCACGGGTGGCGCTAAGCAGATAAGTGCCTTCCGGTAAGCCAACGGTTGTTTTTGCCAGCACAGGGAATACAGAATTTTTGTTGGACTCCCAATAGCCATCATCCCGGGTAGGGTTTACTGGCCTCAGGCGAGGGGTGATTGTATTTGCCAAACCGGTAATGGTAATTTTACCTGGCACAGGCTCACCTGATGCATCGACCAGGCTTAGCGTTAAGTTGCCTGTTCCGGGCGCCTGCAAGGAACAATCACTTGCCCCGGAAGGGCTTATTGAAAGCTGGCATTGCGTGTTGCCCGGAAAGAAATTTGCCTCGGCGATATAATTTCCCTCGGGTAGTTCGATTTCCAAGGGCGCCGGATTATCAAAGAAACTTCGGAAAAATATCGCTGAAGTTTCTGCATTGCGTACGACAATTTCGTAATAACCGCCAGAGTGGCTTCCAATATCTAAATGCGCAGCATACGTTTTTAAACCATTTTCTTCATAGGCTTGCTTAAGCGTGGCGGCTGGCGTGCTGGACATTATCAATGAGTAGTGTCTGCTGTCACTTTCTCCCGGAGCAAGATCCACCGCTAAAGGGTCGGGCAATATCATGCCACCATCCCAGCCAAACAGAAAATCGTTGCCATAAGTTTGGCGTGTTGTTTTATCGCCCCAGACAATAAGATGATTCTCGCGTGGATAGCCTCGAAACATCAACTCGGGATGAAGGCCGCCATCAGCAGGGCTAAAGTCGTACATCTGGTGGGGGTCAAAATACAGCGAATAGACAAGATCATTGATCGTCTCACTACCGCTGTTCGTAAGCGTCAGCGAGACTGCAACCTTATCAGTTTCTTGCGCCAATACCGTATTGGCTTCGAAGTGAAGCGACTCACCTTTTTCAGTAATAACATTCCCACTGGCGATAAAAGTTACGCCCATATCCGTTGCTGTAACTTGCAGTTTTTCAAAGCTCAGATGCTTAGTCGTATTGAGTTGCCGGATATAAACTGTCCCCAACATGATGTCACCATTCATTTTCGCTCCGCTGGGGGTCATGCTGATAATGCTGCCGAAAGTATCGGCTGTAGGAAATTTATAGAATGATTGGTCACGGCGGTGAGTGCCACCTATATACAAATCGAGTATACCGTTAGAGATGATATGGTCACCGACTTCGCAGCGTGGGCAGGCTGTCTTGTTTTGACCGGTGCCCCCATAGACAACATGTGAATGGATTAACGATGGCTGAGCGAATACCAATGCTGGTAACAGCGCTGTTAGTAAATAAATTGCTATCCGGACAACCATGTTTTATCGCCTTATTATTTTGAGAGGTCTTAAGTCATCCGAGAGTAAGTTACTCTTGTATCGAAGCATCCCTACCCACGCTGCCAGCGCGGCGGGAGTCCCCAGACTAGCCTCTGGACTGAAGGATCACAAGCTTGGACGGGAGGACTATAAGGCGAATAAAGGCCATTCCCCCAGAAATCAAGGACTTTTTTATGACCCTTCACCAAATCGTATAATGATATAGTACGCCTCAAATTAGCACTAATGGCAAGCAAAGCAATTAACCGCAATCATCATCTTTAACAGGTTCACATAATGAAAAATAAACCCTCATTCATCCTGACAGTATCCTGTCCGGGCATAACCGGCATCGTTGCTGCGATTGGTAACTTTCTGGCGGATCGCGCCTGCTTTATCAAAGAACTGCATCAATACGATGACCTGGCACTTGGCAGGTTTTTTTGCACGATTGAATTTTTCATTGAAGGCGCCCAGAAACCCGGTATTGAGCAGTTGCGTGCAGCCTTCGAGATGACGGCCTTGGGGTTCGATATGGAATGGGCTATTCATGATGCCAGGCAACCGACAAAAGTACTGATCATGGTGTCGAAATATGACCATTGTCTGAGGGATCTTCTGTATCGCCGTTCAACCGGTGAGTTGAATATTGATATTACGGCCATCGTTTCCAATCATGAAGACCTGAAAATACTGGCCGACCGGGACAACATTCCTTATATCTATTTACCGGTGACCAAAGAAAACAAACCTGAACAGGAAGCGCGGCTACTTGAGCTCGTTGCAGAGACTGAAACTGAATTGGTGGTGTTGGCGCGTTACATGCAAATATTATCCAATGAGCTCTGTGTGCAACTGGCAGGTCGCTGTATCAATATTCATCATTCCTTCCTGCCTGGTTTCAAAGGTGCCAAGCCTTATCATCAGGCTTACGAAAGAGGCGTTAAACTGATCGGCGCCACAGCGCATTACGTGACACCCGACCTTGATGAGGGGCCGATTATTGAGCAGTTGGTCGAGCGGATTACCCACTCACACGATTCACAGCATCTGACCCGGATGGGACGTGATATTGAAGCCCAAACCCTGGCCCGAGCGGTTAAATACCACGTGAAGCACCGTGTATTCCTGAATGGGCTGCGTACCGTGGTTTTTTAAAGCGGCGATTATGGCTGGTGCGTCGCAATCTGCTATTTTGAATATTGGTCAAACCAGTTGACAATTCTCGTCAAAAAATCCTTGTTGAATTTTGGGTCCCAGCCGCCGTGGTGGCTGTTCGGGTAGACAACCAGTCGCGTCGGAACACCCTTTTGTTTCAGTGACTGGTAGAAAAGCTCCGCATTCAACACCGGTACGTTCCAGTCGTCCCTGCCACCCAGGAATATGGTTGGCGTTTCAACCTGCCCTACCCTCAGAAGCGGGGAAAGCCGGTTGTATTTCGCCATATTTTCCCACGGCTCGCCTAGTTCCCAGTTGTACCACTTCTGGTAAATATCGTGACCATAGTTCGCAATGATAAGACTGTGGCCTGCACCGGAAGCAGCCGAGGTAACCGCGCGAGGTGGCCCACCATCTACAGGCACCACGTAAACCTGTCCACCGGATGAATAAGCAACCTGTCTTCCATCCGCTGACAGACTGGGTTTTCCGACATCAACCGTCCTGTCAAAATCTTCAACTGTAAGCAGTCGTTTCCCCAACGTCGCCTGATCTGCCTGATCTGCCATAACGTTTGATACACTACCAAACAAAATAAATGACGCCAGAAATTCCGGATACGATGATCCATATTATTTTCTCTCTCAATGCTGAAGACCGAATGGTTGGGTTAGTTTGGTTTTAAGCATCACTCATCCAGCCCCTGACAAGCAAATGTGGTGCTGGTGATGTTACCCTTGGTGAAAATTTGAAGACAGGTTCAAACTCCGTCACAACTGTTTTACTCGTAGTATCAGGTATTCACACACTCAACATACAAACGGAAAGAAAATACCCATGAAACATTCACCGATCTCCCACTTTGTTTATAAACCCCTTTTGCTAATCCAGCTTGTCCTGCTCTCAGCATGCAACTCGCAATCGAGCGAAGAGCCCGCCATAACCAGTGTAGTGGCACCGACTTCCTGGTTAATTTCAAATGTGCTGGTGATTGATGGGCACGGCACACCCGGCGTGCGCGGAGCGGTTCGTGTAGAGGGGTCTAAAATTCTCGCCATAGGTGACTTGCAACCCCTCGAAGGCGAGCGCGTGGTCGATGGCGGCGGCCAGGTCATTTCTCCTGGTTTTATTGATACACACAGTCATGCCGATAGCGAAATCATGGAGCTGCGCGACGCAATGGCGGCTGTAGGCCAGGGCATTACCACGGTGGTGGTCGGGCAGGACGGCGGGTCCCCGTTTCCCCTGGCTGACTGGTTTGAAAAGCTGGAGACAACACCGGTTGCCATCAACGTTGCGTCCTATGCGGGCCACAACACCTTGCGGGACCATGTCCTGGGTGATGACTTTCGCAGGCAGGCAACAGCGGGTGAAATGGAATCCATGTCCAGCCTGTTGCAGACAGAAATGGCAGCGGGGGCCCTGGGGCTTTCAACCGGCCTTGAATACGAGCCCGGTATATATTCTGCACATGAGGAGGTTATCGACCTCGCAAAGATTACCGCCAGTGCCGGTGGCCGTTACATCAGCCATGTCCGCAGCGAAGACCGGTGGTTCTGGGAAGCGATCGATGAAATCATAGAGATTGGCCGGTTGACCGGGATGCCGGTACAGATTTCACATGTGAAACTGGCCATGAAAAGCAATTGGGGCCGGACTGCCGAGCTGATTGACATACTCGACGCGGCTCGCGAGGAAGGCATCGATATCACGGCCGATATCTACCCTTACGAATACTGGCAGGCGAACATGATGGTGTTGATTCCCTCCCGGAATCTGGCTGCCCGCGAAGAATACGAATTCGCCTTGAGCGAAATTGCCCCGCCGGATGGTTTCTGGTTAACCCGTTTCGACCCCCAACCTGAATACGTGGGTAAAAAACTGACTGAAATTGCCAAGCTGAGAAACACCGATCCAGTAACCGCCATGATGCAATTGACCGCTGAGTCGGAGGCTTTCAAAACCAGCAACGACGGCAGTGGCGACGCGATGATTGGAACCAGCATGCTGGAGGATGACATCAAGGCCCTGTTGGCCTGGCCGCATACCAATGTATGCACAGACGGTTCATTGGATGGCCTCCACCCGCGAGGCAGGGGTTCCTATCCACGTGTGCTCGGGCGCTATGTGCGCGAGCAGGGATTGATGAGCCTTGAAGCGGCAATCCATAAAATGACGGGGCTACCCGCCATGCACATGGGGTTCAGCGATCGCGGCCTGATCCAGCCCGGTATGGCAGCCGACCTGGTTCTTTTCGATCCCGATACGGTGATCGACAATGCAACTCCGACCGATCCAAAAGCAGCCAATACCGGTATCACCCGGGTATGGGTCAACGGCGAAATGGTGTTTGACAACGGCGCGACCAGCGGCAAATTCCCGGGCCAGGTGATTCGGCGTCAGGGTACTTAAACTACGCTGAACAGTCTCGCGCCATGCAGCACTGTGTGGCGCGACATAAGCACCCCGTTTGCCGAAGTAGTTTATTCGGCCGTTGCTATTGTTGACGAACGAATCCGATATTCCGGACACGCCCGGCTTGCATCTCAAAGCCAGTAACAGCGCCCTCCCCGTTACGTTTGAACAGCAATTCCACGCCGTCTTCGGAGACAAAGATATCCTGCCCGAGCGGTTTCAGTGTTTCAGAGCCTGCACGGCGCTCGAGTACAATGGCATCATCTTTTATCTTCACTAACTGGACATAATCCAGTTCCTGGCTGTAATACGAGCCTGGGTAAACTTCCATCTCAGCAGCAGGTGTCATCCGTTCCAGCACCTCGGTTGAAGCCGCAATGACGGGAGCCGCTTCAACGCCGCCAGCCGTGGCTTTTTCTGTTGAGCCAGGCTGCGCTTTATTCAGGTACAGGCCGGCGACCTGCCGTGCCAATCCGGTCGGATCCGTTTGGGCATAGTTGCAGAAAACCACCACGGAAAGATGCTGTTCCGGGTAACGGTTAAAGCCCGCCCGGTAACCCACGAAGGCGCCACCGTGGGCGATTTCACGGCTTCCAGCGAACTCACCGACTCCCAGGCCAAAGGCGTAGTCCAGGGTCTTGCCGTCTTTCAGGCGACCTGGTGTCTCCACCAGCTTGATCAGGGCCGGTCCGCCCTTGCCCAGCTTGTTGTCGTAGAAGTTGCGGTCCCACTTCAGCATGTCCTCGACGGTTGTAAAAATGCCGCCGTCCCCGACCATGTCCAGTACCGTCATGCTGATTTCGAATCCGCCTTCATCTGCATCGTCGTATCCATCGGCCCGATTCCGGACGATATGGTTGTGGTTATCATGGAAGTGCGTTCTCGTCATCCCCAGTGGTTTGAACATATTTTCCCCGGCCCATTCGCGCAGCGATTGGCCGGTAACGATTGCTACGATCCGGGACATCATAAAATAGCCCGAGTTGGAATAAAGGTAGTCGGTGCCCGGCGGGAAATTGAGTTCCTGCTGGCGGGTGATGATCCGCAGAGCCTCGTCGGCCGTGAAGTTCTCACCCCAGTCGGCCAGTTCGGTCAGGGTCAGGTAATCGCGGACCCCGCTGGTGTGATGTATCAGCTGGCGGACCGTGACCGGATCACCGTAATCCGGCATCGTGGGGAAAAACTTGTGGATGTCATCATCCAGCGAAATTTTACCTTGCTCTGCCAGTAGCGCCATCGCCATGGCCGTAAACTGCTTGGAAGTCGAGCCGATGCGGAACACCGTGTCCGGCGCATTGGCGATACCAAACTCGAGATTGGCCATGCCATAACCACGCTGGTAGTCAATTTCACCGTCACGGAAAACCGCCAGGGAGCATCCGGGCGAAGCCGTGCTGTCATAACCCGCTAATATCGTGTCAACCGCAGAGCGGTCAGGTGTGCTGGAGGATACCGGACCTGCCATCAGGGTCAGTGCCGTGACCAGTTGGATTTGTTTCAGGTTCATTGTTTGCAATCCTCTAAGCGTGTGTGGTGGATATCAATTGTAAACAGGCGGGCGCCCGCTTGTCCCGTACATACTTTCACTTCACTACAAATCAGGAGCTTTCGGCCAGTTGTTCATAGCCGTCATTCATAGATCATTGTTATATATATATTTATTGAAGCTATGACTAAATGAATGACTTTCTAGATCACGGTCAAAATCGGTAATGACAACAGTGACAACTTTGTTATATGATCGTTAAGAATGTTTCGTTCGCGGAACTCGAAATTTTTTGCGGAACATGTGATTACCTAGCTTTGCGCATCACATAAAAGAAAATTTCATCACACGAAAGACCATTTGGGCCATATTATGAAAAAAGCATCAAAAACTATCTCAGAGATACAATCTTCAATTCAAAAACCCGCTTCGATCATTAATTCAAAATACACCCTTACCACGCTTGCAGCATCTATCGCTTCTGTCTTGTATCCAGGACCTGCGGCCCTGGCCCAGGACGCCGATGATGACGGTTTTACGATCGAGGAAGTCCTTGTTACAGCGACCAAGCGTACTTTAAACCTGCAGGATGTTCCTCAGAGCATCATGGCGTTTAGCACAGCTGATATCGAGAAGATGTCATTCAAGGGCATGGACGATTACCTCAAAGCCCTGCCCAGTGCCTCGCTGACCAGTTCCATGCCTGGTCGTAACTCCCTGGTAATGCGAGGTGTTTCTACAGGTAACTCTGAGTACCGGACCGAAAGCCAGGTCGCCGTTTATCTGGACGAACAGCCCATCACCTCGATTTCACAGCAACCCGAAGTGCGTATGGTTGATATCGAGCGCATTGAGGCACTGCCCGGCCCACAGGGCACCTTGTTTGGCTCCAGCTCCCAGTCAGGTACCCTGCGCATAATTACCAACAAGCCCAATATGGATGGGTTCTCCGGACAGGTCGATGGTAGCCTTGGCACCACCAAAGGCGGCGATCCCAGTTGGGATCTCAATGGCCACCTGAACATTCCATTAAGCGACTCATTTGCCATCCGTGTAGTGGGATTTGCCGCCAAGGACGGTGGTTATGTGGACAACGTTTTTGGCGAGACCTTCGCACCTCCCGAGCACGGCGGTGCGGGTGACAACTCGGCGATCATCAAAGACAACCAGAACACCTATGAAATTTACGGTGGCCGACTCGCCGCCAGATGGCAAATTTCCGAGGACTGGCAAAGCGACTTCAGCCTGATCTCCCAAAACAGCAAGGCACGGGGCACCTGGGAAACCGATCCCTTCCTTGACGGTTACAAAATCACACGGTTTTTCGAGGAATGGCGCGATGACAATTGGTGGCAGGCTTCGGCCACCTTCAATGGCGACCTGGGTTTTGCTGATTTTACCTCCACGACGTCCTATTTCGAGCGGGATTCCGCTTACGCATGGGACAACATGGCATACAACCAGTGGCAGACCAGTTACTACGGCCCGTACTGGGTGCCGTACGATTTTGATTACGAATACGGCACTGTTTTCAATGACCAGATCCAGACCCGGTTTGCGCAGGAATTCCGCCTGGTTTCGCAAAGCGAGAGCAAACTTCAATGGATGGCCGGTGCATTTTACGACGATGTCTACGACGAGTGGGAATACGGCGCAAAAATGCCCAACCTGACCAAAACAACGGGCTGGGCTGCCATCAACGAGTATGCCTGTTTTTATGCGAACTACTATGACGCTGCACCTTGCCCAATTCCGGCAACCGATATTACCTATTGGAACAACTATAAACGAACCCTGAAGCAGACGGCGGTGTTTGGCGAAGTCAGCTATGACATTACCGACAAGCTGACAGCGACCGTTGGCGGTCGCTGGTTCCAGTTTGATAAGACTGAATTCCAGCAGTATTACGCTCCCAATCTTGTACCGCCACCCGGATCGTATGGCTTTGGAGAAGGCCAGACTGATTCCAAGGGTAAACAAAGCGACACCATCGGCAAATTCAACCTCCAGTATTCATTTGACGACGACCGAATGGCGTATTTCACCATTAGTGAGGGCTTCCGGCTTGGAGGCCGTAACAGCCCAAGGGTAGTCGGCAGTAACCCGAACATATCCGCTACATACGCCCCTGATAAGTTGACCAACTACGAGATAGGCCTCAAAAGCCAGTGGTTGGATAATAGGGTGACCCTGAATGCGTCGCTTTTCATGATGGAATGGACGGATATCCAGATCAACTCCAGACTGGGTGAGAAATGGTGGCAAAGGGGGACCTGGAATGGTGATACTGGCGAAGTTAAAGGCTTAGAGATCAACGGTTCCTGGTACCTCACCGAGAATTTCGTCCTGGAGGGCAGTGCCTACTTCGCCGATGCGAAATATACCGCGGATACCTTCCGGCCCTGTCTTGACGCCGAAGATTGCGAACCCACCTTGTGGATCGAAGACGGACAGAAAATGCCAGGGTCACCCGACAGGAAGTTCTGGCTGGCCGCGGAGTACACAATACCCCACGCTTTCGGGATACCCGGAAATATGTGGTTCAGGTATGACACCAGTTACCAGTCATCGACATACGACGATCTTGATTCGGCAGCAACCAAGGATCCCATTGGATTCATACCCTCCTGGACGAGTGCCAATTTCCAGGTCGGGGTCGGATTGGAGCATGACTGGACCGTCACTCTTTTTGTTAGGAATGTCTGGGACAAAAAGGGTATAAATTCCCTTCAGTCTACTTCCTACCTGACCGACTGGTTTGGCAAAACCGGACAGGATCAACTCCGGACCTTACAGAAGCCACGGACCGCAACGCTGAGCGTTACAAAACGCTTCTAAGCACGGACTGACTGCTGGCGTTGGCCAGTAGATGGTGGACACGTTAGACGGTAAAACCATGGGGCCTGGTAACACACCAGGCCCCTGTTTATTTTTACCCGTGTTTAGTACCCGCCGGTAGCGTATTGCCAAACCCGGTCATGAAAACCTACTATGACGGGCGACCCCGCCTGGAAATGACTTAAAACACGGAACTGCGCATGACAAAGCTTATTACCACCTCCGTAATCCGGGGCAGTCACCAGGGTGAAAGCCATGGTGGTGTGTACCTGGTCGATCTGGATAAGCAATCCGTGCTTCAGCCGATAGACTGGGACAAGGCCGACATCGACTGGCAAGGGCGGGGCTTGGACCGTGGCTTGCGCGGTATCGCTTTCGATGGTGATACGGTTTATATCGCCGCCAGCGATGAATTGTTCGCTTACACCCCGGAATTTGAGCTGATAGACTCCTGGCGTAATCCATACCTGCGCCACTGCCATGAGATCTGTGTTTATGAGGGCAGCCTCTTCCTCAGTTCAACGGGTTTTGACAGTATCCTCGCTTTTGATCTGAACCTGAAAAAATTCAGCTGGGCCATGCATATCAAACAACACGAATTCCAGTTCAAGGCCCTGACCTATGACCCGTTGCAGGAGGACGGTCCCATCATGCTGAATAAGCTGCATATCAATAATGTGTTTTGCGATGCCAACGGTATGTATATTTCAGGTCTGCACAGCGGCGGCATGCTGCATTTTAATGGCAAGCACATCCACATGGCGGTCGAATTGCCAGCCGGATCGCACAATGCCCGCCCGTTCAGGGATGGCGTACTGTTTAATGACAGTAAGGCGGATGCACTGCGTTACACCGGTCGTGGCGAAGGCAATGAGGACCGGGCCATGCCCGTACCCAAATACGTTGAGGAGCAATTGCTGCACTCGGAGGTTGATACGAGCGGCGTTGCCCGACAGGGATTTGCGCGCGGCCTGTGCATGCTGTCCGATTCCGTTGTCGCGGGCGGTTCATCCCCCTCAACAATTTCGGTTTACGACCTGGCCGCGAATACAAAACTTCTTTCAGTTGCCCTGAGCATGGATGTGCGCAACGCCATTCACGGCCTGGAGTTGTGGCCATTCGATTGATAGAGCCCTTGTGTACTGCATCACACTAGAGACCGGCGTTGCGTACTGATTCCGGCAGTTCATCTACAATGTTTGCGAGTTCGTCTATCCAATCACCCAGGTGTTTCTCATAGCGGCGCCACTTGCCCAGTGCATCACGATAAATAGGCTGTCGCACCTGTTCTGAACTGGCCGTTTTCACTGCCCTCTCGGTTTCATGAAAGCGCAGACACTGCTCTTCAAACGGCAGGCCGCAGTGATTCAGAATGCGCCGGACCTGTCCTTCCAGATCGGTTACGGTTTCCTCGTAATGCACATCCAGAACCTTGCTTGGCAGAACCGCGTGCCAGTGTTTCATCATCTTGGAATATTGACTGTAATAGTTCCCCAATTCGAACACGTCATAGGTGAAATTCTGACCCATGGCGAACAGTTGTTTATAGCCTCCAAGACAGCTGTCCAGGGGGTGCCTGCGTGCATTAATCACCTTGGCGTTGGGAAGAATAAGATGCAGCAGACCTATATGGGGAAAATTGTTGGGCAGCTTGTCGGTGAAAAATGGCGCATCCGTAAAGCGGAAAGGCCAGCTTTGCTCCAGGTATTGCTGTCCGTAGGCTTTCCAGTCCTGTTTGCGCAGGTCCTTTACTGCTTCCGGGTATTGCATTTTGTCGGCGCGATAGCGGCCAATGGTGGTGGCCATCTTGGCCAGGATCGGCAATTCTGACGTTCCCTCCACCTGGCTGTGGCTGGCCAGAATTTGCTCCACCAGGGTAGAGCCGCTACGCGGTAAACCTACGATGAGGATCGGAGAGGGATCCGGGCAGCCATTGCCCTCATGCTCCAGCAGAAATTCGCGGTCAAAAACCTCGATAATACTGTCCTGTCTGACTTCCATTTCCACCGGGTCATGTTGAATCAGCGCCCGCTGTTGCTCGTTACCGCTGTTGTAATAGTGCCACGCCCTGTCATAGTCGCTCTCGTCCTCCCAGGCTTTGCCGAGGGCGAAGCGGAAATGAATCTGAGCGCTATCCGTCAAACCATCTTTCTCAAGCTGGTCCTCCATGGCCTGTACTTCGTGTTCTTCAAATTTGAAAATTTTCAGGTTGGCCATGCTCCAGTACACTTCGCCAAAATCCGGCCTGGCCTTGATTGCCGCGCGGTAGGCTTTCAATGCGCCCTCCTGGTCACCCAGGGTCTTCAGTATATGGGCATAGCCCATCTGTATCATGGGTGCGCCGGGATCAAGTTTAACCGAATGTGCATAAGCTTCGGCGGACTCTTCCGAACGGCTGGCCCGCGCATAGGCCTGCGCCAGGCGCCCCCAGGTTTCTGGGCTTTCCGGTGCCAGCTGTGTGCTACGGATAAAGGCGGGTATGGCGTCCGGGAATTTATTGCGCTCCATAAGCACAGAACCCAATAGCATCCAGACCTCGGCATAGTCCGGCGCCAGTTGGGTGGCGCGGCGCAGCAGGGCCTCAGCATCCCCCAGGTTCTTTTTGTCGGACAACATCGTCGAGGCCAGGTAGCGCATGGCATCGACATTATTTGGATCGGCCTTGAGTGCCTCGCGGAGTAATTTTTTACCCTCCTCGCTACGTCCCTCCTGTATGTGCATGATCGCCTCGGCAACGGTGCTTTTACCGGGATCCCGCTCCATGAAACTCTGGAACATCTTGTCCGCTTCCTTACCGCGCCCCACCGCCAACAGGGCCTGGCCCAACTTTTTGTAAGGTAAGGGCCTGGATGGCTCGTGCTGTATGGATCGCTCCAGGTGGACAATGGCCTCGTCGTACTGTTTCTGCAAGGCCAGCACGCTGCCCAGGTCCTCTTCAAGCTGGGGTGTATCCGGCTCGAGCAACAGCGCAAAACGCAGGGTTTCCTCGGCCTCCTCGAGGCGTTTTTGCGTCATCAGGGAGTGCCCCAGTATGCGCATGTGCCCCACGCAACCCGGATTGGCCTCCAACCATCCCCGGCAGAGCCGTTCCGCCTCCAGCACGCGGTTCTCTCGCATCAATTTAATGGCGGAGACCAGACTTTCTTGTTGATCTTGTATTGGTGCTTCCATAACAGGCCTAAAACACAATCGTGGACAGACATTGTAATGCCCTTGGACATTAAAAGCATATCGAAGTACTGATTCCCGCAAGTGGGCGCCGGAGATACGTCGAGCCACTCAGATCGAACATGATTATGGTATAATATGGTCACCGGCTAGCGGAGTAAATGGCCGGATAAAAACAAGAGCGCAAACCCAACAGGAAACCTCAAGATGCAGCCAAACACATGCCCCAAACTCATCACTTCGGTTTGTGCAGGCGTCCTGGCCGCACTGCTATTAACCGCTACCAGTGCCAATGCCGCCGACGGTTACCAATATTACCTGACCGGCAACCCGGAAAATGTCGAAACCCAGACCCATGGACTAATTGTCATGCAGGGCGGCGGCACTGACGTGGATGAGAATTACATAAGGATGGGTGCCGGCAGCGGCGGCGGTGATTTTGTCGTCCTCAGGGCTTCCGGGGGCGATGAATACAACGACTATATTTTTGAATTATGTCATTGCGATTCCGTGGAAACTCTCGTTTTCGAGGGCCGTGAGGCTGCCTCCGACCCGTTTGTGATCAAAACCATTCGCAACGCCGAGGCCATTTTCATCGCTGGTGGCGACCAGTCAAATTATATAAAGTTCTGGCAAAATACACCGGTACAGGAAGCCATCAATCAGGTGGTTGCCAAGCCGGCCCCGATCGGCGGGACCAGCGCCGGTATGGCAGTACTGGGCGAGTTCGTTTATTCGGCCATGACACAAAGCGTGACCACCGAGTCGGGTCTCGGCGACCCCTTCAACGCCGACCTGACCCTGGCCCGGGACTTCCTGGTCCTGCCGTGGATGCAGAACATCATCACAGATCAACACTTGCAGGAGCGTAAGCGCATCGGCCGGACCATCACCTTCCTGGCCCGCCTGGTTGAAGACGGCTGGACCGATCAGGGTCGCGCAATTGCCGCCGACAGGGAAACCGCCGTACACCTCGACCCGGCGACCGGTATGGCTACTGTGTTCGCCACTGCCGAGCATGAAACGCCGTATGCTTATTTCATGCGTACAACAGGCAAGCCGGAACTGTGCGTCGCTGACAAACCGTTAACCTATAGGAATATCGAGGTATACCGCATCGGTCCCGGCGGCACTTTTGATATCGGGAAATGGCAGGGCGAGGGTGGAATAAGCTACACCCTGGGCGCCGAGGACGGGAAGCTGATTTCCTCGCGGGAGAGTGCGTACTAAAAAGGTCAGAAGTTGAAACCCGGGCCGAACGGACCTATCATCCTGAAACCAAAAACATTGAGATCCTATGCAATTCACTATATCAGCCAGAGGCAAACTTGCGGCTCAACCGATCCAGCAGTTTATAAAAGCGAATTTCGATAACATCCCGATCGAACAGATCGACAGTTTCTTCGGGTTCACGACGCCCTCGCCGCTGTATGGCGGCCGTATCTGGCATTATACGGAACTCAGCGAGTACGATGTCCGCTCGATGTACAAGTTGGGGATTAACGTCCGCCTGGATCAGGGAGGACTTCCCGAATTTCAGGCTCGAAGCCAGCGTGATCAAGAACATCAAGAGCCTGAAAAAGATCGACAAGGCGATGGCGATCTATAACACGGTCATCCTGCCAATGAATTGTAATAATGACGAAAAATTCCTGAACTCGATAGAGGACAAGAGCGTCATCACGCTGTTCGCTAATGCCGGTTGCGCACTGACCTGTAACTGGAAAATATGCTACTCGAGCATTTCAAAAGCCAACAAGGTTGGCGATCCTGACCTGTTCCGGTGCTCACAGAAGCTGAAAGAGCGAGACCAACTCGGTATGCAGGATTTCGACCTTGACTACCTGCAGTCACTGGGCTTTGACCGGTTCAAGCTTTTGCGTGCCCGAAAGGGGGATATGACGGGTTTTTAACGGATGGACAAAGAACGGGTGGACAATGAAATGCTGGACAATGATTGGCCGGGCAAGACTCATTTACGTTACAACAGGACAATTCAGGGGACGGAAGGTAATTGAAGCTATTTAGGGACGTTGTTCAAAGTGGTAAGTTTTCAATTTCTACCGAACTTACCTTGAAAAAGGAGTCCACCGTCGGGGACATCAACCGCCAGGCAGAGGCGCTGGGCGAAATGGTTGACGGAATTCAGGTTGTGGACAATCCGTGGTCATGGACACACATGTCGGCAGTTTCAGCAGCCAGCCTCTTGCTGCGCAGTGGTGTTGACCCGATAACCACCCTGACTTGCCGCGACCGGAACCGAATCGCCCTGCAAAGCGAGCTGGTTGGCTTACGCGCAATGGGTGTCACCAGCGTATTGCTCAAACGCGGCCAACACATTCCGAAAAATCACCCGCTGCAGGCATCGAACGTGTTCGATACCACGGGCCTGGAGCTTCTGAAAATGACGAATGAGTTAAACGAAGACCGCTCAATTAATCAGGGTGAAACGTTTTTTATTGGTACCACCGCGCGTGCGTTTCGCCCCGGGGAGAAATGGAAATCCAATGCGCTGAAAATCCGGGCAAGAGCCGGGGCCCGGTTTCTGCAAACCCAGCTGTGTTTTAATACCAACATCATTCGCCGCTACGTCGAAGCCCTGATAAGAGAAAAACTCACATGGAAGTACTCGGTCATAATCTCACTGGCCGTTTTGCCTTCGGTTGAGACCGTCACATGGCTTCTGAAAAATCTGCCCGACACCCAGATACCCATTAACCTGGCCAGACGGCTCGAATCTGCCGCTGATCCGGGCCGGGAAGGAATAATGATATGTGCGGAATTAATGCAGGAGATCTCGGAAATTCCCGGGGTATCAGGTATTAACCTGATGACGATGGGTGACCCTGAATCGATTGTCGAAGCCATCAAGGCCTCCGGTTTACGTGCGTGAACTGTGGCACATTTTCAAAGATGACCCGGCAAACCCTGCTCAGTATTCGCATAGCCATCACGAACCGAAGCCATTTTCAGCAATAAACCCTAGACAGGCTCAGGCTTGAGGGTTTAACCTCGACAGTATAAATTTGACTGACTAACAAGATTGTTTGTGGATCACCGGAGAGTTTTATGCACCACAGAAGCAAGCTAGTTCAAGGCCATTTTGGTAAACACCGTCCACTCTACACTGCCGTTACAGCGGCATTGGCTGGAACGCTGACGGCAGTTGATGCGCAGGCGCAAGCGGAAGTCGAAGACGGCAACATCCGACTGGAGGAAGTCATTGTTTCTGCCCGTAAACGC
>Ga0209491_10003955_pt1 | contig 23653 bp, 19 predicted proteins | sample BON02_FD_187213 | JGI IMG/M metagenome (GOLD analysis project Ga0209491, IMG submission 187213) | Freshwater microbial communities from Lake Bonney liftoff mats and glacier meltwater in Antarctica - BON-02 (SPAdes) (version 2) | ecosystem: Environmental > Aquatic > Freshwater > Ice > Glacier... | reverse complement strand
AAGTATTGGCTACAATATAATCCTGCCTGGAAGTAAATAATGGGTTGATCTCTTCAGAAACAGGGTTATTATTGGGAGGGGCATTCAGGTAGGGAAATGCGCCATTATCCATATTACCGGTGAACACATTTGGCGCAGCGGCTTCCACTAAACCTTGTGCTAGACTTGGGTTTACATCTGCAATAACCATCGCCAATTTTAATTTCAGGGAATTGCCAAATTTTACCCAATTATCCATTTGACCTTCATACATAATATCCGCTCCCTCAAACCCATTAAAACCGATGTCTATCCGGATCAGGGCAGCATCAAGACGGGTAAGAATATCATTATAAACTGTTTCAGCGTCGTCATAGGAGGGCAGGGAATTATCCGGATTCAGGGCCTCTGTGTAAGGAACATCCCCAAAAGTATTCACCAATACCGACCAGGAATAGACTTCCATAATTTCTATCTGTGCCAATTGGTTGCTTCTGACCTCTTCTGTGACCGAAATATCTAATTCCACCAATCTTTTGGACTCTTTTAAATCCGCCAAAACATCCCGGTATAGGGTTTGCCATACGTTCTGTGGAATAAGACGGGTGGTCATATTGTACCTTGGCTCATCCAAATATTGAGTAGTGGTCCAGTGCTGTACATAAAACCTATAATTATTGATGTTAACATCTGGAGTGGTAATCACATCCGTGAGTTCTTTAACTGCCCCTGTAAATAAGGTCGCAGGCGGAACCTCCGTTGCACGCTTCTGATCTACATTGTAATCGTCCAAACTATCTACGCAAGATGCCATCAGCACCATGGAGATTATACTTATAAAAATCTTTTTCATTTTCTCTGGTTTAGAAATTTAACCTAACATTAAAACCATAATTTTTCAAAGCAGGATAGGCACCTCCTTGATAACCTCTCCCAGCATTTCCGGAACTCAAACCTTCCTCTGGATCGGAAAATTCCATGTTCTTATGGATAATCCATAAGTTACGGCCTATCAGTTGCAGGTCGACGCTCTGAAAAACCCCTATTTTCTGGATCAATGAGGCGGGCAGGGAGTAAGTCAATGCCACCTCTCTTAATTTCACAAAACTCCCATCAAAAGTATACAGAGAACGTGGGGTTTCTCCATAGTTGTTGGCCGCATAACCAAAGGGGGTTATCCCATCACCATTTAGGTTTTCGGCATATATATCATTGGCGCTACCGTCTTCTTTTACTCCTGGCAGCAATACCCCACCACCATCTTCAACAGGAAGGCGTGAAGGATTTCCCTTCTGATTCAAAGCTGCGGTTACAGGATATAGTCCTGTTCCTTCGCCATAATATTGATCTAGAGAGAAAATGTCACCTCCGCTACGGATATCGATTAGAAAACCTAAGGAAATACCTTTATAAGTTAAGGTATTATTGATTCCACCAATCCAATCTGGATTGGGATCACCTATGATTTCATCTGAATTGTCTGAAACCAAATAATAACCATCTTCATTTACAGTCCTCTGCCCATTGGTATAAACAAAGTCTCTGCCTCTGATAACACCATAAGGCTGGCCTACGGCTGCATTGACCGATACTCCACCTGGGAAAGAAGCTATGGGAACATTTAAAACCTTGTTTTCTCCCTCCCCAAATAAACTGAGTACCTCATTCCTGTTACGCGCAAAATTAACGTTCATTGTCCATGTAAAATCCTGCGTCTGGATGGGTGTTACAAAAGCCGAAACCTCTATTCCCTGGTTTTGAACCTCTCCAGCATTGACAAACCTCTTGGTATAACCACTTGCTGCAGACGTATTCACAGGCAAAATCTGATTGATGGTGTTTGATTTGTAATAGGTCACGTCAAATCCAAAGAGCCTGTCAAAAAAGTCAGCTTCCACCCCCGCCTCAAAACTTTTTTGTCTTTCAGGCAATAGGGAGTTATTGTTCCTGGTATGAGGAAGGGAAAATATGGGTATGGATCCATAACCTGTCTGTGAATCATATACATCGTACAAACTCAAGGCTGGGGCATCATTCCCTACTTCTGCATAATTGGCCCTGACTTTACCATGTGACAACCAAGAAACATCCAACAATTTAGAGAACACTAAATTAGCCGCTGCGGCAGGATAAAAATAAGAATTGTTATCCTCCGGCAAAGTGGTGGATTTATCCTGGCGAGCAGATACTTCAACAAACAACGTTTCTTTATACCCGAAGTTGGCATTGGCAAATACTCCATCAACTCCAATTTGCTCAACTTCTTCAAATGGAGGTTGGATAGGATTTCGTGAATTGGATAAGCTATACAATCCCGGAACTACCAGACCACCATTGGTACTGGCTCTTATGGAACTCATCCTGCTTCTACGCAGATTGGATCCTACCAAACCTGTAAAGCTTATGTCTTCCGATATATCCTTATTAAAGTTTAACAACAGATCAAAGTTGGACTCGTTAAAATCCCTATTGAATCGGGTATATTGGCTAACATCTGCACTACCGATTGCTACACGTTCTTCCTGAATATCAGTGGTACTGTTGAACGATGCCCGTCCCATAACACTGAACCAATCAGCAATCTTATAGTTGACTGCTGCATATCCATAATAGTTGTCCCTACTGTCATTGGAATAATTCTGGTACCTGGTCCAGTAGAGATTGTCTGAATAAATGGGGCCTGTATTAGCGCTATTCCAGTTCCAGGTCACATTTTGTTCATTTCTCCAATAGGCTTCTTCCTGATCCCTGATATCTACGTTGGTTTGCCACCATTGCCTAAATTGTTGATTGGGGTTCCGGCCGTTATATCCCGTTCCGTACCTTCCCATACCCACAGTACGGGAATAATTGCCGGAGGCAGTGACAGTCAACCGATCCGTAGCATCATAAGAGGCGTTAAAAGTAAACTGATCCTTATCTATAGTACTGTTAGGTAAATTACCCTTAGTGTCATTTCGGGTGTAACCCAAACTAAACGTGGCTTCATCTCCACCTCCACTTATCATAATGCTTTGATTGGAATTCAACCCTGTTTCATAATAGGTACTGGGATCGTTATCTGCAGCAACCCAAGGAGTCATTTTTCCATAGTTTGGGGAAAAAGGGTCAATGGCATCCCACTGATAGACCATAAGGGTAGGATCAAATGCAGGCCCATAAGAAGCATCATCCTGGAACCTTACCACAGGTCCCACTCCACTTCCCAGATCTTTGGGAGTTCGGAAAGCAGCTGTATATCCCCCTCCGTACTCTTTCTGGTACCTTACAAAGGTGCTTTTATCAATCTGACTCCATATCACTCCAGTATTTATTGTGATATCCATACTGTTTTCCTTTCCTTTTTTGGTGGTAATCATGATCACCCCATTTGCAGCACGTGACCCATATAAAGCGGTGGCCGCTGCACCTTTCAGGACGTTGACCGATTCTATATTGTCGGGATTCAAGTCTGCCGCAGCGTTTCCAAAGTCAGTACCAACCCCACCTTCCTGCTGATTTCCAAAACTTGAATTCGCCTGAGACGCTCTGCTACTTGTGTTGTTGTTGGCATTACTTATCGGTACACCATCTATTACAAACAGGGCCTGGTTGTTCCCTGTAATAGAGGAATATCCCCTTATGATGACATTGGTGGACCCACCCATGGTATTGTTGCTCCTAATGTCCAGGCCTGCCACTTTTCCCGAAAGGGAATTCACAAAATCAGGGCTCCTAGTACGGGTGATCAGATCCCCATCAACTTCCTGTGCAGAATAGGCCAACTCATTTCTGTTCCTCTCTACCCCCAAAGCCGTTATCACTACTTCAGAGAGTTCCCGAACGTCTTGCTTTAATACCACATTGACTTCATTGCGGTTCCCAATATTTACTTCTTGTGATTCAAATCCCACAAAACTAAAAACCAGAATGCTGGATCCTTGTGGAACGCCCAAAGAATAGTTGCCATCAATATCTGTTATTGATCCCACCATAGTTCCTTTAACGAGAACATTCACGCCCGGTATCCCTGCCGGTTCATCATCAGAGGTTACCCTCCCGGTTATGGTCCTACTTTGAGCAACCACAGAAAATACTGTGCCTATTACCAGCACAAAGTAGAGTAAAATATTCTTCATAATTTAATTATTTAAGTTAAAAATATAAACTAAATACCAGCCTGAATGTTTATTTAGAATCAAGCAGGGTTCGCCAAAGTAATACACACAAAAACAGTTCCTAAAAATATTAAATAAAGAATTAATTATAATATTATTATAAAATACTGTTGGTTTAAGTTTCAACTTGTTATTAAACCCCTAATAGGACATTTCAGTAGGGTTTTTATTTTTTCGATACAGCACTTGGTTCACCGCCTATTAGGGCTAGAGGAATAAAGGCCAGACCAATAGTAAAAGTCTTAATGGATTGAGTTGAGTCTATCTATTGCAGCCCCCTTGATTAGGCCTTGCTTAGAAATAAAAAATATTTACTTACTTCGAGAATTAGAGTTGAATCAAAATTCATCAGCTTTTATCTTTTGCTGCCGCTCTAGTTTTTTGAAGTACCTGCGGAAAAGAAAGTTGTGCTTTAGGGCTTCCATATTTTCGTTCAATTTTTCTGCAGCTTCCTTTATGTTAACCATTGTAGTATCAATATTGTTAACCAAAGTTTTATCCTGAGTAAAATAGTTTAAAGATCCTTCCCCAGATTTCATTTCAGTTAGGTACTCCTCAAGGTATTTCGTAACACTGTTAATGTCTTTACTGGATTTCTCAAGATTAAAGAATACCGTTTTTATTTGGTTGGCTGAAATCGTGTCACTTAACAAAACAGCAGCTGTACTTTCATCATAATTCACTTTCTCAATAATAGCGTTTACTCGTGTGACCAATGCCGAAGTGCCTTGGGTAGCTTTTTTGAGCGCTACCAAAGAATGCCGAATGTCTCGTGCCAATAGGGTATCGCTTAACAGTGTACCTAAGGTGCCTTTACCTTCTAAAATTTCATTGGTTATTTGTAATAAATCTGAGGTTAGCAATGCCGCATTTTCATTGGTTGTACTTAGCGTAGAAAGCATATCATCGGTCCCAATTTTGCTATAAGATTGGATGGTGTCGCCAGAGAGGATAGGGATTGCGTTTTGATCCTTGCTAGGTACAATGTTGACGACCATACTTCCTACCAAACCATCGGAGCCAATAAAGGCAATGGCATCTTTTTTGATAAATCTAGAAATTTTATCTTCCACCATCATTTGAATAGTAATGGTTCCTATATCAATCATTTCTATTTTGCTGACCGTGCCCACATCGATTCCTGAATAGCGCACATTGTTCCCGGTTTGTAGGCCGTTTACATTCTCAAAAACAACATAGAGGGGAATGTTTCTGCTAAAAATATGTTGGCGCTGACCAATAAAATAGAGGATTGCAATGAGAAGGACCGTACCAAGCACTACAAAAATGCCTACTTTCGCTTTGTAAGAATTTGATTTTCCCATAATATTAGTTTTTAAAGAATGCTTGAACTTTCGGGTCGTTCGAATTCGAAAGCTCCTCAAAGCTTCCTTCGGTATAATTGGTACCATCCACCAACAAAATCATCCGGTTTGATATTACCCTTGCACAATCCACATCGTGGGTGATAATAAGGGAGGAGGTGTGGTATTTTTTTTGAATATTTCGCATCAACTCGATAATCTCTTTAGCCGTAATGGGATCCAAACCCGTTGTTGGCTCGTCATAGATAATTATTTTTGGTTTCAAAATTAAAGCACGGGCCAGCGCCACCCTTCGCTGCATTCCTCCGGAAAGTTCTGCAGGCATCAAATCTATGGTTTGGGAAAGGCCAACGTTTTCCAATGCTTCTTTGACCAAGGTTTCAGTACTTTCAAAATCAGCTATCTTATGTTTTTGACGTCTAAAAGGGAATTCAAGGTTTTCACGTACTGTCATGGAATCATACAGCGCACTACCTTGGAATAGAAAACCAATTTCGGTGCGGAGTAAATCCAATTCCTTATGACCCATTGTAATAATGTCCTGGTTTTTAATGGTAATGCTACCACTGTCGGGTTGTATTAAGCCTACCAAACATTTGATCATTACCGATTTCCCTGAACCTGATTTGCCCATCACGACCAGATTTTCACCTTCAAAAAGTTTTAAGTTAAAATCTTTGAGTACATGGTTGTCACCAAAACTTTTGTGAAGGTTTTTTAACGCTAGGACTGGTTTCAAGTTTTTTGTAGAATCCATTTAGACTTCGAAAAATATATCAGACGCAAACACGGCAATAAAATCAATTATAAACAAAAGCATGGAAGTATAGACAACTGCGGAATTTGATGCCTCTCCCACGCCAACGGTTCCCTTTGAGCAATTATAGCCCTTGTAGCAACCCACCAAACCAATTGCAAAACCGAAGAAAACGGATTTCACCGTTGCCGGGATTATATCACTAAAATTGAGTGCATCAAAGACTTGGTTGAAATAGAGAACATAGGAGACATTACTTTTTAAATTTTCAATAATGGCTGAACCAAAAAGGGCAATAACATCCCCCATTATTATCAACAAGGGTAACATCAATGTAGTTGCCATAATTCGCGTAACAACCAGGTATTTAAAGGGGTTGTTTCCAGAAACCTCCATCGCGTCTATTTGTTCGGTTACACGCATAGAACCGAGTTCTGCACCAATCCCCGAACCTATTCGTCCGGCACAGATAAGAGCAATTATCACGGGGCCGATTTCGCGTACTATAGAAATGCCTACCATAGAAGGCATCCATGATTCAGCCCCAAACTCCATTAAGGTGGGTCGAGACTGTAGTGTGAAAACAAGTCCAAGAATAAAACCGGTAACCCCTACTAAAAGCAAAGAACGGTTCCCTATGTTATAGCATTGGCGAAGAAGTTCTTTAAACTCAAAAGGCAGGCTGAAAACTTCCTTGAAAAAGTGTCCTGCAAATAGGGTCATGTCTCCGATTTCGACAAAAAATGATTGCGAGCGTGACAATATGGTAGTAGATTTAGCCATTTAAGAAAGTAGGAAAATCAAATTTAGGGATGAATCCAACGAATAATAATGATATAAGTCATTCTTTAAGATGATCCGGTTGCCGAGATTTTTTCGATAATCGAAACATTGGTGGGTTAAAAGAGAAAAATGCAAACTTAAATAATGAGCGTAGCCGTTGCTATTTAAGCCTAAATAAGCAATAGACAATCTATTACATTATCAGGGGCAAAGATTTTTGCCTGAATAACAGCTTAAATGGACAAGTTTCATTTCAATTATTTGAGCAAAGAGTTAACCATCTTGACTTTAAATCAGTAAGAAACTTTTAGAGAATATTGTATTATTACGCATCAGGAGAATGGAAATATGGTACAACCCTAAAATACCTAATTTTACGCTAAAAATTGTTTCTTTTTCTCCTCGATATTGAACACTTGTAATAATCCATTGCTGAAATTTTTAATCCCATGCAACGAATTCTATTTGTCAGTTGTACTGATTTTTGTCTCCTGTAGTACCCAGCAAGAAACGAAAACTTTCAAAGCTATGGCCTGGAATATTTTGCATGGTGGCAATGACATCGAAAATGGGGCACAGAATGTCATTCAAATCATTAAGGGAATACACAATGGGTTGATAGTACCCTGGTACAGTACCGAAGTTTTGGAAGACCTTGGGTTGATTGATACTTATAGAACATTGCACCCAGATCCAGTAGCGCATCCCGGAATAACATGGGATACGAAAGGGGAAAAAGATGAGCTCAGGGTAGACTATATCTATTACAAAGGTGCCAGTTTAAAAGCGGTAGCATGAAAATCGTACAAGGCGTTTTTAAACGAGCCCTTTTCCATCAATGGTAAGACCATGAACTATCCTTCAGATCATGGCTTTGTGGTGACTACTTTTTCGTTTTAAAGGAATTACTGGACTGCTATCAAAGGAGGTAAGAAATTTGGACTGACACCTTGAATTAACCATGGTTTATCACTTATTTTTAGAAGCATAGTGTGATTCGAAAATTCGGTATTTAAAAAGCGCCACCACGATGGCTCCACCAATTCCATTTCCCAATAAGGTTAGGGTAAGAAACATTAAATAGTCCCCTAGGGAAATTGTTTCCGCATACAAAAATGCGCCGAAAACCTCTATATTTCCAACGATACTGTGGTGAAAGCCAATAAAGCCTATGGTGCCGGTTATCAATACGATTAAAAGAATGCGAGTAAGGGATTCTGTGGTGCTGTTCAATAACCAGGTTAAAAGGCCCATTAACCAACCCGCAAATACTGAACTTAGCAATAAAACCCAGTAACTGTGATCCAATATATGGCTACCAATTTTAACCATTGTATCCTTTTCAAAAAGATTTAGCTGTGAAGCCAAGTCTGCCACACAGAAAACAAATATAATCCCCCCAAGGACATTTCCAATAATGACTACTCCCCAGATACTCAATAGTTCCAGAATGCTTCTTTGTCCATTTAAAACAGGCAATGCCAGAACAGAAGTTTGTTCCGTATACAGCACAGACTTGCCAAGGATCACCATGATAAATCCCAATGGGTAAACTAACCCAAACAATTTAAAAATTATGTTTTCTTCCACCTTTCCACCCAATAAGAAATACAAGGTGCAAATCAATAGGTAGCTAAAGCCAATTTCAAGTCCGGCAATACAAGCACTTAAAAAGATGGCTCTTTTCTTAATTTTGAAAATCTCCTCTCCTTCGTGAATGACACGACTAAGGATTTCAGTATATTTTCCCGACTCTTCTACTTCATTGGATTTTTTCTCCAGATCCTGCTGGTGTTCCTTTTGGTCTTTTTTCTCAGCCTTCATAATTGCTTTAGTATCCACAATTTGTGTTTGTCATATGTTCATTCTTTAAACTATGAAATATTGGTCAGGAACGATTCTATCGGTTTTAAAATATAGGTTGCCCTAAACCCTGTTCAATTTTTTAAAAAAAATAGGAATTCATTATTTTTTTTAAAAAATATAAATGGCTTGGGCTTTTCTTATTTCACTTAGAATTTGATCAATCTAGCCTTTTTTCTTCCAATATTTTTTCGAACTATTGCCCCAAATTAATTCAAGTGATCTGAAATATTTAAGGTTCCTTTTCCATTCTTTATCCAGAAACATCATTTTTCACCTGTTTCTTAAATTTAGCCTATTTTTAGGGTATAATATTTATTTAAGAATTTTCCATCTGTGAAGGAACCAATTCTAATTCTGGCATACCCTTTGCTCTGTACAATTTTAGGCTTATAAAATGACTAAAAGTAAGGATAATGACCGTAAAAACTATTTTTATACTCTTATAATATATAAAATGGTTAATCAATAAAATTATTATAATCTCAAACTCTAAATTAAAATACAATGTTAAATAACTCTTCTAATAAAAAATTTGTCGGAATTCTAGCTGCACTTTTACTTTTGTTTGCAACAGTGCCTACTCATGGACAAAGCGATAATCCTGGGCCCAAATTTGGGATCAAAGGTGGCCTAAACCTATCTCAGCTGTACGTTGATCAACCTACTGTGCAAGATGAAAACATGAAAGTAGGGATTAATTTTGGGGTGTTTGGTAAGATACCGATCAACAGCTTTCTTGCTGTACAGCCTGAAGTACTTTATTCCAATGCGGGCTCAAAAGTCACATATGGTGGTTCAGATCTGGAAAATATCCTGGGAATTGAACCGGGGGAAGTAAGGTTCAATTTAAATTATGTACAGGTTCCAATAGCATTGGCAGTAAATGTCGGTCCGTTAAACCTTCATGCAGGGCCTTATTTTTCCTACCTTGTATCAGCCAATGTGAAGGATCTTAAATCATCAGATTTAAGTTCCACCACTATTGAGGCTTTTGATACAGACGACTTTAATAAGTTGGACTATGGGGTGATGTTTGGCGTAGGCTTTGACATAAATGCGGTAACAATTGGCGTAAGGTATAACTATGGTTTACGTGAGGTTGGAAACAGCGGAATTGCTGGTCAACTGACAGAAAATTCGAAGAATGGAGTTGGACAAATTTATATTGGCATTGGTTTATAACCTACCAGATTTAACCCTGATTTTAATAAAGTCAGGGTTTTTTTTATGCATCATGCTTAATCCTTAAAATAGGTGCCAGAAGTCCTTAATAAGAATTGCTGTTTTTATGCTTAGCGATTGCCTTGTGGGGAGAACTTCAAAACCGAAAGGAGATGAAGGCAAATATTCACCTCAAGGTAGAGAAACTCTCTTAGTGTTTATGGTAGATTGAATATAGCCACTACTTCCAAATATCCTGATTTCTTTGTTATTACGCCATTTCCTGAGCAGAGTCAGGTTATTGGGAGTCCTCTTGCAAATTCAGGGTTTAACGCCATAGAGCATTCGATCTTACAAATTTTTATATGGGCAGAAAGTTAGGTGATTTATTTTAGAAGAATAATTTTTGTAAAACTAGCTTTTCATCCTAGCCATTTAAGCCTACTTTTCCTCGTATTGGAATTCGGGTACAATTTGGTTTGAAGAAAACAGGATTAATTGCTTTAATTCACCAGGTTTTCCACATTTTCTTTATAAGACTCCCCAACCGAAAACTCCATCTCTCCTAAAAATAAACTGTTTTTACGAATGGAGGTAATTTCAATGATTGCCAGCGCATAGGATTTATGAATTCTGATAAATTGATCCAGAGGCAAAATTGATTCAACCTCTTTGAAACTCATGCGTGCTACCTATGGCTGAGGGCTGCTTTTTAAATAAAACTTGATATAATCGCCATAACCCTTGAGCCATAGAATATCCTCATATTTTAATTTTACCTGACTGTAATCTACGTTTACAAAAATATGATCCATCACTTTTATTGAAGGAGAAGATGGTTTTCTAGCTTGTAATTCATACCGATCCTTTGCCCTGTTGCAAGCTTTAATAAAGCGATCCAAGGGTACTGGCTTTACCAGGTAGTCGACAACATCAAGGTCAAAGCTTTCTAAAGCAAACTCCTTATAGGCACTGATAATTATTGCCAAAGGTTTTTTTTCAAGACTTGAGATAAATTGAAGTCCTGTTAGTTCAGGCATCTGGATGTCTATAAATAGGAGGTCTATTGCTTTTTTTTGCATTTCCTCCATGGCATCAAAAGCATTGTCACAGGTAGCTACCAAATTTAGATATGATATCTTACTTATATAGGTTTTAAGCAACTCAAGGGCAAGTGGCTCATCATCTATGGCAATGCAGTTTATCATAAATTGGTGTTTTACGTTGGTACTTTGTCTCTGCTTTATAGCTTACTAGTGGCGGGTTTTCGTTCCAGGGTTTCCATTTTTACCATTTAGCTTTTGTCATGCTGACTATTCTTTACCGTGGGACTTGGCGCTTCACTATATTCGTTTTTGCTTTAAAAAGAAACTTTTGTCCTGTTGCTTTTGACGGATTGCCTACTCCATAAGGACTGAGATCTTCAAATAGAAATAAACCCAGCCCCTTTTATTTGGGCTGGGTTCTGCAGGCTTTGTTTAGTAAGGAGTAAATAAAGAAGAAACCCCTGCACAGTACTAAATTGTAAAGACAGGGGCGTCTCCATTATGAAAATTCTTAATCCACGCTCACATTTTGGTAATAAACTTTCTTACCATCTTTTACGCTAATGATATAGTTTCCTTTGATGGCCTTTTCAAAATTAAATGTTTTGGCAATGCTTGCTTGGCTAAACATGGTTTCTCCAAAGACTTTGGCATTGTCCTCATTTAAGATTTTAATGTCTACCTTGTTAAGGTCGCTGTTTTCCAAGTTTAAACGAACTTTATTACCTTCTTTTCCGAATACAGATGGAGTAAATTTCTCTTCTTTATCGATGATAGTAACTTTATTGTTCTCAATCTCTACGGTATAGACAACAGATTTGGCAGGGTCGTTTACTTTTAGATAGAAGGTACCAGGATATAGGTTTTTAAGGTTAAACAATTTTGAATAATCTGTACTCATCACATCATCATAAAATAGGGTGTTACCTTCTTTATCGCTCATAGAGACGATAGATGCTTTGGAGGCAGATACCATTTTAAAAACCAGGCTTTTTGCATCATTCCCTTTGACCAAACTTGTGGTAGGCTCAAAAGCCATTGAAGTTAAAGAGATAAACATTAATGCGGCTACTGCGGTACTTTTTAGTATATTTTTCATGTTCTTTTTTTTAATGTTAGGTCAATAACTGATTGTTTGTTATTTAATTACATGTCAAACATACGCAGGTTACCCGTGCCTTTTTTTAAATTACGATGAAACCAGAAAAGACTGCGATGAAGCTAGAAAGTATTGCGATGAAATATTTTACGTGTTAAGAATAGAGGGTATAAATGATCTTGAGAAAAAATATTTCGACCCTATTTTGTATTAAAAAAACTGTTGGAAGCAAAAAAGTCTCTGCAATAATTGCAGAGACTTTTTTGCTATTTCGAATTATTGGTTATCTGCGCAGATAGTAGAAATGTCCATCTTCGGCTCCTGCCAAAACATCCAGGATTCCATTTTTATCCCAATCAACAAAAGTAGGGCTTGTGGTATGCCCTGCTAGTATTATTTCTGAAATTGGGCCTTTATGATTAAAGACTACTTTTTCAGGGCTTTCGCTAATGTTCTCAAATAAAGAAACATTCACACTGTTGATCAATAGGTCCAAGTCTCCATCATTGTCCCAATCCATGAAACTGATTTTCCGGCGTCCACTACTGCCGGCTTCTCCAGTGTTCAACCTCAATACTCCAGGAGTTGCGTCTTCTACTATATCCTTATTGGTAAAAGTGGATCCATTGTCTCCGTAAAAGATTCGTTTTCCAGGCTGAAGAATCGGTTCACCACTATTTTTCTTTCCTTCAAAGAATGCGAGGTACCCTTCATGATCCAGCATCACCAAATCCATAACCCCGTCTTTGTTCCAGTCTATGGCATAAGGAGTAGTTCTCCATTGTGTGGCCAATTCATTTTTAGAAGGTTTCCACCAATTCCACTGAGGATAGGGAGGTGTTTCTTTCCCCCAATCTATTTTTACTGGCTGGGGAGCCATTAGCCCATCACCTGTGTTTTTAATCCATTCCACTCTTCCCCATATGGAGTTAAAAATAATGTCTTTATTGTTGTCTCCATCCCAGTCAGCAACGGTTAATGTGGTGTAACCCCATTTTGCTTCTGCAGGTCCTTGGATTGATCCGCTGTCACCAGCCTGAACTCTTATCGGTTCTCCATCGATTTCCAAAAGTTTTGGCTCAGCCCATTTTGGTTTTGCAGCACCGTCCAAATTTTCTATAAATGCAAAGTGACCTGCGGAATTACCCGCAATGATGTCTTCATCTTCATCATCGTCCCAGTCAACACTTACAGGTGTTACCAGTGCGCCAAATTTAAGGTTGTCTGCTTGTTGTCTGAAGTACTTTGGGGAATCAAAAAGGGGAAGTCCATCTTTGGTTTCTCCAGTATTTTTTATCAACGCTACGCGGCCATCTTCATCACCTACTACCAGATCCACATGTCCGTCCTTGTCCCAATCCAGTGCTACTGGAATGATCATTTCAAGATTCATGGTGATTATCCCCTCATTGTTTTCTAAAAATTGGCCTTCTTTATATAGTGGTTTTTCTCTGGTACCTGTATTCTCAAAATAGGTCATCTTATCCAAAAACTCCCCACAAACAAGATCAAGGTCCCCATCTCCATCAAAGTCAGCGAAATTGGGTGAAGGAGCTCCATATACATTTATTTCTTCACCTCCAGCTTTGATTCTGCCACGGTTTTCGTAGGTGCCGTCTTTGTTCTCTAATAAGTATACATAGCCATACAGCGGTCCATTGGTCCAGACACCTTCATCATTGAATGCATCGTCCCAGCCGTATGCTGACCAATCATCCATTCCGACAATAATGTCGAGGTCTCCGTCTCCTTCATAATCAATCATTTTCCATTGATTAAATCTTGGCTTTTTGCCTAATTCCTTGGTAAGTTCTTCAGGCGGGAAAAGGTCTTGCGGTGTAGCATTTAGATCTGTGGTGAAGTTCATTAATTCTGCACCAGGAATTAAAACCCGTACTCCCTGATCTGTATGGGAAATCTGTACCTTGGATATGGCCTCTCCTAATCTGACAGGAGGAGCGAAATCTGGAAAATCCTCCCCACTCGTATTTTCAAAAAAGTACAACCCATTAAATGGTTTATCAGGACAAGAAACAAGCATGTCCATGTCCCCGTCACCATCATAATCCATAGGTAGGGGCCAGGCCCACAATCCTACACCTAAGAAAGAACTGGCTCCGGGGTTGTTGTATTTTACGATTTCGAAGTCACTAGGTGTTTCATCTACTTCCGTAGCTTTGGGGCTTGAGCAAGCTACTGCAAAAGCCACCAAGCCCAGAATTAAAAAGTGTTTACAAAAGGACTTCTTTAATGGCTTCATTTTAATAATTTGGGGTTCTTGTTTCATAATTAATTCTTTCCGGTCCTACTTTTCCTTTGTCTTTAATAAATATCTGAAATATAATTTTATTCACATAATCATATATTGTTTTTGGTAGGTTCAAAGTGATAAGACCTCTAAATAAATCATTTACGTAAAAGGTAGTCGTGTTCATCGAGCTTTTTAGGATGCATAATTTAAAATCCTTGCATGTGCGTTCTCTACAGATAAATAATTTTTAGGTTCTTGTTATTTTTATTTGGAATTAATCCAAATAGAATTATATTTGCTTTTCAATATTTTATTAATAATTAATCTAAATAAATGATAAGATTACTTCTTGGATGCTTTTTAACAGTCATCACGTTAGCTTGCTCCTCTGGTGAAAAGAAAACTATCGATACTAAGGAACTAGCCAGTTCGAATATTATTACAGCAGGAGGGACCATTACTGAAATAGTCTATACCCTTGGATTTGGAGACCGGATCATTGCAACGGACCGTACTTCTACTTATCCAGTAGAAATGCAGTCTCTACCTAGTGTAGGATATAGAAATCAAATTAAGGCCGAAGGAATCTTGTCTCTTGTTCCTAATATGATTCTGGCTGAAGAAGACTATTTGTCGGAAGATGTGGTAAATCAGCTGAAATTGATGGACCTGGAGGTTCATTTTTTCAAAAAGCCGGAAAATCCCGAAGAAACCAAAGCGCTTGTTACTGAATTGGCAACTTTATTTGAGGTACCAGAGATTGGAAAAGTGATAAATGATGGAATAGCCAATGATTTAAAAGTATTGGATGATTACTTGAGTCAGCATGCTAAAAGGCCCAGTGCTGCCTTTGTCATGGCACGAGGAACAGAAACGCTGTTTGTAGCAGGCGAGAAGACTTTTGCCGAAACCATTTTCAATTTGGCCGGCATCAGTATGGCCGCTCAAGGTTTCGAAGACTTTGTACCCTTGACTCCAGAGTCCTTGGTAACAATGTCACCGGAATACCTTGTATTGTTTGACTCGGGTCTTGAAAGTTTAGGGGGATTAGTGGGCTTGGCTAATATTCAAGGAATAAAAGAAAGCAAAGCCTTTCAAGAAGACCAAGTACTTGGTTTTGACGGACATTATTTGTCAGGAATGGGGCCAAGGGTGGGGCAAGTAGCATTGGAGTTAGCTAAAGCAGTAAGAAACAAATGATAGCTCCTACTTTGACTTTCTCAAAGCAACGATTAAGTCAATGGGTACTTGTATCATTTGGGGCGATACTTGTTGGTGTGTTATTGTTATCCCTCACTAAAGGGGCTTATTCAATAAGCCTATCACAAGTGATTGCGGCTTTAGTTGAACCCTTGGGCTATCATTTAGAGGCTTTTGAAGTCAGGTCTGCCAATGTATTGTTGCATATCAGGCTTCCCAGAATATTGCTTGCGGTATTGGTTGGTGGAGGCTTAGGAATTGCCGGTGCAGCAATGCAGGGTTTGTTCAGAAATCCTCTCGTAGAACCAGGTTTAATAGGGGTGAGTAGCGGTAGTGCATTGTTCGCTGTTGTCTTTCTGGTCGTATTTCCAGGAATAGCAAGCTCTTTCCCAATATTGGAGCGAGTAGGCTTGCCATTGTTCTCTTTTTTGGGAGGCTTGATAAGCGTATTTGCGGTGTATTATCTCGGAGCAAATAAGGAAAGCGAAAATACAGCCACTATTATTCTGGCGGGAGTGGCTATTAATGCCTTGGCAGGGGCATTGATCGGACTCACCTTGTTTTATGCTGATGATACCGCATTGCGGAGCTTCACTTTCTGGAGTTTGGGTGATTTGAGTGGGGCTTCCTGGAATAAGCTTCCGATTGCAGCTGGACTAATTTGTATTCCTTCCCTTGTCTTATTGCGAGGATCAAAGAACTTGAACGCATTGGCCTTGGGAGAGAAAGAGGCATTTTATATGGGAGTAAATGTAAACCGTACTAAGGTGATTTTACTTGTTTCCACTGCCCTGATTGTTGGAGTAGCTGTTTCCTTGACTGGAATGATAGGTTTTGTGGGTTTGATTGTACCTCATTTGATGAGAATAAGTTTTGGTGCTGACCACAGGTTGGTTCTACCAGGCTCTTTTTTACTAGGAGCAATTTTATTGAATTTCTCTGACCTTCTGGCCAGAACCATTGCCATACCAGCAGAGATGCCAATAGGTGTAATAACATCCTTATTGGGAGCACCTTTCTTTATGGGATTGATTTATAATTTGAAAAAATAAAATACCAATGCTAACTGCTTCAAACATTCAATTTCGAACAAGAAACCGGACCATTCTGGATTCCACCAGTTTAGAAGTTGCTTCTGGGCAGATTATTGCCATTTTAGGTCCAAATGGTGCAGGGAAAACAACCCTATTTAAATTGCTTTCAGGTGAGTCTTCCTGTTCATGTGGAGTAGTGAGCTATAATGGCATGAATATTTCCAAATTTAAAGCCAAGGAATTGGCAGAAGTGCGTGCAGTAATGTCTCAGCATTCTTCCGTTAACTTTCCATTTACTGTCCGTGAAGTTGTTGAATTGGGTCTCATTTCAATTCAACCTACAAATCCAAAAAAGATAGTGGCCGAAGTCATGGCTTTGGCTCAAATCGAACACTTACAGGACCAGGAATATTACCAATTGTCAGGAGGAGAAAAACAACGTGTTCAACTTTCAAGGGTTTTGGCTCAGGTTTGGGAAAGAAAGCCTTACTCCCGGTATATATTGCTGGATGAGCCCACTTCTAGTCTGGACATAGCCCAGCAACATGCGGTTTTGGAGATCTTACTCCAACTAAAAAGTAGAAATATAGGTGTGCTGGTAATTCTGCATGATCTAAATCTTGCCGCACAATATGCAGACAATATCATACTCTTAAAATCCGGCAAGATTTGCTATTGCGGCCCCATGAAAGAAGGAATGGATGAATGTCTGCTAGAGACAGTATTTGACCATCCCATACGACTCATGCATTGTGCAATTACCAATCAACTGATTGTGCACAGTTCCAATAAATCAAAAATGTATTCTTCAACTCGGATTATGCAATAAAATTGGTGTTGCCGATTTCGGGTTCAATTCAAACTTTATAATTTAAAAACAAAATGAAAGCCATAACTACTTCATTGATTACTTTAAAAGCTTCTTGGGAAGAGCTAAAAAAGGAAAGTCCTAAACTTAGAATCAGGGATGCTGCAAAGCATTTGAATGTTTCAGAAGCCGAATTAATTGCCACAGGACTAGGGCAAAACGTAGTCCTATTGTCTACAGATTTCATAGATCAGATCAAGAAATTCCCTGAATTGGGCAAGGTTATGGCCCTGACCAGGAGTGAAGGTTGTGTATTGGAACATAAAGGTAGGTTTCAGAAAATAGAAATCCATGGAGTAGCTCCTCACCAAGTAGCAACAGTGATAGGTCCCATAGAGCAGCGTATATTTTTTAGTGCATGGAAGTATGGCTTTGCAGTAAATAGCGATACTCCACGCGGGCCGATGTTTAGCTTTCAGTACTTTGATGGGCAGGGGGATGCAGTGATGAAAGTTTACTTACAGGAAGAATCGGATAAAGACTTTGCCAAGAGCTTGGTTGCAGACCATACCAATAAGGATCAGGTTTCGGCTTTGGACCCTGTAGCCTATGCGCTTCCAGAATATACCCGCCGAGATGAGTTGGATGTAGCGAGCTTTTCTTCCGACTGGGAAAATATGAAAGACACCCATGATTTCTTTGGGATGTTGCGAAAGTACAAATTGAATCGGTTAAATGCTGTGGAATGCATAGGTGACAAATGGGCTCATCAGGTAGATAGATTGTCTGCAAGACAAGTGGTGAATATTGCTTCTGAGACAGGACTTCCCATCATGATTTTCGCTGGAAATAAAGGGAACATTCAAATTCACCAAGGTAAAGTCAAAAACATCAAACAGCTTGGCGATTGGCTTAATGTAATGGATCCAGATTTCAATATGCACCTCAATGAGGAGGTTATCGACAAGGCTTTTGTCGTTCATAAAAATACAGTAGATGGCTTAGTCACAGCGCTGGAATTATTCGATATGAAAGGTGAAATGGTTTGCCAGATTTTTGGATTGAGAAAACCTGGAATCCCACAAAAAGAAGCATGGAAAAATTTGCTGGATAACCTGAAATAAAAAAAGTGCAGGGGTTTCAATCTCCTGTGCTAAAAAATTTTAACTAATGTTTAGAATTAATCTTATTAAACTTAATGTAGGGGTCTTTTTCTTTCTCTTTACTATGGTAGCACATGGCAAAGAGGGGGGCAAAGTCATTGTGGACAATCATGGAAACCCCTTACCACAGGCGGTGGTTCAGGTTGACCGACTTCCCCCAATCGTTGCGGGACCTTCGGGCGAGGTAAGCATGGATCGGCTGGTTTCCGGTGATTCGGTTTTAGTTTTTGCATTGGGGCATGAAAGCAAGCGTTTTGGCTGGGCTGATTGGGTCATGTCGGATGTAATCGTATTGAAAGAAAAAGTAGGGGAGCTAAACGAAGTGGTGGTTTCGGCTACGCGAACTGATCGAACAGTGGAGGATTTGCCCATGCCGGTAAGTGTTATTGGTAAGAAAGCGATTCAAGAGACCGGTGGTATTAGGCTTTCAGAAGTGCTAAGCGAGCAGACAGGTCTGCAGATTGTGTCCAATCATGGCACAGGTTTGCAAATGCAGGGATTGGATACGGATTATATCCTCATCTTATTGGATGGCGAACCCTTGATTGGCAGGACTGCCGGAACATTTGATTTAAACCGTATCTCTGTTTCCAATATTGAACGAATAGAGATACTCAAAGGGCCCGCAAGTGCCATTTATGGAAGTGAAGCCATGGCCGGAGTTGTGAATATCATCACAAAATCCGGAGGCCAGGATAAAAAAGTAGACATAGGGCTGAGACAGCGATCATTTAATACTTGGAATCCTTACCTGGATTTTGGAATTAGAAAGAAAAAGTGGAATGTAGATGTCCTCTATGATTACTATAGGACAGATGGCTATGACCTGACACCAGAAGTGGTTGGTAACACGCAAAACCCTTACCAGTCACATAGTGCACAGGTGAAATTTGGCGCTAACCTGGGCTCTGGCTGGAATTTTAATGTTTTCATGCGGGGATATACTGACCGCGCCACTGGAGTATTGGAAGTGGAAGAAAGTTCAGGGCAAGAGTTACTGGACGTGGAGGATAAGCGAAATGAGATCAATATCAACCCTACCTTAAGGTACAAGCCAAACAATGACTGGTTGATTACTCTCAGAAATATGAGCACTGTATTTAGTACAGCCTCAGACAGCAGGTATCGGAAGGAGGGGAATCTTTTTGATAGCCAGGATTTCAAACAGTTGTTTCAGCGAACGGAGTTACAAACAGATTACCAAGTGAATCAAAAGCAGCTGATAACCTTGGGTTTGGGATTTTCAGGAGAAACGGTGGAGGCTACACGGTATGACGATAGGAATCATTTTGATGCTACCTACTTTTACCTGCAGCACCAATGGGATGCTTCTGATAAAATTAATATTGTCAGCGGTGTCCGCGGTGATTTTCACAGTGTATATGGAAGTAGGTTGAGTCCAAAAATTTCCGGACAATACAAGTTTTCAGATACTTTTAGTTGGCAGTTATCGATTGGTTCTGGATTTAAAGCCCCAGATTTCAGACAGCTACTCCTTAACTTCAATAATGCTTCTGCTGGATATCATGTGTTTGGTTCCAGGTTGGCAAATGAGGCGTTAGAAAGACTGGAAGACAAAGGTCTGGTTGCAAAACGGCTCATTCAGCCAGAAAATCTTGGAGCGCTTAAAGCGGAACATTCCTGGGCCATTAATACAGGTTTTCGATGGAAACCTACGGATCTTGTATTGGTACAGGTGAATGCCTTTAGAAATGCCTTGCAAAACATGATCGAAACGGCTCCTATTGCACAGCTGGTTTCCGGCCAAAATGCTTTTTCCTATTTCAACATTAGTCGGGTAATCACCCAGGGTTTGGATATTGATTTGCATTATAAGTACAATGAAAACCTAAGTTTTAGTGCTGGCTATGCCTTTCTGGACACTCGTGATCTGGATGTAGTGGAGCAAATAGAGAATGACGAGATTTTTAAGAGAAATGCCAGTAATCAGACTGTTCGTGTGACTAGTGCCGATTATGGTGGACTATTTAACAGAAGTGCACACAGCGGCAATTTTAAGGTGAACTATTTAGAAAACCATACTGGCATTAACTGGGCACTAAGGGTCCTTTATCGAGGTGAGTTTGGGTTTTCTGACTTGAATGGAAACCTGATATTAGACGATAAGGCAGAATTTGCCCCAGCCTGGTTTAATGTCAATTTGACCACAACTAAAAGCTTTACCAATGGGATCCTTCTGGAAGCTGGAATTAATAATTTACTTAATACTACCAATTTATACCAGCCAAATATGCCGGGAAGATTACTGTTTGTCGGAGTAAAAATACCACTATTAAATTTATAACTATAACATAACACTTCAAATGAAAAATTTATCAATGCCTCTGTCTCTTTTCCTAAGTCTCTTCGTTTGTGTTTCTTGTGATTCTAAGGAAGATGAAGAACCTCAATTGCCTTTGGAGGCAGAAATGGTCGTAGACCTTGCTGCTCCAAATGATATTATTAATCGAACCACAGGACAGGTACTGGAAGAGAATCCATTCCAATTCTATAGCTTTTCTGAAAACAAGCTAATGACGGAAGGGGAAGACTGGGATGTAGCCTTCAAAGGCACTACTATCCGTACGAATAGGGATAAAAATGTCCGGGCAGCCCTTATCAATGGTATTTTCCAAGAGATTAAGGAGGTGCCTGAAACAGCAACTTTCACTATGGATACGGATGAAGATCTAGCGATCCCTACTGGTAGTGGGAACGGCTGGTACAGTTATAATCCCAGCACACACGCCATTAAACCTATTCCTGGTAAAGTGATTTTGCTCCAAACTTCATCTGGAAATTATGCCAAGGTAGAAATCCTAAGTTACTACAAAGGAAGTCCTTCTGACGAAGAATTGGACCCTTTCACTGATGTAGGGGCTACCTATACCTTCCAGTTTGTATTACAGCCAAACGGTACTACCACCTTCGAATAATTTTTAATTTATTTACGAGTATTAGTATTCTGGGCCTTATCGAAAAATCTATTTTTTTTCGGCAGGGTCTCATTTAATTCATCCAAGTTGTCTGGATAAGTACCATCTATGTCCTTAAAACACGTCCTTTACGATTATACCTATGAGGAAGCTTCTAAAGCAGGAGCAATTAATCTGCAGCAGGATACCAGGCTTCTAGATAAGGTGATCAAAACAGGTGTTGGGCATTACTTTGAGCTAATATATTAGGGGAAAGTTAATGCTTCTCAAATAGATTGGTTGTGTTGTCATTATTCATCAGAGGTTTTCAAAGACACGATCAAAGAGCTGATGGAAAAAGGAGGAGGAGTCATAGCCGAAGAGAAGTGGTTTAGCAATCTCACTTCCAAAGGAAATACCTGGGCAGCTTCTATTTTTATAATATTTGGAAGAATTGGGGACTTAAGCGGTTTGTAAGCCCGGGTGCCAATTTGCTAATCTTTAGGCATTTCCATATTGGAACAGAGATTTTACAGCTTATTGCAGACAATATTTCCAAGGTGGGAATTGCAGGAAATCCCCTTAAACCCAAGAATTTTGAAGACATAAAAGATGACTTATTTTTAAAGCATGACTTGAACTTATACAATTTTGTGATTCGCTTAAACAGCCAGTTGAGGGAAAAGAACATAACGATCGGGCCACCTGATCAATTAGATCTAAGCATGATTACTGAAGATCAATTTGATCATATTGATTTCCCCGACCGATGGACTAATTTTCTGGACCTGCGATCAGCCATAGAGCTTTTTAACAGTTTTTTCTAACCTCCAATGACTTTATTCGGGTCTCTAATTCCTTGCAGCTGGATGAAACAATTGTCATTTATGCTTCTCAAATTCTAGGCACTCCGGGCCACCTTGGCTTGGTGAATAATAAACATCCCATGGTACCCGTTACTGCTTATAGTGCTGCTTATAGGCTGGTATTGCATGGGCTTGCCGCTGAAACACTACATGAAGTATTGGTCAAAATGAAATTGAATAAAAGTTCTGATGGGGTGCTGATGCCTAGGAAGAGAAAATTGCTTTCAGCTTATCATTCAACCTGGGTTTGAATACAAGGAAAAGCCACGTTTCGTAGTTGCTTGGGAAGAGATTTTTAGGATGGCTTCAATATAGAAAACTTACAAATCTTTGTAAATTGAAAATCAGCCTTTAAATCAGGGTTTTTATGGATTTAGAGACTGTTTTACCTTACTCCCACTGTTCATTTTTTCCTTGATGAAAAAACGAACCAAAAAAATCAAGGCTGTCAAATCTTATTTCAAATGATGGGTAGTGTTCAGAGAATAGATCTCTTTTATATAGCCATCATTTGATTTTTGAAGCAGGATTCCAGGCTAAAAAAGAGTGGATCTCCTTGGGGAGCTAACTCTTTTTTTTAACGCCCTCCATCCTACTCCAAAAACCATAATCTTTGAAGGCCGGAAAAAGCCTAATATAAAATGCTATCCGGAATTACTCCGAATATCGATATTAGAATTTCCATTCATTAATGGGTAGTAGCCCTATCACGTTAAAGGTTTAACCATTTTAAGGATCTTAAAAAGATAAAGATGGTATCCTTTACGAATCTGTTTCATTTGTACAGTATTTAGGGTCTGCTGATAAAGCATAAAATTGCAAAAATTATGGGTATTTAGGAGATTTTTTCCGATTTTAAAGGTTTCAAGTGTAGGGGATTATGAAAAAGAACTCCAAAAGGCGTGCACCACGCAGCGAATATTTAGGCCCCACCCAGCTTTCGTTTTCCGGGTTTGAGACTCCTTTTTACAACCAGCTTAATCCGAATAACCGTTGGGTTGTGCTTAGCACGCAGATACCTTGGGATGATCTTGTAGGCATATTCAAAAAACGTAATCCCCCAAAACAGACAGGACGACCTGCTCTTAACCCACGTGTACTGATTGGTGCGGTAATCATCAAGCATATTCTCAATCTTGACGACCGTGAAACGGTATTCCAGATTACCGAAAACATGTATCTCCAGTATTTTCTTGGCTACAGTTCCTATATCAAAGAACCGCCTTTTGATCCTTCATTATTT
>Ga0209491_10003950_pt1 | contig 23674 bp, 20 predicted proteins | sample BON02_FD_187213 | JGI IMG/M metagenome (GOLD analysis project Ga0209491, IMG submission 187213) | Freshwater microbial communities from Lake Bonney liftoff mats and glacier meltwater in Antarctica - BON-02 (SPAdes) (version 2) | ecosystem: Environmental > Aquatic > Freshwater > Ice > Glacier... | reverse complement strand
CAGAGGACCATCAATATCAAGACTTGGTTTGGCTCCCCAGTGTTCTACACGACGTTGCCAATTGTTGCCCAGGTAATAGAATCTTAAGCTATCTTCCTGCGGATGGGATTCGTGGATAAGTCGATTCTTACATTCTGCCCATTGGGCTGGATCCACTTTCAGTTCAAAAACCGAGTGCTGCACGCGTTGGCCGAAGTCCAAACACACCTTGGAAATTCGTCGCAGACGCCGTTTCCCTTCTGGTGTCATGGTTGACACATCATAGGTTACTAATACGTACATGGATTATCTCCAAATGAAGGGAGGATATCCATCGATATCCCCCCTTAAGTGTCGTGCTAAAAGTCGGGCTTGCAAGTGTACCAACAAGCCGATCGTAGTTTTTTCGCCCAGTAAAGGATGCGTAATGGTATCTTGCTTCCTGGCTTGAAATGCCGCTAAAACATTCTTCCTGGGTTGGTCCTTCAACAAGACTGCCCCTGATTCGGTAACCACAAAATCCGTGACAGAAATTTGTCTTCGATTGATTAACGATAGAACTAAGCGATCGACTATAAATGAACGGAATTCTTCAATCAAATCCAAGGCTAACCCGGGCCTTCCTGGCCGATCTCGGTGCAAAAATCCAACCGCTGAATCCAGCCCAACCGCTTCGCAGGCACTTCTTGCATCATGGGCCAGCATAGAATAAAGAAACGACAACAATGCGTTGAGTGGGTCCAATGGTGGACGTCTGGAACGAACCGTGAAGCTAAATCCTTTTGCCGCGGGCGAAATCATGTCATTCAAAGATTGAAAATATCGATTTGCAGAATCACCTTCAATGCCTCGCAATTGATCCAATGTCGTCGCCTTATCGGCGAAACCGACGTCAAAGCTAAGCGTTTTCGCGTTTTGTTTTAGGCGTAGACTGCAGGATTCAGATTTAGTGTCCCGGGCTGCGCGTAGTAAAACGGATCGAGCGTTGGTGATCTTTCCAGCAACAAATTTTTTTGCCAGTTCTAGTGTTTTTTCGTCGCTGTCAGCGAACCGATATTGTTGGCGTCGCAGGAGCACGTTTCCTGGCGAAAATCCAAGGACCGCTGCCTGAAAACCGCCATAGGGCGTCATAAAGGATAGCGAAACACCTGCTTTTGCACACGCAGCCATCAACGCGGGGCTGCAACCGATATGGCCGAAACAAACAATACCATCCAAGTTGTGCAGTGGAATCCGTAGCCGAGATTTCTTTTCGATTCGAACAACGACCGCTTGCCCTTCTTTCTTAAGATAAGCGCCCTCAGTCGTGACAAACAAAGTATTCAGGTGTTTCTTCATTCTACGAACTCAAAGTCATCAGTTTTCGGACCGTCATTGCTATCAATGCTTTTGATTTGTCGTTCGACAAATGCATTGATACCTTTGGAATATCGCATTGCATCAGGTAAGCATAATTGTAGCAGTGAACATTGATCACACTTCTCCATTCGTACGGCTAAAGGTGTTTCCCGATTGTCGATCATTTGGTGCAGCCTGGTGGTCGTTTGTCGAGTTAGGTCGCGAATTTTGGAATCGAATTGAACTAAAGTTCTACGTTTGCGTTTGCCATAAAATAGGAACCCATGATCAATTTCCAAATTCAACATCTCTTCCAAACATAGCGCTTGGGCACAAAGCTGAACTTCGTCACATTGGTTTGTTTTTGGTTTACCGCGCTTGTATTCGACCGGTACGACTTTGGACGAAGAATGAAACTCAACTACATCCGCTTGACCAACTAAGCCAAGCCGCAGTGACCGCAGTTGCAAACTATTGCTAATTCGAACCGATCCCTGCAGACTACTTTTCTCTTGATGGGCTTTCTCGTGAAGTTGTCGACCTTCAACGGTCCACTGATTTTCTGCCCACAATTGTTCAACGTGTATCAATGCACATTGGCGTTCACAAAACAGCAAGTGCTGTAGGGCCGAAATCGGTAGTAGTTGATTTTCCAGAAACATGCTTTGGTCGGATCTTGGAGGAAAGCAATAAAAGGTTTTCGCGCGCTGGCAACCGACCATCCTCTGCGTTTCGCCACACCCTCGAAGCGTCGGGTGCGGCGAAAAACGCATTAAGGAAGTTTTGACGGTAACGTACTTTTATAAAACGTCTAACTAAAATCGCTGAATGATTTCAACGCCCGCAGGAAGATTTTCCCGATCAATACTGAACTGATAATCAGTGAATTGACGCGCCGGTAGTTCGGAAGAAACGACTTCTGCTTTGACACGTTGTTGCAGTTGATGTGCGGCTGCATTCCCCAACGGATCTTGATGTTTGAAAATAACTAAAGCCTGTGGTGACATTTGTCCACGACTTGCAGACCGGTCAAGGTCAAACATCTTCTCCAGGGCAGACCAGAACAACTCCAAGTCCTCTTCGGAAAAACCAGTCTGCCGAGCAAAAAACGGATTGATGAAGCCATGGCAACGAAATAGGCCGTAGGGCACGGTAAACTTTCGCCCCATTGTTCGGTTGTCACCATCCTGTTTCTCCGCCTCTTTTTCAGTCGTCACGGCGCACCGAGTAATCGCGTGTTCTAGGGAAACAATGGGATCGATACTCCGTGAAAAAGCCATTTGAATTGGGCCGCGTACCTGTCCACAATTAACTTTAGTACTCATGACAGCACCAAAGGTTCTAACATCAAAGAAATTCTGACACATCCATTGTCTGCACTGTTCCACCTCAGGCTGTTTCGCCTTGGATGAATCTAACTTCAGCGCTTGATAAGCGCGGTCATGCTGTTGATTCAGAACAGCTCGTTCCTTGACATAGATTTCATAAGGTGGTTGTTCGCCTTTTACGTTTCCAATAAAGTTGCGAACTTTACGTTTTAAGCAAACATCAGTGACAAGCCCATGGCCGGTTTCTGGATCTACGCGAGGTAGGTTACCGGCATCTGGGTCTCCGTTGGGATTACCATCAGTGACGTCGAACAGGAAAACAAAGTCATAACGATGATTCATGAAGAAGTACCTAAGTCAATTAAGGGTTACTAGAAATATCAGGAGATAAACAAGTGTGACGTAACGATCATTATTTCACCGACTGCAATTCCGCTTGCTCGGGATCCTTTTTGGTAAAAAAGCTTTGGCGCTGATGATAATATCCAATTGCAAATAGTCCTTGGTCGACAAGCCCGAAGTGAGACGGGAATGTTTCAATATGACCGACAATTTCTTGCGAACGCTTTTCTGCATTTATTTTCTTTCCACCTTCCAGTTTACCAATGTGATGTTGACTCATGCGAATCAATCTTGGAAAGACCGATGCCGGCGTTGAAGAAGCGGCACCAAAGTAGCGATCTTTGATCGTAGCATTTAGCCCAGGAAGTGCATCCTCTTGGCATTTTTCCAAAGCGGCGAATAGGCGACCAAGTTGGTAGGAAGCCTCGGTACGATTAGGATTTAGCATCGTTGTAATGTCCTTGTTAAAATTATGGCAAAGCACAGCCTTGATGATCGCGGCTCGTGGATAATTAATTACTCTGTCGGCGCGAATTCGACGAAGAACAGCGCTAAGCAATGATTCTGGATATCGACCCCCGGTTAAAATTGAACGTAAGATCGCACCACCAAGTAGCGGTTGTACTTCCTTGGTTTCCCGCGCAGTTTGCGCAAGAATTAACCAGAGCGGCAGCCACGGCTGGTCTTTTGGACTTCGTACAATTTCCATTCTTGTTTGATGGGCTAAAGCTTTCCCCAAAATCTCCGAAACAGTACCACTTATCCAAAATCGAATGGAAAGTCGAGAAGCGTTTGGCGACAGGCCAAGCACGTTAAAACCGACATCGGAATCGGGAAAATCAGCTTCGCCACTCGCAAGACGCTTTAGCGAATTGCCAATTTCATTTGCACGACTTTCATCCTCAAATTGGTCAGAATTTAGACTGAAGCCAAACAGGTCCTCGGCTTGACTGGGAGTATCGCTCCAATAGACGCAAGTCGTGTCACCCACTTGGAGTTTTCGACTTGAATCCCGCTCAAGTAAACGATTCAGAGATGTCGCATACTTGAATGCGGATTCTTGTCCTACCGGCGCGTTGTAACTTTGCTTCTTTCCATAGCTGGTAAATGCATCATCATTGAATGACACAATGGATGCACCAGAGGATTGGGCGTCCCGTACGCCCTTAATCGCGGGGTGCAATCGTGCAAGCGTTGCTGATCGTCCCGATATCAGGCAAGTGCCTTCAATATCTGAATCAGAAGTTGCACCCTGATTTGCCATCCAAAAATCACGAACCTCTGGAATTTGGTGTAAGTAGTTTTTGTAGGCCACAACGCGAAAAACGCCAAAGCCCGTGCCAATATTTGCTAAGAATTCTTGGTGTTCGGAGGTCAAAAATGTCGGCTTCCAATAGTCAAAAAATCGCTTTACGCATTGAAACTCACTCGAGTGGATTTTTTCGGCAATCTCCGAATGCAATATTTTCGATGCTTCAAAGCATTCAGAAATTCGGTCAATTTTTGTGCCACGTTTCTTTGCCTCCTGCTCGGACTCATTGTTAGGCGTGGTTGCTAATTCGGTTGGCACCCAACCAAGAAGATACTCCGGCTTATCCCACAGAAACATTGCCGCAATCCCGTTGGCTCTTTTCCCGCTATAGGGCAACTCGTAAACTTGATTTGTTGGTTTCTTGCCGCTACTATCGCGAATGTCTTGAAGTGAATGAAGTGTGCCATCTTCATTTAGCAAAACCTCGAATCCAACATTCTGAGGGGCGAATCCTGGGGCTGCAATTTCTTGATTGGGATCGTCAACAATCCGATCGTAATATTCACATAGTTTGTGCAAAATCATGAGCACACCCGCTGACTGTTAAAAGCTGGAATTTCGATGACCCCGTTTGTCATCTGAGCGCGAAAAAAGTGTGGCGTCATTTCGTTTTGAAAATCAATGTCATGCAGAATGTAGCCAAGGTCTCGATGTCCGTGAAGCGATTCATCACATACAAGTGATTCATCGTCTTGCCATTGAAAATTAGCAACGAATTCGCGACAGCCCAAGTAGGGATTTTGAAAGCACTGACCCTTCTTTGCGCGGCGCATAAACATTTCGTAATGCTTTTGTGGTGGATCACTTGAGTCTAATACTTCGTAGTGCGCATCAATGATGTAGGCAACATTTTTCAATATCGTCGCCGCTCTTTGCTGCCGATCGTCCTCGATAACCTGCGATAAGATGCTCGTTTTTTCACCACTTAAGAACGGGCGTAAGGTTCTGTCAGATGGACCAACACCCCCTAATTCATTGCGGCGAATGTTGGTAAACTGTATTTTATTCAAAACCGTAATGCTGCGAATAACCCAGCGAATTTCAGGCTTCCAATAAATTGATTCTAGCATGCCACGGGCGGCCGAAGGGGTCATTACATCATAGCTAACTCTTTCAACTTTCATTTCTGGACGCGTAAAACATGCGTAGTCACCCCATACATGTAGGCCGACGCGATTTTTTTCGAGATCCATTTATGTTTCTCCAGGTATACTTAGGGGCCAAAAGTTCTAAATAATTGTGTCTTCAATAGGCAACACTTCGCTGGTATTTTCCAGCATCAACCCAAGTTCACGATCGTAGATATGCGCATGCGCTAGTACCCACCGTTCTTGAATTTGTTCCACTGCGCCGATTCCGACCAGCCGCATAAGTTCATGTGATCGCACTTGCACACAGTAAGGTTGCAGGTGACGTCGAAGGTCTTGATCTAAAAACGATTTTGTTTTAATGAGTCGTCTAATTAGCTGCTGCCCCCTTTTTTTCCAGGGTACCAAAATGGTATCAGATTCGTCACGAATAAACCGATAACGGCTGGCAATTTGACGAAAGTTGAATTGAATTTTGTTCGGTTGATTCCCGATGGCGGCAAGAACCTCGAACTTATCCCAACTTAAATTCTTCTTCCAGTAGAACAGGCGAAAGTACTCTTCAACAGCGTCCGGTGAAAGTAAATCGTCAAACTTTTCGTGCAATTCTTTAGCACAGTCTGCGGTTTGTCTTAGAAAGCCAGGTGGCGGTCGTTTTTCGGTTTCAAAATAGTAGACTTGACCCACTTCACTCAAACCTTCGCGATTGCATCGACCGGCTGCCTGTGCAAGGGAATCTAGCCCACAATCTGCACGGTACACTACTGGAAAATCTACATCGACGCCCGCCTCAATTAGTTGAGTGGAAACCACCCGACAAGTTTGCTTTTCCGTCAATTGCCGCCGTATTTTTTTCAAAGTGGACAGTCGATGTGCCGCACACATCCGTGTACTAAGATGAAAACGACCACGTTTCTCTTGAAGATCGGAAAAGACTTCGGCTGCGAATGGCCTTGTGTTAACGATGCATAAAACCTGGTTGTGTGAATCTAATCGTTGGGTGAGCTCAATCGTGTTAAGCTTCCCAAGTGGTTTCAACTGAACTCGCTTTAGTGATTGATATAGGCCATCCGATGCGACGATGATTGGACGAATGTTTTTAATGCCAATAGGAAAGTCTAAACGATAATCTAAGGCCGGTTGTGTTGCGGTACAGAGAACTACGGTACATCCAAAAGTTAAGACTAACTCTTGTAACGCCAGAAGCGTCGGCTTGAGAAGTTCAACGGGCAATGTTTGCGCTTCATCCAAAATAATTACGCAGTTTGCCAGGTTGTGCAGTCGCCTACATTTCGATGTACGGCAGGCAAAAAGTGATTCGAAAAGTTGTACGTTGGTAGTTACAACAATCGGTGCGTCCCAATTTTCGCTTTGAAGTCGATTGAGTGTGGTTTCGTTCGTTGGATCAAGATTGCTATGGTGCTCAATTACTACCTCCTCACCAAGGGAAGCAAAAATGTTTCGGTAGACATCAGCATTCTGTTCAATGATGCTAGTAAAGGGAATGCCAACAATTATACGTGACAAGTTGTGAGCCCTTGCGTGCGCGATAGCAAACCGTAGTGAGGCCAATGTTTTTCCACCACCGGTCGGCACGTTCAGCGAAAAGAAGCCAGGCTTGAAGCTGGCTGCTTTAAAGCACAATTGACTCACTTTCTTACGAAGGGCGTTTACATTTGATCTGGGTGTGTTGCTTTCAATAGTCAGGATGTGATGTTCAAGCACATCCTGTAAGACAATCATAGGAAACTTACGATTGGCTCGGCTAAGATGACGATTTGGAGACATGAACTCTTCTGTGGCAAGGAAGTCCGCATCTACCAAAGCTGAGAACATGATTCGTACCCAAAAGGCTACTCTAAATGCAGCTATTTCGTGTTGATCAGCCTCGGGTTTCGCTAAGTCGGGCATTTCTGGAAACGAAAGATCAAGAACCGAATCTGGCACGTTGGTTTTCCAGGCTTCGACTGTTTTTGAAAGACGATGCCTTAAGCCGGCTTGGCTAATTCCATCATCCCAATCAGGCAGTCCCGCATGGTGACCTGCAAAGCAATAGGCTAACAATTTGCCACGCAACCCGAACTTTTCGACAGCGTATTGCGCTGCAGCAGTGGAGTGGTCGACCCTGCCACGAATTTCGGTTTGGTGTACGTCGGAACTTTCGTTCTTGTTGGCGCTGCGTATATATTTTTGGAATGCTTCAGAATACTTGCCAAGGTCATGCCACTTCCCCAATATCTCACCCCAGCTACCTAAGCCAGGACCTATCTGTTCTGCAAACATTTGGCAACGATTAGCAACCGCATTTTCATGTTGTTGCATGGATTCCCATTCGTCGATTGGTCGGTCGGGTAGACTGTGTGCGTAATGGGTTGCTTGGGATGTTGAGACATCTTGTTTAGGTTCTTGGGTCAATTCATTCTCCCCGTAATTGTACGCTGGTGCCATTATGTACGGTTGTCGCGTGACGCGGTTTACTTGGCCCTATTGTATCGCTGGCTGGGACACGATAGGTCCGCGTGGGAACAGAAATTCTAAAATCTGAAAATTTCGTATGTCATCGAATTCGTGATTGAATTTGGACGAAGCGGTCTGCATTTTAGTTGCGGCTAGGCGCTGGTTGCTGGACTTGATTCTGAAGGATTCAGGTGTTAGGGAATCAGCGTGGCCGGGTCGATGAAGGTGCACTTGATGAAGGTGGCTTGATGACGGTGGCTTGATGACGGTGCACTTGATGAAGGTGGCTTGATGACGGTGCACTTGATGAAGGTGGTCGCCGCTTGCGATTGTGACTTGGAGCAGTGATTGGGGTTAGCGCGGTGTCGATTTGGCAATGATGGCTTGGGCCGATTTCCTCTGGGGAAATGAATCTGAACCTGTTCGACGCGTGAAAGGTCATGTTTGCGTGAACGTGGTTGCCTGCATGGCCTACTTCTTGTCCAAGGTCACTTGATGCCGAGGGTCAATTTTGGGTTGGACTACGTCGCTGTTCGTTTGCACGCCTGATTCTTGATGAGCCAATTTTCACTTGCCCTAATTGCCGTTTGTAAGGGGCGTTAAATATGACGGCGGTTGATGAATCGATCGAAATTACGCAAGCAGATTGCTTACCATGCCGCTAGACGGATGTACCAGCCGCAAGAGTCCTAATACTTTTGGGCAAAGACTAAGGCGGCCAAACGCCTGGCACCGGAATGGGTGAGGCCGGGATGGGTGAGGCCGGGATGAGTGAGGCCGGGATGAGTGAGGCCGGCGGATCTACCCAGCAATTCCGAAAGACGTGACGAAATTCAGGCGTTTGCACGCTTGCATGAAGGGACGACTCGTACGGACAATCTGCGACAGAGCCGGTTGTCCGCTTTGAAGAGGATGCGGCTACTGCACCGCTTCCCACCTCGGTTAATCGGCGGTCTGGGGACCAGCCACATTCGTCAAGGTTCAGAGCTTGATATCCGTGTCTTTAGCGACAGTATCGCCAGTGTGACTGCGGTACCGGAATCGGAAATGCTGCGGTTTGATGTGGAACGAACAGACGTTAAGAAAGATGGCCAACATCGCATTGACACTCATGCGCATGTCAAAGGCGATTTCCCATTCGAACCGACTGTCTACGGTTGCGATAAACAGAACTTTGCGTTCAAGCGGTCGATTACCGGGAAGGCGATTGAGCGGGCTAGTATCAAGGAGTTGGAGTAATGCTGGGCGGTTGAATATCCCGAGGTGCCTGTGGAAACGGAATTGCAATCCAGGGCAGATTCGGTGGACCGTTTTGATCTCTATTGTTCTCTGCTGTTGCCTTGAGAGAATGCCAAACAGCATCCCAAATACCACCCCGAAGGCGACGTTGTGTACCGCCGTTTGCAAGTGTTTGATCACGCGCAAGACCATTTGCCTGACGATGAAGAATTCTTACTTGCGGCGTTGTTTCATGCTATCGGCCAGGGCCTGGATCCCGAGGATCCTGAGGATCATGTTGGGTCAGGTCTAGAAGCGTTGGCCGGGTTGATTACTCCGCAGACCGCTGGGTTGATCGCAAATCACTGGGTGGCCCATCAGATTGCCGATCGAACGATTAGGCATGCGGGCGCGGAAGCGGTTGAAAGAAAACGAAAGCTATGAAGAATTATGGATTGTGCAGCAATGCGATCCAGCGGGTCGGCAACTCGGGGTCGAGGCCTCCGAGTTAGAAGAGGCGATTGATTACCTTAGGGATCTGGCACACAGGTTCGGCTAAGCAATCGCGGTGGGGAACGGAGCACAAATAAACTACCGCATCTGGCCAATTCGTGAAAGTTTTTCCGTACTTCGCTTTCTCGTACTCGATAAAATCCCCGGTCGGATCGAGTGCCAGTACCGCGAGGCTGAGTCCGAGTACGAATTGACCATGGACTGGACCCATCTGATCCGCGGAGTCGGGAAACTTGTTTTCGCGAGACCCCTTGGATTGACCCGCAGAGCCCAATGGGTTGCCAAGATCTTGATCAAGTTGAACGACTTATCCGCGCGGCAGAAGAAAAATGACCGCAATCCAAGCCCGCGGCGAATGCGAAGGCAGTCACTATCCACATGCCTGCGCTGCGTCCGGGTATTTTTCTAGGAACCTGGTCGATTCTATTCAAAGTTTCTGGGCGTCGGTTTTTGGGCAGCGGATTCAGCGCAGCGGTAGCCGGCGTTGGGCATTGTCGCATTGTCGCATTGTCGCATTGCGGCGATGAAGCGAGTTGGCACAGGAAACTGTCGACGGAGAAACTAGTGCAAAAGAGCGTAGCCACTTCGCTGGCGGTTTTCGTGTTTCAACCGCGTTGGACTTGGGGACAGGATTCAGTGACCGGGTACTGCGAGTCGCAAAGACGAAATGGCCTGCCACTGTTAGCCAAGTCAGTCGGATCAGCCAAATCAGCCAAATCAGCCAAGTCAGTCGGATCAGCCAAATCAGTCGGATCAGTCGGATCAGTCGGATCAGTCGGATCAGTCGGATCAGTCGGATCAGTCGGATCTTGGAATCGTTCTAGTCTTGGAATTGTTTGACCACTAGAGAGATATTTTGTCCACCGAAGCCAAAGCTGTTAGTCAGGGCGATCTTGCACTTAGCCTGTCGCGCCTGGTTGGGAATGTAGTCCAGATCACAGAGCGGGTCGGCGTTTTCGTAGTTAATGGTCGGCGGCAAAATTTGGTCGCGGATCGCCATCAGACAGACGATCGTTTCGGTCACGCCGGCGGCGGCAATCAGGTGACCCATCATGCTTTTGGTGCTACTGACTGGGGGGACCTTGCCGTGTGGTGAAAAGACTTCGCGGCAGGCTTTGGATTCCACCTTGTCGTTCACGGTGGTGCTGGTACCGTGAGCGTTCACGTAGTCCACTTGGGAGGGATCAATCCCAGCGTCCTTGATTGCCATGCTCATGCAGGCGATCGCTCCGCGGCCTTCTGGATGGATATCTGTGATCCGGTAAGCGTCTGCCGTCGAGCCATAGCCTGCGACCTCACCGTAGATGGTGGCCCCGCGGGCCTTAGCGTGTTCCAATTCTTCCAAAACCACCATCGCGGCACCTTCACCCAGAACAAATCCGTCACGTAGGCGATCGAACGGTCGGCTGGCTGTGGTGGGGTTTTCGTTGTTGGTCGAAAGTGCTGTTAAAAGGTTGAAGCCCGTGACGCCAAAGGGGTGAATCATACTATGCGTGCCACCGGCCAACATGACATCGGCTTGGTTTCGGCGAATGATTTCGGTTGCTTCGCCAATCGCTTGGCTGCTGGCCGCGCACGCGGTCAGGCAGTTGGCGTTGGGGCCTTGGGCGTTGAACATTGCCGCTAGGTGCCCGACGGGCATGTTGGGCTCTTGTTCCAGTTCTTGAAGTGGATTGACAATATTGACGCCGGTTTCCACAAACTTGGCCAGATCCAGTTTCCCATCGTCGGTAATGCTGGCGGCAATCATATTGGCGAAAGTTTGAAAGTCTTGATTGCCTTCACCGCTACCTAGATAAACGCCAAACCGAGTCGGGTCGGTAATCGAGTCTAAGATGCCTGAACCATGAACCGCCTGGTGGGCAGCACCGGCGGCAAATTTAGTGTGCCGTCCACGGAATTTCCAGACGTCGGCATCGACACCGATTTGGGACACATCCCAATCGCGGATCTCAGCTGCAATTTGCGTTGGAAACCGACTTGCATCGAAGATTGTGATTTTGCCGACACCGCTGGCGCTATTTTTCAGCTGGCTCCACATGGTTTCGACATCATGACCCAAGGGATTGATGACTCCCATTCCTGTCACAACGACTCGGCGTTTCATCTTCGTTTACCTTCAAACAATCTGAAAAAAGCATTTCCCGACGATTGTCGGTACCATGCAGCTTAATCACAAATTCAAAAACAACTGGGGCTAGGTCGGGGTCGACCGTTGCCGGCTTTTACGACGTCGCCGCTAAATACGACTGTTCGGCACGCAACAAATGGTCGGGGACCTTCACCGGCGTCCCGTCAGCGTTCTTGGCCACGTCAAACAACCGCATACTACGCAGCAATCTGAGGAATCCATGCGGTTCAAACAATTCGATATTTTCAAACTGCGGACCTTTGAGCGTGGCAAACATCAGTTCGGCCTTGCCCAGCAATTGGTCATTCAGGTGAATGGTTCCTTCAGCGATCGCACCATCGTCTTGGGTGCTCATTAGCTGAACGTGATAAGTCAATTGATCACCGGGCCGAGCCAATGCGTCGAAGTTGGCTTTGCCCACTTTCGCCAGCACGACTCGGGCATGGAAATCACTCATTTGTCCAAGTAGCAAGCCGCCCGTTTGTGCCAAGCCTTCGATCATCAGCGGAGGCGGCATGTAAGGCCAGCTAATGTTGTAATCATCTAAATGCTCTTCGGACATACTTACGTTCTTGATCGACTTGGCGTATTGGCCACTGACGAATTCTTCAAATCGGTCGACCCAAAACCAACGCATAGCAATGAAAACTCCGAAAAAGTTTGTTCGATTTCAACGGCAAGCACGTGAACTTGGACTAGCAATCAAAATACGAAGAACGCGCGAGCGGTAAGATCGCGCGTTCGCAAGATTCATATTTTCGTTGCGATCCGTGTTTGCTGGCTGCGATGGATGTCACAGCCAGCCAGCGATTCAAAACTAACCGACTAGGCAACTTTGGTTTGAACGTAGTTGCAAAGGTCTTGAACGGTTAGCAGATTGCCGAAGTCCTGAACCAAAGGATTTTGTTCGAACTTGGAAAGATCTGCAAAAGGCATCCGCTGTTTAAGTTGAGTCAAACCGGCGGCAGTTACTTTTCCATCGTTGACGAATTCTGCATTGGTCAAAATGTCGTCTGGGAACAGTTCACCGCGGGCGATCGAGATATCAAATCCCTTTTCCAGTCGGTAAACGATGTCCAGGAAGTCGATGCTCTCGGCGCCCAAATCTCCGACCATGGTTGCCTGGGGGGTTACCTCTTCGTCATCCACGGCCAAAGCCTCAACCAAAGCCGCTCGTACTTTATCAAAGACTTCTTCATTTGTTGGCATCGATTCTTTTCTCCCAAAGATAAACAAATATCACAACGTCGTGCGATGAGTTGATTGTTTGCAGGTTTATGAACAACCAGCGGCCAGTTTCGGTCCAAACTGTTTGGATTTGTACTCAATCAGCAAATTGGTGCAGACGTGTTGAACAATTAGGTTGGTTTCGATCAATAGTTTCTAAACCGCTAGCAACTTAGCTGGCGGTCGTTGTTATTTAATTCGTGTTATTAGCTTGTTGTTGTCGTTAACTTCTTCAAGCCCGCGGTTAGTAGTTTGAAGATTTTCTGGTGCCCATGGCGTACGTTTTGATCCGTGGCATGATCTTCCCCGAACTTTTCTTCCAGTTGGAATCGCCGCAAGATCAGGCGCCCGTTGACGGCGGTTTTGCCACCAATGGTTCCCAGAACTTTAATCGCCGCAAGATCAGGCGCCCGTTGACGGCGGTTTTGCCACCAATGGTTCCCAGGACTTTCAATTGAGTGAATTCATCGTCATGTTTGGCAATTTCGACAAAAACATCCAGTTGATCGCCAGGAGCAACGAAGTCCTGGAACTTGATGTTTCGTGTTTCGTGTAGCGTAACCATCGAGTGTTTGAAGTCTTCGCTGGCGCGGATCAGCCAGGCGCTTGCTTGGTACAGGGCTTCTAGCATCAATACACCTGGCATTACCGGGAACAGCGGGAAATGGTCGTGTAGGTGCTGTTCGGACAAGGTGACACATTTGACAGCGCGAAGGTGCCGCCCGACTTCAAGTTCAGTGATTCGATCAAGTTGGTTAAAACGCATGATTGAAATCAATTCGAACAAAAAATATGGAAAGTCATTAGGTTCTTGGTGCCCCGGGATCGTCATTTGACGTCCGGTGCAGGCAAGGGTGATTTACGGACTCGGAGTCAATTAACCTACCGATTGGGGTGAATTAAGTGAACTTTAAGGCGATTTCTATTTGAGGGGCGTCAGCAAAACCGAGCGATTGGGTAGCGTAAATTTGCGGAAATGGCATGTTTTTCAGCATTTTCACCTACCTTTTGGCCTGTCTGAATCCAGAGGTCGAAACCTTGATTCGGTTAGCGGCGTGCCCAACGGTCGCGCCCAGCCAATTCGTCCCTCAAATTGAATGCTCTAGGTTATCTGAATACCGCTTATTTACCAAGCCGGATTGTTTACCAGTGAAAGATCGCCGTTTTGGGAGCCCCCTAAAGGTGTTGTTTCCTTAAACATCCTTTGTTTTTGAGGCTTGGGGGTGGTACATTAGCCGGTTATGCGAAAAGGCATTGCAGTATCTCCTGGGATCGCGGTTGGAACGGCTTACGTAGTCAGCGAAATTTACGTTGGCGGGAAAGCGACCAAGATCGCCAGTTCAGAGGTCCAAAAAGAACTTGATCGATTCGAAAAAGCTAGACGCCAAACCGCGATGGATTTGCAGAATCTAGAGCGGAAGGTGGCGACGCAGGTCGGTCCCGAGGAAGCAGCGATTTTCGCGGTGCACCGAACGATGCTGCGCGATCCCGGCTTTAGTAATCGAATTTGTAAAGTGATCACCGAACAGCAGATTACGGCTCAGGCGGCATTGCGGGATACTCTGAATCATTACGAGTACTTGTTTTCTAAGGCCCAGGATGAATACCTGAAGGAACGCATCAGCGACGTACGCGACGTTGCGGTTCGCTTGAGTACGCATTTGGCCAACGTTAAGGCGTTGACACAGACCAACAAACTGCCTGGGAAATTGATTGTATTTGCCGACGAATTGCTGCCTTCTCAAGTGGTAGCGTTGGGCGATGTTGACGTTTGTGGCATTGTGACGCAGGCGGGAAGCCAGACTAGTCATGCTGCGATCATCGCCAGAAGCCGAGGTATCCCGGCGGTCAGCGGTGTGGCTGGAATCTTGCGCCAGGTTAAAACGGGCGATCAAGTGATTGTTGATGGTCGAGACGGAAGTGTGATCATTAATCCGAACGCGGAGACCTTGAGTGCCTTTCGAAAAGTCGAGCGAGAGTTTGTTGATCTGAAAGATCATTTGGCAGAAAATCGCGACCTACCTGCGAAGACTTTGGATGGGGTAGGGTTGCATTTGCATGCCAACGTCAACAGTTTGGTTGATGCTAAGGCGGCGGTTGCGATGGGCGGTAGCGGTGTGGGTTTGTATCGCACCGAGTATCTTTACTTGACCCATCCTGACGTTCCGGACGAGCAAGAGCAGTATGAGAATTATCGAGACATTATTGCGGCGTCGCCTCATCAAAGTGTGACGATTCGAACACTGGACATCGGCGGCGACAAGACGGTGGCTTACTTGGGTCACAATCACCAAGAGGCCAATCCGTTCATGGGCTGGCGAAGTATTCGCTTAAGCTTCGAGCATCGTGATTTTTTCATGACTCAAATCCGAGCGATCTTGCGTTCGGCTGCGGAGTTCCCCGAGGGACATGTGCGGATCATGTTTCCGATGGTGACGACGCTGGAAGAGATGCGCCGTCTGCGAAAAATGGTAGGGGCAGCGGCAAAGCAATTAGCAAACAAGGGGCAAGCTTGCCGTCGGATTCCGATCGGGATGATGGTTGAAGTACCGGCCGCGGCGATATGCATTGATACGTTATTGGAGGCGGTCGACTTTGTTTCGATCGGATCCAACGACTTGGTGCAGTATCTTATGGCAGCGGATCGTGACAATCCGAAAGTAAGCCACTTATGCCAGCCGCTATCACCAGCGGTGTTGCGAGTATTGAAGTTAGTGATTCATACATGCAATCGGGCAGGCAAGCCCGTGACCCTCTGTGGCGAGATGGCAGGGCAGCACCGAGCATTTCTATTATTGCTGGGGATGGGATTGACTCGTTTTAGCATGAGTCCTGCGTTTTTGCCGTCGATCAAACAGCTGGCGGCCCAAGTTTCGGTGGTTCAGGCCAAGCGCATATTGGCTCAGGCACTGGAGCTGAAGACAACCAACCAAGTCCGCGCGTTCTTGACCCAGGAGCTGGAAGTGATTGCTCCCAATCTAAAACTGATGGAATCGGCTTAGATCGATTTGCTTTGTCGACCCCAACACCGCCGCCCGCAGATTTTTGCAGTATAGGCGCTAGGAAGCTGGCCTAGTTGGCAGGGCTTTGGATTTCATCGCGGAAATAGTCGTGGTCTTGATTTGGGTGTGACATTCAAACGGATTCGCATCCAGGGGCTAACGACTTTGGTGAAGACTGAGTCGTGGGTTGCGAAGGATTTTGGTTGCAACGATTGCCTGGATTGTGCTTAGTGGATCTCCGTTCTGCCAGGATGGGTGATTTTGGGGCGGCGCTGTTGAGACGTATGTGCGGCTGGAGTTGGCGGGTTTTGCGGGCTGTAGGGATTATCTTGGTTTGAATGTGGTGAGAATGGCAGGATAATGGGGTCTGCATTGGTTGGGCGAAACGTAGTCAATGAACTATCCTTAAGACGTGTAAGGCAAATTTCTACATCTTGAGCTTACTGCCTGTTGGGCGAGTGTGGTTGTGAGGTAAAAAATCAACACCAGGCGTTGGTTCGCGTCGCGTGAATAGACTGGTCGCAACACTACGGTTTTTTTGCAAAAAGTGGCATCGAAGAATTCTCTAGAAGATTGATCGATCTAATGGTTTCAGAAAATCGAAAATCCAGCAAAGCCAAAGAAGCCTCTGGAGTGGTAAGCACTCGAATGACTCGGCTTCCTGGACGGATCCTAATTATTTCGATGGTAATGGTTGGACCTTGGATGATTGGTTCAATCAGTGGGGGGTCCCAGGCACTCTTGTGTTTGTTGGGTTTGATTGCGTTGGGATTTTGGTGGCTTGAGATTGCTGTCTTGCGTCCCAAGCAAGTGGTCATGCCGTTATCGGTCATTCCGATTCTATTGGGAATTGGGCTGGGAGTTGTCCACTTTTGGCCGTTGCCGGATTCGGTTGCCGAGACTTTAGGTGCCGGGCACGCGTATCAGCAGTGGGAAGAGTTTACCAGCCTAACGGACATGGATCGGCAGTTGATCGACAAGATTCAACTTCAAACCGGGGCAGATGCTGAAGTCTTTTCGCAACCACCGGTGAAATCAATTTCGATCGATCCTCAGGCGACCCGTTTGATGACGGCCCAGTTGGTCTTGGCCGCGATTTGCTATTTGTTGGGCGCCCATTTTTTTCACTCGCGCCGCAGTCTGATTTGGCTATGCACTTTCATGACGGTTAACGGTGTCGCACTGGCCCTTTTTGGCATCGTCCAAAAAATGTCGTCAGGGGCAAGGGAATTGTTTTTTGGCACGTTGAGTGTAAAGCAGGTGGTCTTTAGTTCGTTTGTTAATCGCAATAATGCCTCCGGGTTGCTTGTGATGTGTTTAGCGGCGGCGGTCATGTTAGTGATGGTAACCTTTGGCGACGATCAAGAGGAAGATGAAGACGATGTCTTGATGGGTAGGCATTCAACACAAGGTAGTCTTTGGCATGCTTTCCTCAGGGCGATTCATGGTCTAACCGCAAGCAAGCTTGCTGCAGTGACGGCAGCTACGTTTATTGTCGGTGGGATCGTGGTATCGTTATCGCGTGGCGGAACCATCGCGATGCTAACAGGGTCTGTTGTTTCTTTCTTGGTTATTGGAATGAGCAGTACGCGTAAACGAAACAACAGTCTTGCTTACTTGGGTGTTGCCGTTTTCTTTGGTTTGTTGCTTGTTAGCTGGCTGGGCTTTGGTGAACAGATTCTGGGGCGATTTGAGGAAGTGGACACAACGGAGTTAATTGAGCAAAAGCGAGTTGAGAACTGGGTAGATACCTCCACCGTTGTTCCTGACCAGTGGCTGTTGGGGAGTGGTCTAAGTACATATCAGCATGTGCACCGGCCTTTTCGATCGTCATCTGAATTAAATGTATTCTTCTTTGCAGAAAATCAATATTTCCAAACCATCATTGATGGTGGAATTGTGGGTCTGATTTTGCTACTGTCAATGATCGGTTGGTCTGTCTACTTTGTCGCTTTTTTGATTCGAACGTCCAGGTCGACCAATATGATGTCCGTTGGTCTGCTGGGTTGTTTCGCGTTGGTGTCGCAAGCGGTGGCTGCTTTTTTTGATTTTGGATTGTATATCCCAGCCAACACTGTGACCTTTGCGATCTTGATTGGAGCGGTGGCTGGTCAGGCCCAGGTTCATGCGAAACGATTCGAGGACACTTCGTACTTTGCGAGGCTTGGTTTTGGCCCCTTTGCGATTGTCATGCTTCTGCTTTTGTTTAGTGGCGGCATGCTGTCGTTGTTTGAGTTCTATCGTCTAGATCAAGTGGAACAAGCATGTGTGGCGTCGCGTGAGATTCGGGAAAAAGAATATCGGGCCTTGCCCGAGGAAGTGAATCAATCGTTGGTTCGTTTGGCAGGATTGGCAAAAAATCGTTCAGAAGTTTCTCTTCATCAAGCGATCAGTGAACAGTTGGTACAACGCTATCGATTGCGCGAGCTGCAGAAGCGGACTGAGGGTGTTACAGACTTGCCTGATGAAACTTTGCAAGAATTGTGGGCAGCAACCAATGCAACACTTCAGACCAACTTCATTCGACAAATTTCGGAGCTGAATCAAACAGAAGCAAAACGCAGAAAGGCAATGTTCTTGTCCAACGCCAAGTTGCAATCGAATCTATTGCCCGCCTACGGTGAATTAGTCTTGGCACGTAAGGTGAGTCCGATGGTTCCAGAAGTTCATCTTCGCCTAGCTGAGCTCGGGATGACATTCTCGGATAATGTTCCTTTGCAGCATCTAGGTCGAGCGGTTGCGATCGCGCCCAATAATCCGAACTATCAGTTCTTGGCAGGAATCCAAACTCTTCGTTCGATCAGTTTTGATCCTAACAGCGAGTTGTTTGCACCAGCAATCGGCCATTTGCGAGCAGCGCTGCGATTGTCACCCAACTTGGCGAAGACGATAGAACAAGCGTCCTTGAAGCAAGAAATGCAGGGTGTACGGATCTTTGGCCTGGACCCAGAAATTTACGCTCGAGAATTGTTGTTGGACTATCCGGCTTTACTCCTTTCTTTAATTAGTCGGGATACTAATTTGAAGAATTCGGCTGAAGTTCGGCGTAGTCTTTTGAAGGCAGGCCGAGAACGATGGTTGCTACGTGAGGAGACTGAAATACTTCCGTTTACCGATGCGCTGGCTGCTGGCAAGATTGAGATGGAGCTGGAAATTTGGCAATCAGCTTTGGAGCACTTTAATTTGGTGTTGCAACTGAACCCGGATTCAAAAGACGCGAAGTACCTTAGAAATGAAGCAAGGTTGAAGATCGGTGACGCTGCAGGATTGGGTGACGCGGAAAGCGAAATGCGGGAAATGGTTGAAGATTCCCAGAATAATCGTGGTTATCGAGCCTTGTTGGAAAAAATCAAGCAAGCGCGACTGGATGTGATCAAAAGGTGAATGATTGTTGAATATTGGAAACAAGGATTGACCTGAATTTTTTCCGGTTACAATGAAAGCTGGGCATAGTGATTTACGAATTTATATCATTGATCGCCCCCAAATTGGTTGCTTATGTTTGACAGCATTCTTTTCAAACTAGTCTTAGTCATTGCAGCTTCTGCAACGGTAGCGGCCGTGTTGGTCCCGCTACTATTTCGTTTTGCAATTCGAGTTGGGCTGGTTGATAAGCCGGACTCCAGGCGGAAGCTGCATGAAAAGCCGATTCCTTTGGTTGGGGGATTGGTAATTTTCGTCACCACTCTTTTGGTTCCGTTAGGTACCGTCTTGGGATTTGGGCAATATTTTGCCGGAGCGTCTGGTAAACCACTAACTTTCACCAGCGAGCATTTAGGGTTGTTTTTAGCGGCGACGTTGATGCTGATTGTCGGTGTGCTGGATGATCGATTTAAGATTCGTGGCCGACACAAATTGATGGGGCAGATTGCAGTGGCAACGATCCTGATTGGATTTGGCTACTATTTTGAACAGGTAAAAATTTCGCGATTCCCGTTCTCCTTTGGAATCTTTTCAGTAGTCGTAGTATATTTCTGGATTTTAGGCAGCATCAATTCGGTCAACTTGCTAGACGGGGCTGACGGTTTCGCTGGTACGCTAGGCTTTGTGGTTAGCTTGGCGATCACCATGATGGCGATCTTTGGAACTGGGCACTACGTCGAAGGGATTATTGCGGCATCGCTGGCAGGTGCGATTGGCGGTTTTCTTATGTTCAACTTGCCACCGGCCAAGATCTATCTGGGTGATGCGGGAAGTATGTTGATTGGCTTGTTGTTGGGTGCGTTGGCAATTTCCACATCGTTAAAGGAGCAGGCATTTTACGCTTTAGTTGCGCCTGTGGCAATTTTAAGCATACCCATTCTCGATTCTGTCGTAGCTATCTTGCGTAGGAAGATGACCGGCCGCGGGATTTACGCGGTGGATCGCGGTCACATTCATCACAGTTTGTTAAGCCAAGGGTTGAGTCCTAAGATGGCGGTCGTATGGATGTTTGTTCTGTGCGGCACGACAGCAATTGGTGGTGTGCTCACGTTTGTGACTCGTGAAAGTGAATTCGCGATCCTTGCCGTTGCACTCGTCGTCGGATTTCTGGTAGCCGGCCGAGTTTTTGGTTTCGCTGAATTTACGATGGTTGGCCGCAAGGTAAAGTTCGTTGCCATGTCGGCTGTTGGTAAAAGTCAAAGAATTGACGGATGTGAACAGTTTCAATTGCAAGGTACCAGAGACTGGGGGCGATTGTTTGACGCAGCCAGAAAATTTGCCGAGGAATATGGCTACGAAAAAATACGCTTGGACATCAATGCCCCTTGGATTCATGAAAGCTATTACGCAACCTGGAAATCGCCAAAGGCATCAATGGCTGAAAGTCTGGATGAGTGGACGGCTAGTTTCCCTTTGGTGATCGACAATCGAATTTACGGCCGCATTGAATTGCTGGCTTCTTCAGACGAATGTGACGCCTATGGTTCGCTTCCAAAATTGATTGAATTGATGGATAAATCGGCACCTGAATTGATCAAAGCGTTGCCCGATAAGGCTGACATAAATCTGGCACCCGCGTTGGATGAAACTCTTGTGACGGCGGTGGAGGAGAACGCGAAATCTGGCGTATTGTCCAGTTAAGTGTAGATTTCAGGCCGTTTGACAGCAGCTTGGGCCGGCGCGATCTTTGCTTTGTGCTGCCTGCCGTCTGTTTGGCAATTGGCAGCCAGGTCGAGGTGAATGTTCTAGCAGTGGAATTGCGAGTGTGGATTTGCGTTTGCCTGGTAAAGCCAGGTTCCCGCCCCTGGCCACAGCGAGTTCCCGCCCCTGGCCAAGATAGGTCGGCTAGACTTTTCGTAGGTTTTGGCGAATACTCTATCGGTTTGAACGGTCGCATGACTTTCTTAGAACCGGAACTTGCGGCTGGAAACGGTCAATCCAATCGCTGCTAACAAGAGTTTGCTATGCTGCATAAACCTCGTCGTGAAGATTTGTTGCCTCACGAGAATCTTTGTGATCATTGCACTGCCAAGTGTTGCAAGTATTTTGCCTTGCCTATCGATACGCCAACGACTCCCAAGGACTTTGACTTTATTCGCTGGTACTTAGTTCACGAATCGGCATCGATCTTTACCGAAGATGATACATGGTACTTATTAGTACACACCACCTGCAAGAATTTGCTGGCGGATAACCGGTGTGGCATCTACGAAACTAGGCCGCAGATTTGTCGTGATTACCATACCAACAATTGCGAGTATGAAGATCATTGGACTTATGATCGCTATTTCGAATTGGCCGATCAATTGGTTGAATACCAAGAGGGCATCAGTGGTTTTCGCCGCAAGGATTCGATTCGCAGTCCCAAGCCAGAAAAACTGACGGTCGTGGGGTAGGTACCGTCGTGGCTGAGGTTGGGGCCAGTCACAAAACAGGAGGTCTTCAGGGCGATTGTCTTTAGAGCGACCGTGTGTTGCGGTTAGTCTTGGCGATTAAGGCACGGTGTCAATTTTTCGGAAATAGAATTGATAGCAACTCGCTTTGGCCACGCCATTTCTTCCAGAACCTTTCCTGGCAATGAGCGTCTGGCAGGGCTTTAAGACGATGCCCGTTGGAACGCTTTGAAGCAATGGACGGTAAGGATCTGATTTGAGTGGGCTGTGGAGCGGTTTGCAGGCCGTCTGGAATTTGAATTTGGCAATTTGAATTTTGCAATGTGGTAATAGTTCAGTCATCGTCGCTAGGAAGCAGATTTGTAAATGTCGATCATAGAACCCAGAACCCTTAAGGGTTTTCGCGACTTTTTGCCCAGAGAAATGCTGCAACGCCAGGCGTTGATGGATACTGCGAGAACAGTGTATCAATCCTTTGGTTTTTCGCCGATCGATACACCAGCTTTGGAATTGCAGGAGATCCTCTCTGGCAAGGGCAGTGAAGAAACGGACCGGCAAATGTATCGGTTTGAAGACAATGGAGGTCGATCGGTAGGAATGCGATTTGATCTGACTGTCCCGTTGGCTAGATTTGTGGCCCAGCACATTGGGCAATTGGGAACTCCTTTTAAGCGGTACCACATCGCACCGGTGTGGCGTGGCGAAAATGCACAGCGAGGCCGTTATCGGGAATTCATCCAATGTGATTTTGATACCATTGGAACGCGTTCGATTATGGCGGATATCGAAATGATCTTGGTGATCGATCGTTTGTTAACCAAACTGGATTTTGAGCGTTTTCAAATTCGCATCAACAACCGCAAGCTACTAAACGGATTGCTGGCGAATTTGGATTTGCAGGCTCATTCGGTCGCGGTGCTTCGCGCATTAGACAAATTGTCCAAGGTGGGTCCTGAGGCCGTGGTCAAGGAAATGGTGGACTTGGTTGGAGTTTCCAGTCAGGCGGCCCAGCAAGTTTTGAATTTGTGCCAAAGTAGTGGAGAAAGTGATGGGGTTTTGTCCGTCGCCGAATCGGTGGTGGGTGGAAATGAATTGGGACGCGAAGGCGTATCTGAATTGCGGCAGGTCTTAGAAGCGACCTCGGCCGCTGGTATCCCATCAGCCAGAATCCACTTGGATATTTCGATCGCCCGTGGGCTGGATTATTACACCGGAACGATCGTTGAAACCATGCTAAGCGATTTGCCAGAAATTGGCAGTATTTGTTCTGGGGGTCGCTACGATAACTTGGCTTCACTTTATACCAAACAGGACCTACCAGGGGTTGGGGCCTCGTTAGGGCTTGATCGCTTGCTGGCTGCCATGGAAGAATTGAACTTAGTTCAACAGGCCCAGTCGCCAACTCAAGTGCTGATCGCTTATTTTGACCCGCTTCTCCAAGCCAACTACCTGAAGTTTGGTGCGATCTTGCGTGATGCCGGGTTAAACGTGGAACTGTATCCTGAACCGGCAAAGTTGAAGAAGCAGCTGAAGTACGCGGATCAGAAGCGCATCCCAGCCGTCCTTTTGATTGGCAGCCAAGAGATTGAAAACCGTCAGGCACAGGTGAAGTGGATGCTGGATAATCAGCAGGACAATCTGCCACTTACGGAAGATCTAGCCGCAATTATCCAATGTTTTACTCAAAAGTTGTCAGGTAGTGGGGCGGATCGACAGGCCGTTGGCTTACAATAGAACAGGCTGACCTGGATGTCGGATGATTACTTGCGTAGACACGCCGGTTGCCAGTGAACAAGGAAAACGAAATGGCACTATTGATAGCTCAGGATTATGCCGGGATGTGGGCGTTGGTGCTCTGCTTGGGGCTGTTGGGAATGCTTGCGGTTGCGGCTCCGCGGTTTCGTCGAGCCGATTTGGTGCCAC
>Ga0209491_10003949_pt1 | contig 23683 bp, 22 predicted proteins | sample BON02_FD_187213 | JGI IMG/M metagenome (GOLD analysis project Ga0209491, IMG submission 187213) | Freshwater microbial communities from Lake Bonney liftoff mats and glacier meltwater in Antarctica - BON-02 (SPAdes) (version 2) | ecosystem: Environmental > Aquatic > Freshwater > Ice > Glacier... | reverse complement strand
GGAGATCGTTTTCCCGGGAACCGAGCTCATTTTGCACTACCAATTGGTCGGCTCAAATCCCGATCAAAACTCCCAAAAGTGTGTCGCTTCCACTTCACAGAGGTAAGGAGTTCTGAAATTCCTTGAGGCAGGTCGATTGCGAGATGCCATCATTTGCCTGCAACGTGTGTGGAGCAGAGATCGCCTAGTAAAGCACCAGCAAACACGATTGGAGAATTTGGAGGGGGCACTGGCTGCTGCAGAGGCTCAAGCCCGGGGTGATGCTTATCGCAAGTTTCACCTCAAGCAAATGATCGCTAAGGTGCGGCGGGAGTTGGAAAACTTTGAGAAAATTGAAAATTTCGATGCTGCGCTGCGACTGCGACTGGCCACCGCATTTCTCGGCATGCAGCGATACCGGGAAGCGGCGCTCATCATTGAGGAGATGCTCACAAAAATGCCGGCGTCGCCCATCGTTGAATCGGCATCGGTGACGCTTGTGCAATCCTGGCTTCAGATCGAGCGTTGGAGCCGCGTGGAACAGGCCGCTCTCGTGTTCGAAGAAAAATTCCCGAAGTCGGCCCAGCTTCCATTGGTCCTGTATTTGCGGGGGACTGCGCAGCAGCAGGCCAATGATCAACCTGCTGCGATCGCCACGTTTGACGGAATTATCAAGCGATTTCCTAAGTCGGACTTTGCCGCAAGGGCAATGTTTATGCGAGGTTTCAGTCAGTTGCTCGCCGAGCAGAATGCGGACGCGGTCAAATCATTCGAGGAGTTCGCGAAAAAGCATCCGGAGCATGACCTAGTGGAGTCTGCTGCCTATTGGCGAGGGATGGGGTTTTCGTTGGATAAACAATTTGAGCCCGCGCGTGCAGCGATGGACGAATACCTTGCCAAGTATCCCAAGGGGAATTTTGCCGGTCTCGCGACGTTTAGGAAGGCCTATGCCGGGCATTCGATGATGAACTACACCCTCAGTATTGAGGAGTTAAGTGACTACCTTGCAAAGTATCCCGGGCACGAGTCCAATGACGAGGCTCTGATTCTGTATGGCGACGCGTTGATGAATGAAGGCGAGATGGACCGGGGGATCGCCGCTTACAAGCGGATCGCGCCGTCGAGCACCCGGTTTTTTGAGGAGGGATGGTTTAAAATCGGGCAGGCACTGCGGTTGTTGGAAGAGCCTGAGGCGATGCGGGTGCATTTTGAGCAATTTCGCACGGAGCACCCCCGGAGTCCTCGTGTGGCGGAGGCCGTGTATTGGACGGGATGGGTCCATCGGCAGGCAGGCGAAGATGAAAAGGCGAGGGCTGTTTATTGGGATGCAATTGCAGAACTTGGAAACGACCCTACGATCAGATCTGTCGAAGATTTGTTCCCTGCGCTGTCGAAATTGTATCGGGGAGACGATGAGCGACGACAGTATCGCGCGCTCCTTCGAGACTTGCAGGAGCAGGCCGAGGCAGACGACGAGAAGACGCTTGTTATGCGCTCGCTTTGGGCTCAAGGCCAGGCGCTTGCGAAGTCGGATCCTGGTGCGGCGCGTGAATTGATGGTCCAGGCCGCAGCGTTGGCCGACATCCCAAATACAAATCCGCTTGTCCTGGCCGATATGGCGCTCGCGATGCAGGAGACCGGACGGATCAATGAGTCTGAGCAAGTCTGGCGGGACTTGGTCAAATGGAACCCGCGGGCGGCTCAAAAGGACCGCGCCTTTTTTGCTTTGGCGGCCATCGAACTCCAGCGCGGGCGCGAGCGGACTGCGATGGATTGGTTGGCGCGATTCGAACGCGAGACGTCGGGATCTGTTCTTGCTGGCGCTATGTTTTTAACCAAAGGCAAGCTTCTCATGGATCGGGGTGACTACGACAATGCCCGGGCCGCATTTGAGGCGGTCCTCACCGCTCCCGCAGCCACTGGCCAACAGAAAGCGGAAGCGCTCTTTTTTACGGGTGAGACGCTGATGAGCCAGAAGAAGCCCGCGCTCGCCATCCCATATTTCCAGCGGATCTACATCATGCATGGCCGTTGGAGCGAATGGGTGGCTCGTGCGTATTTCCGAAGTGGCGAGGCATTCGAGGCACTTAATGACAAGGATTCCGCTCGCAAAACCTATGATGAAATGACGCGCTTAGAGAATATCCAGGCGCTGCCGGAAACCAATCAAGGGCGGGAGCGCTTGCAGGCACTGGGAGGCCCGATCAAAGAATCATGATCAGGCGCCGTTCCCATCCCGTTGTCATGTGGTTTTCCTTAGGCATCTTATCCTGCGGCGCAGGTCTATCGGCTGCGGAGTATACGGACACGATGTTCATGAATGATACAACGAAATCGGCCCGCACGGGACGGGTTGTCAGCGTGGATCCTGGGCAGGTCCGTCTTGAGGTGCCGTTGAGTGCAGGGGGACCGGGCGCGAAGATGTCTGTGAGCGTGCCGCGCGTTCAGATCGAACGGATCGAGTTTGCCGCAAATGAAAGCCGAGAGCAGTTGCTTTCCGATCCGGACTTGGGCGACATCCATGAGATCGGTGTGTTGTGGAAGCTGTGGGAATCGGCGCTGGACTTTCCCAAGTCGCCTGCTGCGCGTATCGGTAATATTTACGCTGGGCTGCTGCTGCAAACCAACGACCTGGCGCGCGCGCAGACGGCACTCGAACTTTTCACGCGCATTGAGCAGCAATCCTGGGACGAAGGAGATAAGATTCTAGCCGGCCAGGGGCGGCTCCGGGCAATGGTGGCGACAGGAAATGCCGCCGGTGCTGTGGCAGAGGCTGAGCAACTAGCGATCGATTCGGAGAATCCAGAGGTCCTGATCGAAGCAAAATTTATCTTGGCGGAGGCCGCAAAGTCCAGGCTTGTGGAATTGCAGGAGGACAATCCCCGATGGGATGAAGACATCAATGTCCGGCCCGAGCGCGAGCGTCTCTATCACGAGTCGCTCGAACTCTACTTGTATCCTTATCTCTTTTTTGGATCCGAAACTGAGAGCGCGTCCCGTGGTCTCTGGGGGGTAATCACCGTGTATCAACTGGACCATGATGTCCCTGCTGCCATCGAGGCATCCCGGGACTTAGTGAAGCTTTACCCGCAAACAACATTTGCAAAACAGGCCGGCGAGTATTTAGCCAGTCTGCCGGAAGATCAACTCCAACAGGACAACGAAAAGGAAGCCCAATATGAAAACCCAGCTGCTACCGAAACCAAGAATTAACTCTTTGCGTTGCACTCGAAATCCGCTTTGGCTGCCAGCGCTTCTCGCCGCAGTGGTCTGGCTGTTGCTGCCTGCGGTGGGTTTTGCTCAAGATGCTGCGGAGGCCGCCGCGCCGGCAAAAACCAAGACGCTGCTGGATTTATTTTTTGCCGGAGGCCCGCTCATGTATCCGCTGCTGCTGTGCTCCATTGGCACTGCGGCGGTGGCGATTTATTGCTTCCTGCAAATCTCCGGCAAAAAGATGATGCCCAAATCGCAAGTCGAAGCGGTCGGGCATTACATGCAGCAGCGCGATGCGGCTAACGCATACTCTTTGTGCCATACGACGTCCAATGCCTTTGCCAATACGATGGCTGCGGCGTTGCTTAAGGTGAATTTTGATCGTGACCTTGCGAACAAGGTGTCGATGGAGCAGGCCGCCGGCGAAACATTGTCCAACGAGGAGACGAAGCTCATGATGTGGGTCAACTACCTCAATGTTTTTGCTACTATCGGACCGATGATCGGACTCCTCGGCACGGTTACGGGGATGATCACGAGCTTCGATGCACTGGCTGCCGGCAAGTCCGAACCTTCGGACCTTGCCGGAGGTATCGGTGAGGCGATGTTAACCACCGCTGGCGGGCTGTTTGTCGGCATCCCGGCGATGTTTTTCTATTTTTTCTTCCGAAACCAGCTCACGATCATCGTTGCGGATATCCAAAAGCGGGTCACCTTTATGATCGATTTGCTTTCCGGCGAGTTGAAACTCGAAGGTGCTGCCATGGATTATCAGGAAGCAACGCCGACGGGTGAGGGCGCCCCTGAAACGGTCGGGTAACCAGCAAGCAAAGAGACAGAATCGACCGATCCATTTACTCATGCGACGCATCAAAAAGGCCGAAGATGAAGTGGGCTTCCAGCTTGCTCCCATGATCGACATGACGTTTCTGCTCCTCGTGTTTTTCATGGTCACCACCAAGATCTCGAAAGAGCAAATCAAGGTGGACATTAGCCTCCCCACAGCCAGCAATGGGGTTGTGCCGTCGGATTTATCGAATCGGGATGTCATCAGCATTGATGGAAATGGCCAATATTTCATCGGTCAAAACCCGGCGACTAAAAAAGAACTCACCGATTACCTGAAGATGCGGTTCAAGGTCACACCTCCGCTCCGGCTATACGTGCGTGCAGACCTGAATACGCAAGGAAAGAAAATTAAGGAATTTATGAAAATCGCGTCGGAAGCAGGCGCTATCAACGTTATTTTCGGCAGCTACCAACGCTAGCCCGATACCACCGACTAACAAATCGTGCAACTTCGCCGTAAAGACCTCCAAGCTGTGGAAATGCAGATGGGACCCATGATCGACATGGTGTTCCTTTTGCTCGTATTTTTCATGGTCACGGCGAAGCCCATTAAGCAAGAGAGTGACATCAATCTCGGTCTGCCAGGCACCGTTTCCCAGGATGAGTCTGTGGAGATCCCGGACGAGCAACGCATCAGTATTCAACCGACCGGGCAGGTGGTTCTCAATGAAATGCTAATGGATTCACCAACCAGCACGGCGCTGCCTACCTTGCTTGCAACGCTGGTGCGGTTTAAAGAATCTGCGGACGCCAATAAAAGTGAGGCGCTGATCACGATTGATGCAGACGACGAGGCAAGCCATCAGCGCATCGTGGATGTGCTCAACACCTGCGCAAAAGCGGGAATTTCCGCGGTGACTTTTGCGGATTCAAGCAAAGAGGAGGACTTGTAGCTATGGCTGTCGAAACTTTAATGGAGGACGTCCAGCAGCGGAAACGCCTTCGCAAGTTGGTCGTAAAGATCATCCTGATCGTGATCGCACTACACGTCGGGTTTGGGGTGATTGCCGGCATTCTTGTGGTTGCCCGGTATTTGCTGCCCCCGCCCGCGACGTTCGAGATCCAGAAAGACATCCGGCTGCCAGCGAAGGAGCGGGAGCACAAAATGAACATGGCAGAGTTCGATGCGATGACTCCGAAGCCGAGTTTTAATGATCGCCTGCAAAGTTTGCGTCCGTCGGATTTTGCGTTGCCTGAATTGCCAAAAGTCCCCATGGATCAAATGCTCCCCCTGGACCCCAGTGCCATCGTTTCGGATCAAGTATCGAGCATGGTCGGCACGGCAGGAATGGGGGACGGCGGTGACGGCGGCTCAGGTATGGGCGGTGGTGGAAACGGTGTGAGTTTCCTGGGCATCGAAAGCAATGGCACGCGGATTTTGCTCCTTTATGATGTTTCCAGCACGGTGAATTCTGCTGTCGCGCGCGCGGGCGTGCCCATGGACCGGATTCGCGAAGAAACAAAAAAGCTTCTCTCTGGCCTTGGGATCAACTCTCGGTTTGGGCTTGGTCAATTTGCACGAAACTATGCGTTTTTCAGGCCGGAATTGCTCCCTGCAACGGATGGAAATCGCGAAGAAGCATCCGCATGGCTGGATGAGTGGTTTGCGACCGAGGGATCAATGAGACAAAACACGCCCGCGATCGTGCGCGGGAGTCCCGGATTCATTGAGCTGATGCGCAGTGCCTTTAAATTGCACCCGGACGTCATTTTCGTAATTTCCGACGGTGGGTTTTATGCCGGCAGCGGAACCTCTGCGATTCCTTACGAAGACATCGACAAGGCAATCGGAGAACTGCAAAAGACGCTCACTGAACCGGCCCGGATTAACTTCATCGGGGTAGGAATGAAGCCGGAGAACCAGCGAGGGATCCGACGTATCATTTCCAAGCACGGATCCGGCGGGAAATTCCGAGAGATGCGCTGAGTGCGCGGCGCGCAGCGCCAGTAACCGGAACGGTGGTCGAAAGAATTATCGCTTCGATCATGCCCGCCGCAGGTAGATGTGCTTGTAGATCGTCCAAAGAAGCCCCGCCGAGACGTACGCGATCCCCATAATCAGAAGCGCAGGGAAGTGGTATCCAAGGGATAGAACGAACGACGCTGTCCCGCCGCAAAAAAACGAAAGTGCGATGGCTGCCGGAACGAGAATTTTCCATCGCGGAATTTCAAACCCCCTCGCGCTCATGCCCAGCGTGATGCCGAAGTCAGTGATGAGACCAGTGAGGTGCGTGGTGCGCAATACAAGCCCCCGGTAGCGACTGGCGAGCGAGTTTTGAAACCCGCAGGCAAATGCAGCTATTCCAATCGCAATCGCCGGATGACTGATGAGCAAACAATGCGAAACGATGAAAAATATCCCAATTGAAGAAATTGCCCTCCCGTAAGGTCTTGCGGTGTCAAGCTGAGGATGGTGAATCAGCAGGCCCGCGAGGAATGCACCCCCGAAAAAACCTCCCGTCGCTGCAATCACACTAAGCACCCCCGCAGCAAGCTTGGGAGAGCTCATTGCGAGGTCGAATGACAGGCGAGCAACGTCGCCGGTGAGGTGGCTCACCGATGTCCCTGTTTGAAAAACGACGGCTGCATTCGCAAAACCCGCTCCGAACGCCAGCAAACATCCCGCAAAGAGCACCAAGCCCCGCGATTCCGTGTCATTTCTTGCGTTTATCCTCAAACCCTATTGGCAAGAGGTGGTGCGACAAGAACCAAGATCAAGTTGCGAACCGCAGAACCTCTGCAATCTCTCCTTAAGCAGTCGAAATCGACTCAATTTTGTGTGTAAAGCGGGGCCAAGGCTTGCGGCGCGACGATGGGCACACTACAACGTGAACGATGTTCCAACGGCTGATAAGCTATTTTCGCGGGCTTCTGAAAAAACTACTGGAGTTGCGCGACTCACCGCATGCGATTGCCGGGGGCGTCGCGTGCGGGATTTTCATTGGCGTGACGCCGCTATTTGGACTGAAAACGTTAGCGAGTTTGCTTGCCGCATGGCTCACCCGTTGCAGCAAGCTCGCGGCGGTGATTGCGGTTTCCCTCACGGACGTAATGACTCCGTTCTGGCCGGTCGTGTTGCGGATTCAATATGACATGGGATACTGGATTTTAAGCAACCCTCATCGGTTTCCGCCGACATTCGATCCGCGCGAATTGAAACTCGGAGAGTTACTGAAGTGGAGCACCTTGTCTGATGTGGGTGTGCCAATGCTTCTTGGCGGCGTTATTATGGCTGCGCCAGTCGCTGCAATCTTCTACGCCATCACTTATTATGCTGTCCGTTCCCAAGCAACAAAACCACTAAGTCCCACCGCATGAATACATCCGCACTCGCGCCTGCGCCCTCCAAACCAGACGACAACCGCGACCTGATAGCCTATGTCCTCCCTTTCGGTCTTTTCATGCTGGCCCTCGCTGCGGTGGGAATGGTTCAGGGAATGGCGCCGGACGAAAATGCACCGTTTTGGATGCGCGAGCCGATGTATTGGATTTATCCTGCGCAGGCGATGGCGTGCGCGGCAGCATTGATCTGGGGCTGGTCGCGCTATGATTTCGGCGCACAGCGTGGAATCCCTCTGGCAGTGATTGTTGGCCTCGCTGTGTTTTTTCTGTGGGTGAGTCCCCAGATGTTTTTCGGTCAACCGCAGCGAACGGATGGCTTCGACCCTACCGTCTTTGGTGAGGGTGCCGGATTGTTCTGGCTCACCGTGCTCGGGCGGTTTTTCCGTCTTGTGATCGTGGTTCCTATTATGGAGGAGGTTTTTTGGCGCGGTTTTCTCATGCGCTACCTGATCAATGAGCGATTTCGCAAGGTGGAGATGGGTCAGTATACCCATCTGAGTTTCTGGGCAGTCACGGTCTTATTCGCGCTTGCTCACTGGGGACCGGATTTGATTCCTGCCATCCTCACAGGCGCAATTTTTGGCTGGGTCACGATCAAGACGCGGTCTCTCACCGCTGTCATCGTCTGTCATGCCGTGACGAATCTAGCGCTTGGGATCTACATCATGCTCACGAACCAATGGGGATTTTGGTAAAACTGCTCGCACAGCGAAAAAATATATTGCCAATTAGTTAAGGTCGTTAATTATCTCGTGTCACGGAATCAAGGAGAGTTCGGGGAGAGATAAATGAAAAAGTTTTTAATTACCTTGGGGAGCCTTGTTGTGGTCTTGGGTGTGATCATTGGTTTGAAGGGGGCTCAGATTGCTAGTTTGTTGGGATTTGTGGGCGAGATGGAGAAGGCAGGAATGCCGCCGACTCCTGTTGCAACAGCGGTTGCAGAAGCTGCCAAGTGGGAAGATAGCCTTCGTTTCACAGGCACCCTGCGTGCAGTGCAGGGTGTGATGCTGACCGTCGAGGTGGGCGGAAAGGTCACTGAGATTGCCGTGGAGAATGGCGCAGATGCGAAGGAGGGCGAATTGTTGATCCAGCTCGATACCCGGACGGAGCAGGCGGAACTTGCCACTGAAGAGGCGGCTCTCAGGCTATCCAAGCTGAATCTCGACCGGACCCGTGGACTCCTCGAGAAACGTATTATTTCGCAGTCAGAGTACGACGGAGCGCTCGCGGGATATGATGAATCGGCGTCCCGGGTCGAGCGTATCAAGGCCGTCATTGCAAAAAAAACAATCCGCGCTCCGTTCACGGGACAAGCAGGAATCCGCCTTGTGAATTTGGGTCAGACGGTGCGGCCCGGCGACGAGTTGTTGCCGCTACAGTCAAATGACCCCATTTACGTCGAGTTTGCGGTGCCGCAGACGCGCCTCAGCCGGATAGAGGTTGGCCAGAAGTTGAGGGTAACAACCGAACCGACTGAGCCATCTGCGGAGGGAACCATCACCGCAATCAACCCCGTAGTTGACGAGGCAAGCCGCACCGCGCGGGTTCAGGGGACATTACGGAATTCGGATGGACATCTACGCCCCGGACAATTTGTGGGCGTGGACGTAATCATGCCCGAGGAGCAGGAGGTAGTTTCGATTCCGGAATCGGCTGTGATTGCTGCAGCCTTCGGTGACTCCGTATTTATCGTCGAGGAAAAAGATGGCAAGACGGTCGTGCGGCAGCAATTTGTCCGGCTCGGTGCCCAGCGTGGCGACTTTGTTGCAGTTGCGAAGGGATTGAATCCGGGAGATCGCGTGGTGAGCGCTGGAGCATTCAAATTGAGCAACGGTGCTACTGTAACGATTGACGACGCGATGCAGCCGGAACCTGATCTTGCACCAGACCTTGATAACTCGTAGGGCAACGCCGCATTGAGGTTGCCAAACCGTTTTTCCGATGAAATTTACTGACACATTCATCAAGCGTCCAGTACTTGCGCTGGTTGTAAGCTTCGTGATCATTATCGCTGGTCTCCAGTCGATTTCATCACTCAGTGTCCGCCAGTATCCCAAACTGGAACGGGCAACGATCACCATCAATACGGTCTATGTTGGCGCCGATGCGGAGTTGGTGCGCGGATTTATTACGACGCCGATTGAGCGCGTCGTATCCTCGGCGGACGGCATTGACTACATCTCGTCCGTGAGTGCGCAGGGGCTTTCGGCGATTCAGGTCGTGTTGAAGTTAAATTACGACCCGGTCAAAGCGCTGGCGGATATTAGCTCGAAAGTGGATCAGGTTCGCAGTGATTTGCCGCCGGAGGCAGAGGTTCCCGTCCTGAATATCGAGCCAGCTGATGCCCAGGTCGCGGCGATGTATCTGAGTTTCAACTCAGATATCCTAACGCCCAATCAGGTCAATGATTACCTTCTTCGAGTGGTCCAGCCGCGGTTGTCGTCCATTTCCGGAGTGCAGCGTGCGGATATTCTTGGTGGTCAGACTTACGCGTTGAGAATTTGGTTGAAGGCGGACCGGATGGCAGCGCTCAACTTGGCTCCGAGTGATATTCGCGAGGCTTTAGTTGCCAATAACTACCTCGCTGCGATCGGCAAGGTCAAAGGCCAGTTCAATCAATTTAACCTCACCGCCAACACGGACTTGAAGTCCGTGGAGGAATTCAAGCGCCTCGTCCTTGCGGAGCGGAACGGCGCAGTTGTCCGGTTGGAGGATATCGCGGATGTGGAACTTGGAAGTGAAAACTACGATGCGCGCGTCCGTTTTTCCGGGAAGGACGCTGTGTTTATGGGGGTATGGGTGATGCCCACTGCCAACAGCCTTGAGGTGGTCGCGTCGGTGAGAGAGGCCGTCGCAGAAATCGATGCCCAGCGTCCGTCCGGCATGGATATCAATATCGCCTACGACAGCACGGCTTACATTGATTCGGCCATCCGTGAAGTTCGGACCACGTTGTTGGAGACCGTGATCATCGTTGTGATCGTGATTTATTTGTTCCTGGGTTCGTTCCGTGCGGCGCTTATTCCGATGGTGACGATCCCCGTTTCGTTGATTGGCGCTGTTTTCCTGATTCAAGTTTTCGGCTTTACGATCAACCTCCTTACACTGCTAGCCATTGTGCTTGCAGTCGGACTGGTGGTGGATGACTCGATTGTCGTGGTAGAAAATATCGAACGGCATTTGCATGAGGGAATGAGCGCTCTCAACGCCGCCTTGGTTGGTGCACGGGAGTTGATTGGGCCTGTGATTGCCATGTCGATCACGCTGGCGGCGGTGTATTTGCCGATTGGTTTTCAAGGTGGCGTGACGGGTGCCTTGTTCCGTGAGTTCGCATTTACTCTTGCTGGCGCGGTATTTATTTCAGGAATTGTGGCGCTGACGCTGTCACCGATGATGGCGTCGAAGTTGATCCGAAAAGGAGACGACACGAAAGGGTTCGCTGGAATGATTTCACGGTACTTTGATCGCCTGCGTGAGAGCTATGGGCGCATGCTTGACGGGACGCTGGCAAACCGGGGGTTAGTTTATTTTGTTTGGGTGGTGCTCACGGTTTTTAGTGTGGTTTTTTATATGATGTCGCCGGTGGAGCTTGCGCCCAAAGAAGATCAGGGGATTATTTTTGGTGTCGTCTCACCACCGCCGAATGCCTCTTTGGAGCAGGTGGTGTATTACACGGAGCGAGCCGCCGAAGTCTTTGCCTCCGTTCCAGAAATGCAGCAGTCGTTCCAAATCACCGAGCCAGGGTTCGGGTTTGGCGGCCTCCTGCTGAAACCGTGGTCGGAGCGGAAACGATCAGTTTTTGAAATCGAACCTGAAGTTACGGCGGGCTTGAGCGCACTGACGGGGGTTCAGCATCCCGCTTTTCTTCCTGATCCATTGCCTTCTGCGGGCACTTTTCCGGTCGAATTCGTGATTCTCGGAACTCAAGAAACGGAGGAACTCCTCATGCTCGCGCAGGATGTGATCAATAAGGCAATGCCCTCGGGCCAGTTCGCATTCTTGGAAACCGATGTGAAAATCGATCAGGCAAGGGAACGGGTGCGCTTGGACCGCGATAAGATCGCCAGCCTCGGGCTCGATCTGCGCAGTGTCGGCGCAGATCTTGGGATCATGCTTAGCGGGAATTTTGTCAATCGCTTCAATCTGGACGGCCGCAGCTACAAGGTGATCCCGCAGATCGCCAGAAACCAGCGGCTGACTCCAGACCAACTGGATCTTATTCATGTGCGCGGTCCAGAAAATAAACTCCTGCCGCTCAGTGCTATCGCGGAGATTGAGCGGGGTGTCGAACCCCGGAGTTTGAACCGCTTCAGCCAGTTGAATGCCGTGAAGATTCAGGGCGTTGCCCCTCAGTCACTGAGCAATGGGCTTGCTGCATTGGAGGCGGCGGCTGCCGAAGTTCTTCCCAAGGGAGTGCGATATGATTTTGGCGGGCAGTCCCGCCAGCTGAAAGAAGAGGCAGGGAAATTCTTGCCTGCCTTTGGCCTTGCGGTCGTCTTGATCTACCTCGTGCTTGCCGCACAGTTTAATTCGTTTCGTGATCCACTTATCATCCTGCTCGGATCGGTTCCTCTGGCGATGTTCGGTGCGCTGATCTTCACCGTGCTCAAAGCCTCTGGCCCTCCCGGATGGTCGTTTTCAGCCACGGAAGGCTGGACGACGACGTTGAATATTTACTCGCAAGTCGGCTTGGTCACCTTGGTCGGATTGATAGCAAAGCATGGAATTCTCATCGTCGAGTTTGCCAACGTCCTCCGTCGCCATGGGATGCCCAAACTGGATGCGATCCGCGAATCGGCGCGACTGCGGCTGCGTCCGATTTTAATGACGACCGCGGCGACAGTTTTTGGTCACCTGATGCTGATCTTTGTGACGGGACCCGGTGCTGAGGCACGGAATTCGATCGGATTGGTTCTGGTGCTGGGCATGAGCATTGGCACCGTCTTCACGCTATTCATCCTCCCGTCGATCTACATGCTGATCGCACCAAACTCGATTGCTTTGGATGCAACCGAGAAAAATCTGCCTGCTGCTAAAGCGTCCCTTGCGTAACGCCGAGTTGTGGAACCGCTTTCAGTTCACGCCAGAGAATATCCGCCCCCCGGTCTCCATCCAGTAAGCTACGATACGCACTGACGATCCGCGCCGTCTCGACCGCGTTTTCCTCAAGCAATTCGACGCGGAAGTGACGAATCCCCGCTTTTAAGAACTGGGAGAAAAATTTTCCGCCGGTCTGGGCGGATGCATTGAAGAGTGTATTTCGGCACCCGACGTCGGCGCGCAGCGGGTGTTCGACCCCGACGCGGTCACGCAAGTGCACTCGATGTTTTTCGCATGGCCGACCGCAGTCCGTAGAGTCTTTTCCGTTGGACATGAATGCGGCAAATACGCAGTGCTCCATATGGAACATTGGCATGTGTTGGTGGATGGTTAGCTCGAGCCATCCCTTCGGTAAGGACTTGGATAGGGCGAGGACCTGTCCTGCGGTGAGGTCATAGGACGCCGTTACGCGGTTAAGATTTGCATTCTTAAATACGGCTGCCGAAACGGGATTGGCAACGTTGAGTGAAAAGTCGCCTACGCATTCCATCGGTGAATTTCCGAAGAATGCGAGAGCGCCGAGGTTGCGGATGAGCACACCATCCGGCTCCGCCCGCTCAATGAGTTTGAAAAATCCCTGCTCGCCCGCCTTTTGAATTCGCGGTGTCGCGAGGAAAAGTTTTGTCTCAACCGCATCTGCTCTGAGCCGTCGCACGGCATCTCCATATCGCCGGATGTCTTCGAAATCAAGATAGAGCACCTCTGCGCCAGCAGATAGTGCCGCATCCGCCTGTTCATCCGATCTCACGAGCACGGAGAGCGAGGGAGAGTGGGTTGTTGATGCTGGTCTTGAGGCAATGGCGGTGAGAATTGCGGACAGTGATTGATTAGACGTTTTCGGCGTCGGGGGTGTTGGTCGGAATTCTTCGAAATAATGCACGGCAGCTTGGCGCATCCGATTGAGCGCGCTGAGAGGCAGCATTACCGGGCCCTCAAGCGCATTGTCGAAATCCCGCAGTTCATACGGAGTTGCCTTGAGTTTTCCGAATTGCTCTCGTAAACGCATCGTTTCGAGGGGGTGGTTATGGGCGACATCCAGAGGCGCTTCCGAATCGATTGCGAAGTGCTCGCCGAGCACGGAAAACGCTGCGCGCATCGGCTCGCCGGCCTTTCCTGTTACTCGGACGTCCAACGGTTTTCGACGCACGCTCCGTGTGTGCGAGGCCGCGGCGAATGACTGATTGATGGACTTTGTGAGCGCAGGGTCATCTGTTTTCCAGACTCCACATCCCACTGCGACGGTCGACAGATTCACGCGACCACGGCCGAACGAGAGTCGGTTCCCTTGCACTGCGAAGATCCGTCCGCCACGCTCTGCGTTGGTGTCGGATGGATTTTCGAATACCACGCCATCGCCCGCTTTGGGGGCAACCACATTGGCCTCACTTACAATCTCGACGAAGTCGGTTCCTGTGCGGGATACCCGCCCGAGAAAGTGTCCCCGCTTTTTGCCATAACGAGCGCCGACCAGCTCCTGATGATTTACTCCATGCATCCACCCGGGATACAGACCGCGGGAAAATGTCATTTCCAGCCGATACCAATCATCGCGCGACGCTTCGAACGCCTCTCCGGCAATCGCTGCATCGAGAGCCCTTCGATACACTGCGGTCACCGCCGCCACGTATTCAGGAGATTTGAGGCGGCCTTCGATCTTAAAGCTTAATACTCCTGCCCTCACGAGATCCGGGATTTCTTCGACGGCTGCCAAGTCTTGCGGAGATAGCAGGTAGCGCTTGTCTCCAAGCTCTACCGATTTGCCATCCACGATCAACTCATACGGCATCCTGCAGGCTTGCGCACACTCTCCCCGATTGGCGCTGCGCTGACCCAGGGACTCGCTGGTCAGGCATTGGCCTGAGTATGCAACGCACAACGCGCCGTGAACAAACACCTCCAGCGGCACGCCAACCTCACGAAATTTCCCGATCTCGTGAATCGATAGCTCACGGGCCAGCACGATTTGTGAGACACCCAGGCTTTCTGCGAAGGCCGCGCCCTCGGGCGAGGTCACGGTCATTTGTGTCGAAGCATGAACACGGAGTGCCGGTGTCAACTCGCGGGCAAGCCAAGCAACCCCGGCGTCTTGAATGATCACCGCGTCCACGCCCGCAGATTCGAGGAGTTCAAGCTGCTGCACGGCGTCCGGCAATTCATCCGAAAAAATGAGGACGTTCAGCGTGACATACGCCTTTACGCCGCGTTGGTGCAGATAGCGAACCACCTCGGGAAGCTGATCCTCGGAAAAGTTGTCCGCCCGCATCCGGGCGTTGAATTTTGGAAGCCCGAAATAAACCGCGTCCGCTCCACTTGCGACCGCTGCTTTGAGGCAGGACCAGTCACCTGCGGGTGCCAGAAGTTCCGGGACTGCGGCAACTGCTTCAGCGGGCAGCATCAAATTTTCCCGAGAAGGGAAATGGCGCGGACCAAAAATAATCCGGCGGAGTAAACGAACATGCAGAGGAAAATCGCTGTGAATACCCCGGTCGTTATCGGCAGGGGTGCAAGAAGCGAGTCGTATATCATCCCGCGTGCAGTCTCAGGATTACGCATCCCGGTCTGCGAGAGGCGGTCAAAAACCGGGCGGGTAGCATCATGCACGCTGAATCCAAACCCGACCACCGACACAAACAGCCCAGCAAAACCGACCCACATATAGCGGAAGGCTGAATCGAGCGGGTTTGTTTTGTAAATAGCCACAGGAGGGTTGGGTTAACAGGCTCGCGAAAAGATGCAATGTTAAATAAGGCTCTTCGCTATTTCCAGTGGGGGTGCGACTCCGTCAGCCCGGAGGGCTTGCGGAAATTAGCCGGTGGCGCCAACCCTGAGCTTTCGACACAACTTTTTGGGAATAATAGTGAAGGACGATTAACGCGATGGGAGGTGGAAACAACAGGGCGGTTTGGGAACACGCTGCCCGACTCGCTTGTGAGAGGACAGCAAGCGCGCCGGGCATGAGCGGGATGTTGCGCTGTTTGCCGCCGGGGTGACTTCCGACGAGGGGCCCCCTTTTTTTTTTCTACCATGAAGAGCATGAAGGACATGAAGGGGGAGATGGCTGAGGAAGATTTTTTCTGAATCCTCATGCGCTTCATAGTTTCAATTCTTTTCTCCTCGGTCCAGGGTGTCCGCGTCCGCGCGGATAACCGAAGAATACGCGCCCGTCACGGCCGGCAGGCGGCAACTACCGAAACTCGTTGCGGGGCATATTTTCTGCCTATGCAAACCGGCGACGGCTTCGGCACAGATGAGATGCGGTTGAATCATTATAAAATGCAGGATAAGGGTTGATCTGTAGAAAGCTCAGGGTTTGCACCACTGGCTAATTTCCTAATGGACCCTCCGGGTCTGAACTGAACATGCTCACCCACCGAAAACAGCGAAGAACCAGGAATGACGTCAAGAGCGCGAATTCAGCGTCAAAAAACTGGCACGATTCTGCGGAATCGGTATTTTCCCCTAATGAGTCGTAAAGGAATTCGCATTGGACCACATCACGTCGGAGGAAAAGACCTCGTTTTTGTGTTGGGGCCTTGCGTGATGGAAACGCCGGCATTCACCCGCCGAATGGCCAAGAAGATCGCCACAATTTGCGCGGACACTGGCACGAAGTTCATTTTCAAGGCTTCCTATGATAAGGCAAACCGGACATCGATGGGGTCCTTCCGAGGGACTTCACTCCACGATGGCTGCGCGCTGCTTGCGGAGATCGGTGGTGAATATGGAGTGCCTGTGACGACAGATATTCATTCTCCCGATGAGGCGGTGCAGGCTGCGGAGTTCATCGATGTATTGCAGATTCCAGCATTCCTGTGTCGTCAGACGGACTTGATCCTTGCTGCGGCGGGAACGGGGCGGGTGGTTAATGTTAAGAAGGGCCAGTTTTTGGCTCCATGGGATGTGCGCAACATTGCCGTTAAGCTCGCTGCCGGGGGATGCGATCGATTTGTCTTTACCGAGCGGGGAACCACATTTGGATACAATAATCTGGTGGCTGACATGCGTTCGATTCCTTGGATGCAGGAACTCGGATACCATGTTATCTTCGATGCCACCCACTCAGTGCAGCGTCCAGGTGGTGGTGGCGATACGACGAGCGGCGATGGTGACCTCGCGCCCGTTTTGGCCCGCGCCGCCGTGGCCGCTGGATGCGATGCGGTATTCATCGAAACTCACGAAAATCCATCCCGCGCACTCTCCGACGGTCCAAATCAAATCCCGTTGCGCGCGCTTCCAAAGCTCCTGAAACAACTCCATGCCATCCGCCAATCCATTTGTTAACGCTCTTTGTGCGGTATTCATCGCACTCGCCTTCCACGCCGTGCAGGCGGACCCCGGCAAAACCCCGAAGGAGGCTTCCAGTGAGCTTGCGAAACCTGCGCCCGATCAGGAGTCTGATATGCTTCGCGACATCCCGATGGACGAGACATTCCACGGGCTGCGGATTCCGCACACAGGGCCCGATGGAAAGCTTCTCATGCTGCTCGATACCAAATCAGCACGTCGCATCGACGAAGAACACATCGAAATGGACGACCTCCGCATTGAGTTCGCTGACGAAGATGGAAAGACGTTTGTCGTGACAATGCCGGTCGCCACATTCAATCTCAGCGATCGGGTCCTCTCGGGTAAAGATAAGGTGAAAATCGAACGGTCAGATTTTGTGATTGATGGAGATGAGGCAGAGTTCGATACACGCAATCGCCTCGGGAAAGTGACCGGAAACGTAAAAATGTTAATCTTTGACACCCAAAATTTGGACAATGAGTAATCGATTTTATTTAGCCTGCCTTGCACTCGCCCTGGCACTACCTGCATGCGTGGTCGCTCAATCTTTACCGTCGATCAGTCCCGAGGGGGCGGCTCCGAAAAGCGGCTCGGATGGTATGTTTGCAGGAGATCGTCCGACGGGTGCACAAACAGAAATCACAGCGCAGAAAGAGGCGACATTTAACAATGCTGAGAACATGGCGACGTTCACCGGCAACGTCGTGGTTAAAGACCCGCAGTTCACTTTGTTTTGCGACCGCCTTATTGTTTACATGAACGAGAATCGCAAGGGACTCAAGGTGGTGGAAGCCCTCGGAAATGTGACCATCGTACAAGAAAATAAGGACGAAAACGGCAAATCAAGTAAATCTATCGGCCGCGCGGGCAAGGCGCTTTTTGACCCCGTATCGGGGGATATCACTCTCACAGAAAGTCCGCAGATCCAGCAGGGGATCAATAACCACATTGCTGTGGCCCCGTCCACGGTCATGGTCCTCAACCGTGCCGGCCGGCTTTCGACTCAAGGCAGCAGCCGTACGGTAATCATTGATGCGAACGAAGGAGCGACGGCCCGGTGACCGCCCCTACCATTGCTCACGCGGCTCCCCTCGATGAGCTCGATCCGGATCGGCGCCCGTTGTTGCGCACGGAAGGGTTAGTGAAAATCTACGGCGGCCGATCGGTCGTCAATGGGGTGGATATTAACGTCAAACCGGGCGAAATCGTGGGTCTATTGGGCCCGAACGGTGCAGGAAAAACGACGACGTTTTATATGATCGTCGGACTAGTCCGCCCGAACGGTGGCCGGGTATTTTTTCAGGACAAGGACGTAACACACCAGCCGATGTATCGGCGGGCTCGCGAAGGCATGGGGTATCTTCCGCAAGAGGAGTCGATTTTTCGCAAACTTACCGTCGAACAAAATATCCTCGCCATTCTGGAGACTACCAAGGCAACGAAAAAAGAGCGGAAGTCGCGGTGCGAAGAACTCTTGAGTCAGTTCGGTATCGAGCACGTCGCGAAGCAGGATGCGCTCACGCTCAGCGGAGGAGAAAAACGCCGGCTCACTATTGCCCGTTCGCTGGTAACGAACCCGACGCTGCTGATGCTCGACGAACCATTCAGCGGTGTCGATCCCATTGCCGTGTATGATGTGCAACAGATCGTCACCGATTTGCGCAAGAGCGGCCTCGCGATTATCATTACCGATCACAACGTGCGCGAAACGCTGAATATCGTGGACCGTGCGTATTTGATCTTCGAGGGCCGTGTCGAGAGCCAGGGGAATAAAGATTTTCTGCTTAATGACCCGATTAGCCGGAAACTCTATCTGGGCGAATCGTTTACAATGTAGCCTTTCCATCGCGGTAAGTAACCTCCCGCCCCAATACACTCCTGATCTTATGAGTTTCTCTACTTCCGAGCGCGTCAAGCACATCACGGTCGGCGGGTTTTATGCCAACCACGCAGAGACTCTGGGGCTGCGGTTAGAAGGGTTGTCGCTCGGAATGAATCGCAAAATCCGGGAGCCGACCATTAACCGCCCCGGCCTGGCACTCGCGGGATTCTATAACTATTTCCCTGGCAAACGGCTGCAAGTCATCGGAAATTCGGAGCTATCCTATCTCCGCTCCCTCAAGGCATCGACCTTGGGTGAGCGATGCCGGGAATTGTTCTCGCATAAAATCCCCTGTCTGGTGGCTGCGCGGGGGGCGCGAATCCCAGACGTACTAATCCGTGCGGCAGCAGAAGCCGAGACGCCCATTTTTAGGACGCCGATGATTACGATGAAGTTCATCAATGCTGCCACGATCGCGCTGGAATACGAATTTGCGCCAACGGCTTCTATTTTTGGAAGCATGGTGGATATTCAAGGCATTGGAACATTGATTCGCGGGGATAGTGGCATCGGAAAGAGCGAATGTGTGCTTGGGCTTATTGAGCGGGGCTATAGCTTGGTCAGTGATGATATTACCAAAATCAAAGCGCTTGAGGGACGCGAGCTCGTGGGGATGTCATCCGATCTCACTCGCTTCCACATGGAGGTCCGCGGCATTGGAATCATTAATGTCGCGGCCGTCTTCGGGGTTGGAAGCGTCCGTCCTGAGAAGCGCCTCGATTTTGTTGTAACACTAAAAGATTGGCAGGACGTGGAAAACGTCGATAGGATTGGTATAGATCGTGAATATTACGACATCCTCGGAATTCGCATTCCACACGTGATTTTGCCTGTCCGTATTGGAAGAGATCTCGCACGATTGATCGAAGTGGCGGCGCTCGATCAAAAATTAAAAAGCATGGGCCACAACTCAGCACTCGAATTTAACGAACGTTTACTCAGCATGATGCAACAAAATCCGGAAACGTAATGGGCCTTTTATCCAGAAAAATACCAAATACTGAACCGAATCGCTGTGCACGTGAGGTGACCATCCAAAATCGGAATGGCCTCCACGCGCGCCCGGCGGCTATGCTGGTGAAAATTTCAAGCCGATTTCGCGCAGAAATCTGGGTGGAAAAGGACGGTGAGCGGGTAAATGGGAAAAGTATTATGGGGCTCATGATGCTTGCTGCTGGAAAGGGCTCCAAGCTCCAAGTGGTCGCTGAGGGTACGGATGCAGATCGTGCTATCGGCGAAATTGAGGCGCTCATTGCCAGCAAATTTGGCGAAGAGTGAGCAAAGGCCGATTAAGGCTCTGGTGATTCGGCTTTGACCAGCCGCAGGCATCCTGTTACGTGATGCTACGTGACAAGTGCAAGCGCCCCAGCCGCCGAAGTGCGGTTACAAGGAATTCCGGTTTCTCCGGGAGTCGCGCGTGCCCCCGTAGTGCTGCATTGGCAGGACGACGAAGTCATCCCGAAGCGCACGATTCCGCCGGAAGCAGTCGCCGGAGAGATCCACCGTTTCGGGCTCGCATTGATTGCCACGCGTGCGGAGTTGTTGGAGCTTCAGCAGAAAATCGCGCGTGCGCTAGGGGCTTCGGATGCCAGTATTTTTGATGCGCATCTCCTTGTTGTAGAAGATCGTACGCTCATTGATGAGGTTCTTAAGGCTGTCACTACGGAGCGTCTTAATGTAGAATACGCGTTTCACTCGATCGCGGAGCGATACTGTAGGTCTCTGGAGGCGATCGATGACCCGTATCTCAGCGAGCGCGTGGTGGATATCCAAGATGTCGCACGCCGCGTCGTGCGCAACTTACTTGGCAAACAGGCGACTTGTCTGCAGACGGACTCTGAGCCTCACATCCTCGTCGCTCAGAACCTGACCCCTTCCGATACAGTGCTCATTGATCGCACATTGGTCTTGGGATTTGCAACTGAAGCCGGAAGTAAAACTTCCCACACCGCAATTATGGCCCGCTCGTTGGATATCCCAGCCATCGTGGGATTGCCAAACCTCTGCGATCAAATCACTCCGGGTGATTCCGTGCTAATTGATGGTTACCGCGGAATCCTCATTCTCAATCCTTCAGCAGAGACACTTGCGGAATACGATTCGTTTGAGCAGGAAAAAGACCGCGTCGAGGAAAAGCTCGAGCTCATCAGAGACACGGAATCAACCACCAAGGACGGATGTCATATCATCCTCTCGGCAAATATCGAGTTACCGTCTGAGATGGATGATGTGGACGAGAGCGGTGCCGATGGTGTCGGGTTGTTTCGTACGGAGTTTTTGTTTCTCAATCGCGAAGCACCTCCCGGTGAGGATGAGCAATTTGATGCGTATCGCACGGTGGCAGAACGCTGTGGTTCGGCGTCAGTAATTATCCGGACGCTTGACATTGGCGGCGATAAGGAGGCGGGCGGCTTGGATTTGCGGCAAGAGGGAAATCCATTTCTTGGCTGCCGCGCGATTCGGTTTTGCCTGACAAATGTTGATATTTTTAAAACTCAGCTGCGCGCCATCCTGCGTGCATCCGTACACGGAAACGTGAAAATCATGTACCCCATGGTGTCGGGTCTCGGAGAGATTCGACAGGCAAATGTGATCTTGGAATCATGCAAGGATGAGCTCCGGACGGAATCCCTCCCGTTCAATGAAAACGTCGAAGTCGGGGTGATGATAGAAGTCCCCTCGGCAGCCATCTGCGCTGATTTAATCGCGCGCGAAGTGAAATTTTTCAGTATTGGGACAAATGACCTGATCCAATACACGATCGCCGTAGACCGAGTGAATGAACGGATCGCTCACCTCTACCAGCCTACGCATCCTGCGATCCTGCGCTTGATTCACAGTGTGGTTGCTGCTGGTCATGCGGCAGGAATTTGGGTTGGTGTTTGCGGAGAGATGGCCTCGGATATCATACTGACGCCGCTTTTAATCGGGCTGGGAATCGATAAACTCAGCGCCAGTCCGACCATGGTGCCTCGGGTGAAGCGAGCGGTCCAATGCCTCGACCTGCCCGCCTGCCAAGCGCTCGCCCAGCAGGCGCTCAGGGAATCCCAAACGACGGAAATCCTCCGCTTATGCACGGAACTCGCCAATTCGCGCTATGAAGAACTGGTCTAGTCTCATACGCCGATAACTGACCCTGCCATGCCTGCAGCAAAAAAGTCCACCACAGGCGCAGCGCCGTCGAAGCACATTCATTTTATTACCGGTTCCGACGAAGCGGGTGTGAAAAAAGCCGCCACTGGACTTGCCGCTGAGCTTGCTCCTTCGGACGATCCCTTTGCGACGGAAACGATTGACTGTGCGGTTGCCACTGTTGACGAGGCCGTGACCAAGATTCAAACCACCATCGAAGCGCTGCTCACGCTGCCATTCTTCGGCGGCGGGAAGCTCGTCTGGCTAAAGAGTGTTTCGTTCTTCGCGGATTCCGTGATGGGTCGCTCTGAATCGGTCGCCGCCGCTCTGGACCAACTCCTGACGATCCTTGCCTCGCCGCTCGGTGATGGGGTCACCTGCCTCATTAGTGCCCCGGATGCAGATAAACGCCGCACCGCATACAAAACACTTCTGAAACTCGCAACGGTCGCGATCCATGACAAACCCGACTTCGGATGGGGCGCCACCGAAGCGGATCTTGTCGATTGGGTGGCGAAGCGGGTAGCCGAAAAGGGACTCCGGATCGATGACGATGCCGTGCAATTACTCACCGCTCGCGTAGGCACCGAGTCACGCCAGTTGGATACAGAGCTTGAAAAGCTTGCGCTGGCATTCGATCCCGGCACCACCATCACCGAAAGCGACGTGCGTGACATTGTCCCTTCGACCCGCGCCGGAGGCATCTTTGATCTCGGCAACGCCATTGCCAAGCGCGATCTCGGATTATGCGTAGCAACCTTGGATCAACTTTTTCATCAGGGAGAAAAGTCAGTGGGGATACTCCTGGCGGCCATTGTGCCAACCATGCGTAACCTCGTTTCTGTGAAGGCGCTGATGGATGAGCACCGCCTCCAGCCACCGTCTCAGCCGCAATTTTTTACAGGTATCCTGAAGAAGTTACCTGAATCCGCGACTCGCCACCTGCCCAGAAAGAAGGATGGCACGATCAATGCCTATCCTCTAGGTTTGGCAGCAGCCAGTGCCCGGCGCTATTCGCTCGCGGAACTGCGTGATGGATTCCTCGCTTGCGCTCAGGCAAATCGCGATCTGGTTACTTCACGCTTACCTGACGAGGTGGTTTTGCACCGTCTCTTGGTTCAGATTGTTGCGCGCTAATCGGAGGCCGTTCGGACCTGCCTCGCTGGATAGAAGATTGCCAGTGCCAGCGCGATCACGATAAGGATCAGGTTTCTGATCATCGCCTCTAGGACACCTCCTTCACCCGCTCCGAGACATCCACAAGCTATTTCCATGCCCCGAGCCAGAGTCCATCCGAGGAGAACAACGAATCCCATGAGAAGCCCTGCCGCAGCGATCAGTGCAGAGCGCCGTGTCGCCGGAATCAATAGCGCGAGTGCAATGAGAATCTCGATCCACGGAAGCACGTAGGCAATCACGACAGCTGTTTCCCATCGGACCACGTCAAACAAAAGAATATCGAGGGCGAAGAGCTCAGGTTGCATCGCTTTCATCACGCCTGCGTAAATGAAAACAAGAAACAAGAGTGCAATCCCGCCGAATCGGATCAGCCCGAAAAGCGCGGTGATTGCCCTTGCTCCGGAGCCACTGGAATCAGCCGTCACGAGGGGCCTTGCGTGACTATTGCTTGCCGATGGGCACTACAACGACCGGGATTTTTGCGTGTTTCAGCACGCCCGTGACAACACTGCCTGCGAACAAATGATATATCGCACTGTGTCCGTGGGAGCCTAAAATAATGAAGTCCGCTCCGACCGTCGCTGCGCGCTCCAGGATTTCGTCCGTCGCCATGCCGGAGATCGCCTCTGCGGAAAATTCCACGCCATTTGTAATCAACTCCATGCGGCGCGTGAGGTGTTCGCTTTGGTTCTTTAAGTCGAGGGGACCTCGTGTGGGTGG
>Ga0209491_10003948_pt1 | contig 23685 bp, 24 predicted proteins | sample BON02_FD_187213 | JGI IMG/M metagenome (GOLD analysis project Ga0209491, IMG submission 187213) | Freshwater microbial communities from Lake Bonney liftoff mats and glacier meltwater in Antarctica - BON-02 (SPAdes) (version 2) | ecosystem: Environmental > Aquatic > Freshwater > Ice > Glacier... | reverse complement strand
TTCTTTGGAAAACTTAAGGAATATAGGGGTATAGCAACAAGATGCTGCAAGACCGACACCAGTTTCAGCGCATTTATCTCCCTCGCATCAACCGTCATCCGGCTCCGGTGAACGTCAACACGCCCTAGATAGTGCCTTCCCCTTCAAGGTTCTGCCAGACCAAAGAAGGAGAAACGGTATGGAAGTTACTACGCTGTCTTATGACAATCTGCACAACCACGGGCAGTTGTTTGCAAACATGTTCCGGGCAAGGCACCGGACGTTTATCCAGCAATCAAAGTGGGATTTGCCGCAAGCCAACGGGATGGAGTTTGATCAATATGACACTCCGGCCAGTCGTTGGGTTGCGGTGCATCGGCATGGTGTGGTGATGGCCGGAGTTCGTCTGACACCCACCACGCATAAATGTGGCATCTACAGCTACATGATCCGCGATGCGCAAATGGGCCTTTTGGAGACAATTCCACAGGACCTGTTGCAGTTCAAAGCCCCGGTGGATGAAAATATCTGGGAATCCAGCCGGGTGTTCGTGTCGGATCTGGTTCCTGCGAATGAACGGCTGCGGGTTCAGATGCAATTGATCCACGAAATGGTTGTCTCGGCCCGGAATCTGGGGGCAACGACGCTTCTTGGTATCATCCCCGAGTTCGGCCCACGGCTGGCGCGGCGGGTGGGCTTGGATTGTCAGCCGGTCGGCCCGGTGATGGACACTGGCGGGATGAAGTCCGTTTGCGTATCGATCAGCATGGCAACCAAACTGCACTAGGGGTGGTGCAAGTGGGGTTCAATCCTTCGGGCCTTCCTGTTGTGGGAAGGTCCCACCTTTGGGATATCCGGGTGCCACCTACCCTATCTGGCCAACGCTTGCGTCTGGCCGCAAGTTCGCTTTTGTATTTTGTGCCGTGGGCCTAAGATACAAGAATGGCCGATCTTTTCGACAGTATCACACCCGAATCGGGCAGCACCGCGCCACGGCCCTTGGCCGATCGTCTGCGGCCCCGCACGCTGGCCGAGGTGATCGGGCAGACGCAAGTTCTGTCACCCGAAGGGCCTTTGGGTGCGATGCTGGTGGCGAAATCCTTGTCTTCGTTGATTCTATGGGGCCCTCCGGGCGTGGGCAAAACCACCATCGCGCGGCTCTTGGCGGCAGAGACTGATCTGGCCTTTGTGCAGATCAGTGCCATTTTTACCGGCGTCGCGGACTTGAAAAAGATGTTCGAGGCGGCGCGGATCAGGCGCCAGAACGGGCAGGGCACGCTTTTGTTCGTGGACGAGATCCATCGTTTCAACAAGGCGCAGCAAGACGGGTTTCTGCCCTATATGGAGGATGGCACCATCCTTCTGGTCGGTGCCACCACCGAAAACCCCAGTTTTGAGCTGAACGCGGCTTTGCTCTCACGGTCTCAGGTCATCATCCTTGAACGTCTCAACCTGACCGATCTGGAGCATATGGCGCAGCGGGCCGAGATGGAGCTGGGTCTGGCCCTGCCGCTGAAAGGCGAAGCGCGCGAGGCGATGCTGGAGATGGCTGACGGCGATGGCCGCGCGCTGTTGAACCTGATCGAGCAGGTGACGTCCTGGAAGGTCGATCATCACCTTGACCGCGATCAGCTGGCCAAGCGCCTGATGCGCCGCGCCGCCCGCTACGACAAATCGGGCGATGAGCATTACAACCTGATCAGCGCCTTGCACAAATCCATCCGCGGCAGCGACCCGGACGCGGCCCTGTATTGGTTCGCACGGATGCTGGAAGGCGGCGAGGATCCCCGCTTTCTCGCCCGCCGCCTGACCCGTATGGCGGTCGAGGATATCGGTTTGGCAGAGCCGCAGGCGCAAGAGGTCTGCCTGCAAAGCTGGCAGACCTATGAGCGCCTTGGCAGCCCTGAAGGCGAACTCGCGCTGGCGCAGGCGGTGGTCTATCTGGCCCTCGCGCCCAAATCGAACGGGGTTTATGTGGCCTATAAGGCCGCCCGCGCAGCGGCGAAGGAAACCGGCAGCCTGATGCCGCCCAAGCATATCCTGAATGCCCCCACCCGACTGATGAAAGATGTCGGCTATGGCGCGGGCTACGCCTATGATCACAACGCCGAAGACGGCTTTTCAGGGCAGGACTATTTCCCCGAAGGCATGCGCCGCCCGGTCTACTACGCCCCCCCCGAACGCGGGTTCGAGCGTGAGTTAAAAAAGCGCGTCGATTATTTCGCCAAGCTGCGCAGCAAGCGGCAGGGCAGCTAGGTCTTTTGCAGGTCTGCCCGTGTGACAGACAAGCAGCATGCCCCAGAAAGGCCTCTTGCAGGGCGCTTTTGGCCTTTTTCATCGGTCAAAACAGCGCGACTCTTCGCGGATCGTGAAAATTCAACGCAACTTCCTTGGCTGCCTTAACAAACCCATCAATCCTTTTTGTCTTACTGGACCACGTCATGCGGGTAATCGACCTGCACGCGGTGAAAAGGACTCTGACGATGGCACAGGCCCAAACCCAAATTCAGCGTGCCTTGCGCATTCTCTCCTTAGTTCGTCGACCCGAGTTTCTGGTATTTCTTCCAGCAATAACGCTGTCAGGCTTCTGGATGGGCGGAGAGCGGGTTTTGCTCTTGCTGGCGCTTGGCTTGCCCTTGCTTTTCGCGGTGACCGGCCCGGCCAGAACTGGGCTTGCGCCAGCCGCTCTTGGCGAAGAGGGGTCAGCCATCAACCGCGCTATTGCGGCGATGGATTCAATTCTAACCATTTTGCACGAAACCGGCCGCAACACCGCCTGCGTGGTGATCCAGTTTGATGATCTGGCGTCGCTTTTGGATCGCCATGGGCGGTCTGCGCAGGCAGAGGTGCTTAGCCGCTGCGAAGACCGAATTCGTGGCGTGCTGCGCACGGGTGATCTCGTGGCACCGTTGCAGGGTGGGAACTTTGCAATTGTGCTTTCGCCGGTGCGACGGTTAGATCTGGAAACCATGGTTCAGATGGCCGCACGGCTGCAAGAGGCGGTTACCTCCCCGGTCAGCCTTGGCGCGGCACAGCTTTATGTGACCTGCTCGATCGGGTTTTGCATTGGTGGGCGCTCGCCCGAAGCCACGGGGCGATCTCTTCTAGACGCCGCCCAGATCGCCGCGGATGAGGCGTTGCGCCACGGTCCCGGCGGTATACGGGTGTTTTCGCCGGACATGTCGCGAAAACAGGCCGCACGCGACGCGATGCGCGATCAGATTGAGGCGGCTTTAGAGAATGGGCAGATTCGCCCCCATTTCCAGCCGCAGATTTCTACTGATACGGGCAAGATTTCGGGGTTTGAGGCTCTTGCGCGCTGGCATCATCCTGAACGCGGCTGCCTGTCCCCGGCAGAGTTTTTACCCACCGTTGAAGGCAATGATCTGACGGAACGTCTTGGCGAGGTCATGTTGTTCCACGCGTTGACTGCGCTGACCGATTGGGACAGCAAGGGGTACCGTGTGCCCAACATCTCGGTCAACTTCTCGGCTGGAGAATTGCGCAATCCCCGCTTGCCCGAACGCCTGAAATGGGAGCTGGATCGCTTTGACCTCACGCCCGAGCGGTTGACCATTGAGATTCTGGAGACCGTGATTGCCTCGTCCGAGAATGATATGATCGTCTCGAACATCGCAGCGCTTGCGGCCATGGGATGCGGCATTGATCTGGATGATTTTGGCACGGGCCATGCGTCGATCACGACGATTCGGCGGTTTGCCGTGCGGCGGCTGAAGATTGACCGCAGCTTTGTGACCAAGGTGGATCAAGACCGCGAACAACAAAAGCTTGTTTCGGCGATCGTTTCGCTGGCAGAACGGCTGGGTCTGGAAACATTGGCCGAAGGGGTCGAAACCGCCGGCGAACACGCGATCCTGGCGCAGTTGGGGTGCGCACATGTGCAAGGATTTGGCATTGCCCGTCCGATGCCGCTGGACGAGACAACCGAGTGGATTGCCCGGCATATGGGCCGGCAGGACCGAATTCCACGCATTGGCCAGCGCAGCCGTTGATCCAACACGCCCTGCCGTCTTGTTTTGTGGGAAACCACGGCGGAAATGGGCGAAACCGCTTGACCTTTGCTGCCCCCTTCTGTTGAACCACCGCTGATCCAACAGATGAACGGCGGTAGTCCCTATGGGCGATCAGAACAATAAGAACCTCATTCTCGCCATGGTATTGAGCATGGCGGTGATCATGGTCTGGATGGTGCTGTTCCCGCCACCAGAACCGGCCGTCAACCCGAACGCGCCAGTGACGGCAGAAGGGCAAGCGGCCCTTCCACCGGTCGCAGCCACCGACGCAGAGCCCGAAGAAGTCGTGGCGGATAACCTGCCAGAGCCCGAGCGGCTCAGGATCGACACGCCTGCGCTGTCGGGCACCATCTCGCTCCGCGGTGGGCGATTTGACGATCTGCGCCTGAAAGCCTATCACGAGACGCTGGATGATGCGTCTCCCGAGGTGACTCTTTTGTCCCCTGCGGGCACCGATGACGCCTTTTATGCCCTGCATGGCTGGATCCCGTCTGAGGGTGTGACCTATGAAGATCTGCCCGGCCCGAATAGCGACTGGAAGTTGGTTGCGGGGGCCTCGTTGCAGCCGGGCCAACCCGTCACCCTGCGCTGGGAAAATGGCAAGGGCCTGATCTTCTCCCGGGAAGTCTCGGTGGACGACAAGTTCATGTTCACCATTACTGACACGGTTGAAAATACTACGGCGACACCTGTCAGTCTGCAGGCCTACGGCGCCATTCGCCGCCATGGGTTGCCCAAAGATTTGCAAAACATCTTTGTCGTCCACGAGGGTGTGGTCGGCCGTGCGGATGGAGAGTTGACCGAGGTTGACTATGGTGACGTTGTCGACTTGCCTTTGGTAGAGCGTGAGCGCGGCAATGCCGATCTGGTTGCCGCTGAAACCGACGGGTGGATCGGCTTTACCGATCACTATTGGATGGCGGTCCTGGTGCCGGATCAAGGCAAACCACATACGCAAGTCACCAAATATGTAGCCGCTTTGGATGTTTACCAGACCGAAATCCGCGAACCAATGATGACGGTGGCCCCCGGAGGGTCGGGCAAGGCCACGTCGCGACTGTTTGCCGGGGCAAAGGAATGGGAAGCGATCCGGGCGTATCAGAACGAGCCCGGCTTTCTGGCCAAAACGTTCGGCGCAGAAGTGGATGCCACGCTTTCTCCGATCCCCGGTTTCGTCGAATCCATCGATTGGGGTTGGTTCAGCATCCTGACCAAGCCGATCTTTGCAGTGCTGCATTGGTTGCATGGCCTGATCGGCAACATGGGTTTGGCGATCATCGCGCTGACCTTCGTGTTGAAGGTGATCGTGCTGCCACTGGCCTATAAATCCTACGTCTCGATGGCGCGGATGAAAGAGCTGCAACCCGAGATGGAGGCGCTGAAAGAGCGGTCCGGTGACGACAAACAAAAGATGCAGCGCGAGATGATGCAGCTGTACAAGGAAAAGAAGGTGAATCCGGCCGCCGGGTGTTTGCCGATCCTGATCCAGATCCCGATATTCTTTAGCCTTTACAAGGTGATCTTCGTCACCATCGAATTGCGTCACGCGCCGTTCTTTGGCTGGCTGAATGATTTGTCTGCGCCAGACAGTTCGTCGATTTTCAACCTGTTCGGCGCGCTGCCATGGGCGTCTCCTGCGCCTCATACCTTTGCTGCGCTGATCTTCATCGGGATCTTGCCGATCCTTTTGGGCATCACGATGTGGATGCAGCAAAAGCTGAACCCGGAGCCCACTGATCCGATCCAAGCGTCGATCTTTGCCTGGATGCCTTGGGTTTTCATGTTCATGCTGGGCGGCTTTGCCAGTGGGCTGGTGGTGTATTGGATCACCAACAACGTGATCACGTTCAGCCAGCAATATCTGATCATGTGGAGCCACGGAAAACGGCCGTCGCTGTTTGAGAATATCAAACCGAAAAAGGTGGCAGCGGTTGCGAATTTGAGCACAGCGCCGGTTTCCAAGGCTGCTCCAAAGGCGGTAGCAAAGACTCCGACGGCGACGCCAAAGCCCAAGGGCAAGAAGAAATGACAGCGGTGCTGGCACGGATTTGCCGGCACCCGATCAAGGGGCACGGACGCGAAGATCTCGCGTCCGTTCGTCTTTTGGCGGGCGCTTGCCTGCCATTTGACCGTCATTGGGCGGTCGCGCATGAGGCCGCAAAGCTGGTAAAAGGCTGGAATTCTTGTGCGAATTTCACCCGTGGCGCCAAGGCACCTGAGTTGATGGCTGTGACCTGTCAACTGGATGAGGCAACATCAACCCTGACGCTTGAGCATCCAACGCAAGGCAAGATCACCTTTTGGCCAGACAACACTGCTGATCTGCCGCGGTTTCTGGCATGGGCCGCGCCGCTGATTCCGTCAGACCGTGCGCAGCCTGCCCGGATCGTCAGCGCCGGGCGCGGCATGACGGATAGCGAATTCCCATCGGTGTCGATCCTATCGGTGGCCAGTCTGCGCGACCTGTCGGCGCGGATGGGGCATGATCTGTCAGCCGATCGCTGGCGCGGCAATCTGTGGATTGACGGGGCCGCGCCGTTTGCGGAATTTGACTGGGTCGGGCGTGAAATTGCCATCGGTGGCGCTGTTCTGCGGATTGAAGAGCGGATCACACGGTGCCGCGCGACAATGGTCGATCCGACGACTGGCAAGATTGATACCGACACCTTGGCGGGGTTGCAAACCCAATATGGCCATCAGGATTTCGGAGTCTATGCGACGGTGATTTCAGGCGGCCTTTTGGCGCTTGGCGATGAATGGAGTCTGCGATGACAATGGCTTTCACCCTGGCCACCGAGGCCGAAGACGAAGCGCGGGAGATCGGCCGTTTGCTGTTTGCAGGCCCGGTTGATTTCGTCAAAGGCGTAGTCAGCATGTCTGCCTTGCCGCCAGCCGATCGGCCAGAGGTATGCTTCGCGGGTCGCTCAAACGTTGGAAAATCAAGCTTGATCAATGCGCTAACCAATCGCAAGAACCTTGCCCGGTCGTCGAACACGCCAGGGCGGACGCAAGAGATCAACTATTTCACCATGGGGGAAAGCCGGTTTCTTGTCGATCTTCCCGGCTATGGCTATGCCGAGGCGCCCGTGGCGATTGTGGCCAAGTGGCAGGCGCTGTTGAAGCAATTCTTGCAAGGCCGTGCGACGCTACGACGGGCGTTTGTGCTGGTTGATACGCGGCATGGCGTGAAGGCGGTAGATGAAGAGATCATGTCGTTGCTGGACCGGGCGGCGGTGACGTTTCAGGTGGTGATGACCAAAGCCGACAAGGTCAGCAAGGCCGTGCGCGATGAGAATATCGCGCAGACGATGGCCGCGCTGCAAAAGCATCCGGCGGCATATCCTGAGTTGGTCGTGACCAGTTCAGAGAAGGGTGAGGGGATTGAGACCCTGCGCGCCATCATCGCAACGCTGGAGTAAGTTCTGCGATTTTTCGCTGAAAAATCAGTCGCTTCGGTCAAACGTGTTGACCGCCGTTGATTTCGATCTCGGTCCCGGAAATGTAGCTGGATTGATCTGAGCACAAAAACCAGATCGCATCGGCCACCTCTTTGGGTTGGCCCAGACGTTGCATTGGCAATTTCTTGACGATTTCATCCGTGCCGGGGGACAGGATCGCGGTTTCGACCTCTCCGGGCGCGATGGCGTTTACACGCACGCCGAGCGGCCCGAAATCATGCGCCATTTCGCGGGTCAGGGCAGCTAAGGCGGCTTTTGATGTTGCATAAGCGGCGCCTGCAAAGGGGTGAACGCGGGCACCAGCGATTGAAGTAATATTGACGATTGCGCCTTTTGCGGCGGCCAGCTCATCTTTCAATCCTCGGGCCAGGATGACGCTGGCAAAGAAATTCACATGGAAAACCTGACCCCATGTGCGCAGATCGGTTTCCAGCGTGTTCAGCCTTTCACCCTTCGGCCCTTTGGGGCTAATTCCGGCATTGTTTACAAGTGCATCAATGCGGCCGCCGACCCGGGCCTTGATCGTCTCGATCGCAGCGATGGTCTTGTTTGGATCAGCCAGATCCAGCTGGATGTGGTTTTCCTCTCCGCCAGGCCAAGGGCAGCGCGGATCAAAGGGTTGGCGGGAGCAGGTCAAGACACGCCAACCTTCGGCGCCAAAGCGTTTCACGGTGGCGTGGCCAATTCCACGCGACGCGCCTGTCAGGACAATGGTTTTTTGCATCAAATGTTCCTTTGGCCGATTAGCTACACTTACCCGGTGGGAAGGCAAGGCTTGGCAGGGGGGCGGAAAGGTCTTATTCGGAAAGAGACCCGGAGGCCCGATGAAACAGCAGACACTGACCATGCAAGATGCTTTGAACACTGCGAAGATGCTATCCGAAGCTTTGCCGTATCTTCAACGGTTTAGCGGATCGGTTGTGGTCGTCAAGGTTGGCGGCAATGCCATGGGGGATGATGCGGCGATGGCGGAATTTGCCCGCGATATCGTCTTGATGCGGCAGGTGGGCGTGAACCCGGTTGTGGTGCATGGCGGCGGGCCGATGATCAATGACATGCTGACCAAGCTGGGCATCAAGTCCGAGTTTGTGCGCGGCAAGCGGGTGACCGACAAGGCCACGGTTCAGGTGGTTGAGATGGTCCTGTCGGGGCTGGTGAACAAGCGGATCGTGCAGGCGATCATGGATGCGGGCGGGCGGGCGGTTGGCATCTCGGGCAAGGATGATGACCTGATGGTCTGCGAGGCGGATGACCCCGAGTTGGGCTTTGTGGGCCGTCCGATCGAGATGAATGTGCAGGTCTTGCGCGACCTTTATGCCGCTGGAATCATTCCGGTAATTGCGCCTGTGGGCACCGGGATGGCGGATAACGAGACGTTCAATGTGAATGGCGACACGGCGGCCGGTGCCATTGCCGGGGCCTTGCAGGCGGACCGTTTGTTGCTGCTGACCGATGTGGCCGGGGTGAAGGATGCCAGCGGTCAGGTGATGACGCAGATCACGCCCGAGGAAATCCGGCAGATGACAGCGGATGGGGTCATTTCAGGGGGGATGATCCCAAAGACCGAGACAGCGTTGATGGCGATTGAAAAGGGCACGCGGGCGGTAACGATTCTGGATGGGCGGATTGCGAATGCCTGTTTGCTGGAACTGTTCACCGATCACGGGGCGGGGTCGCAGATCCGATCAACCGCGCCGCGGGTGACGCCACGGGCCGGTGCTAAGGCATTGTGATCGCGTGCTAATCCGGCAGCGAGGTGGCTGGTGGGGGGACTGCAATAGGTGTGGCAGTTTACAGGGATGGGGCATCGTCAACCATGAAAGGCGAATCATCTTTGACGGCAGAGTGGCTTGCTGACGCGCTGGCCCCGCATCATCTGGAAATCCTGGGCGGCTTTGCGATTGCCGAGGGCGACCCGGGATTGCCCAAGGGCCGCCGGACGCTGGTGATGCTGGGGCCAAGGGAGCCGGGGTTCTGGCCGCATCTGACGCAACAGGCGGAATGGGGCGGGCCTGATCCGGTAGACCGCTGGTCGCGCCGGGTGATTGGGCAGTTGGCCTGCGATCTGGGAGCCAAGGCGCTGTTTCCCTTTGGGCCGGAGCCGTTCCATCCGTTTTATCAATGGGCGCTGCGCACGGGGCGGTGCTGGGAAAGCCCGGTGCGGTTGCTGGTGCATGACAGCCAAGGGTTGATGGTCAGCTTTCGTGGGGCGCTGGCGTTGCGCGAAGTCGTGGCTATGCCGCAGGGCACGAAACCTTGTGACGGCTGCGCCCGGCCTTGCTTGACGGCCTGCCCGGCAGGTACGGTAGGGGTGGCGGGCTATGATGTGCCCGCCTGCAAGGACTGGCTGGATACAAAGGGTGCAGATTGCGTGGAAAGCGGTTGCCTTGTGCGACGCGCTTGCCCCGTAAGCCATTGCTATGCAAGGATGCCAGAACAGTCAGCCTATCACATGAGGCAGTTCCATACATGAAGCGCTTGATCCTGACGCGCCACGCAAAATCTTCGTGGGACGATCCGCTAACCCCCGATCACGATCGGCCCTTGAATGAGCGTGGCAAGGCCGCCGCATCGGACCTTGGGCAATGGTTGGCCAGCCGGGGCTATGTGCCTGAAGAAGTGCTGTGCTCCGATTCGCAGCGCACGCAGGCGACCTTTGCCGGGATTGCGCCCGCGCTGCCCGCAACACTGGTGCTCTCACTGAAGCCGGCACTGTATCATGCGGGGCCGGATGTGATGATGGCGGTGCTGAAGCACGCAAAGGCCGACTGTGTTATGATGATCGGACATAACCCGGGCATCGCCGAATTCGCACATCGCTTGGTGTCAAAGACGCCGATGAGTGCGGAGTTTACGAAATACCCTACCGGGGCGACTTTGGTGGTGGATTTTTCAGTTGAGGATTGGGCCGAAGTCAGCTTTGGCCAAGGGGTTTCCGCCGATTTCGTCGTTCCCCGCGAGATTGCAGGCTGAAATCGGTAGGATGGGCAATATTGCCCATCCTACGTTTTCGGTTAGTGCCCCAGGATCTGGCTGAGGAACAGCTTGGTCCGGTCTGATTGCGGGTTCGAGAAGAACTCCTTGGGCTCATTCTGCTCCACGATCTGGCCTTGGTCCATAAACACCACGCGGTTGGCGACGGCTTGGGCAAAGCCCATCTCATGCGTCACGCACAGCATGGTCATACCTTCTTCGGCAAGCTGGATCATCGTATCGAGCACTTCCTTGATCATCTCCGGATCAAGGGCAGAGGTTGGTTCATCAAACAGCATGATCCGCGGCTTCATGCACAGACTGCGTGCAATCGCGACGCGCTGTTGCTGGCCACCCGACAATTGGCCGGGGTATTTCAAAGCCTGTTCCGGGATCTTTACCTTCTCCAGGAAATACATCGCGGTTTCTTCGGCTTCGCGCTTTGGGGTCTTGCGGACCCAGATCGGTGCCAGCGTCAGATTTTCCAGGATGGTCAGATGGGGAAACAGGTTGAAGTGCTGAAACACCATGCCAACCTCTGACCGGACTTTGTCGATGTTCTTCAGATCCGAGGTCAGCTCTGTTCCATCCACCACGATATGCCCCGATTGGTGTTCTTCCAACCGGTTGATGCAGCGGATCAGCGTCGATTTACCGGACCCCGAAGGCCCGCAGATCACGATCCGCTCTCCGCGTTGCACGGTCATGTTGATGTCACGCAGCACATGAAAGCTGCCATACCACTTGTTCATCTGGTTGATGTCGATGGCGACTTCGTCCGAGATTTGCATCTGCTTTGCTTGGGCCATGATTGGGCTCTCCTTAACGGTGGTCAGTCTTCAGCTTTTTCTCGAGATACATGGAGTATCGCGACATGCCGAAGCAGATGAGGAAGAAAATGGCGCCGACGAAGATGTAAGGCTCCCAATAGATACCTTTCCAATCGATATCGGCGCGCATGATGCGGGTCACACCGATCAACGGATCCAGAAGGCCTACATAGGCGACCAGCGTGGTATCCTTGAACAGACCGATGAAGGTTGAAACGATGCCGGGGATCGAGATCTTGAGCGCTTGTGGCATGATGATAAGTCGTTGCGCCTGCCAGTAGTCAAGGCCAAGGGCGTCTGCGGCCTCATACTGCCCCCGGGGCAGGGCAGCCAGACCCCCGCGCACCACTTCGGCGATATAGGCGGCCGAGAACAGGCTGGCGAGGATGATGACCCGCAAGATCAGATCGAAGTTGGTGCCCGGCGGCAGGAAATACGCCAACAAGAGCGAGGCGGTGAAGAGAAGGGTGATCAGCGGCACGCCGCGAATGAATTCGATAAAGCCCACCGAGATGGTTTTCACCAAGAACATGTCAGAGCGTCGGCCTAGGGCCAGAAGGATACCCAAGGGCAGCGAGGCCGAGATGGCCGAGACACCGATCACAATGGCCAGAAGGAAGCCGCCGAATTCGTCAGAGTCCACCGGGCGCAGGCCGAAGGGCACAGCCCCCGCCAGGGTCTTGACGATCAGGGGATGCGCCAGAACCCAATAAACACCGATCGCCACAAAGCCACCGAAGATGCCGATGCCAGCCGTGCGGTTACGTGCAGCGACGAACGCACCTAAAGCGGCCAGAACGGCACCAACGCCAATGAATTCTGCAAAGGGAAACTCCACCAGCTGCGAGATGTTCAGGTTCAGAACGGTGCTGACCGCGCTGAGAATGCCGATCATGGCCCAGGCAACCATGGCCACGATCCAGATGGCCGCCGAGATAAGCGCGCCAATGGCTTTGACGGCCCAACCGGAGTCAGAGCCGAAGCCGGGGTAGAAGCCGGCGCCGGACATTTTACCCAGAAAGTCGGTCGAGATGGCATGGGTATAGTTGACCAGCGTGGCCACGACAATGGCCGCACCAATGGCGACGATCACAGCATAGATCGTGATCAGGATGTTGTCGCGCAACCGGCTGTAGAGCATGCCTGCAAAGACACCGACAACCAGCGCCAGAATGGCGCTGAGCGGCACCCAGATCTGCCCGCCCCACAACAGCCAGATGGCGGCGAAGGGGTAGAGGAGGGGGACCATGATCAACATCTTGGGGCGAACCCAAGCCACGGCCAGTAACCCACCGATAGCCAACACCGATATCAGCAGCTGCGGCACGGCAACGCCAAGGGCAACCATCGCAAGCAACACAAGTCCACCGGACACGGCAATCAATTTAGCGCCAGACCGCAGGCCCCAGAACAGCACTGGAGCCAAGGCTGCAAAGAGCAGGGCAAGGGTCAGCATCGGCCGCCAGTAAAGGTCATTCGGGTAGAAACCGAAGATATAAGAAGCCCACCAGTGCCGGATCACGGCCCAGCAAGCGCCGTCAGTGCCCCCCATGGCGGTCACGGTATCGCGGCATTCCTGCAAGGATTTGGCCTGCCAGACGGAATGGCTCCACCACGGGAAGGCTGTCAAAATCAGGCTTACGATAAGGGCGATGCCCAGAACGGTCAGGACAGTGTTCAGCCATGTCGAGAACAGGTTCTCTTGCACCCATTTCACCGGGCCGGGGGCCTGGGTTGGCGGGGCTTTGGCTTGCAGCATTTCTGTGCGGATAAAGGGGCGGTTCATATCAGCGCTCCTTCAGCTTGACAGCGTTGTTGTAGATATTCATCAGCGAGGAAACCAGCAGGCTGATGATCAGATATATCAGCATCATCAATAGCATACACTCCAATTCCCTGCCGGTCTGGTTCAGCGTGATGCCGCCCAGAGTGCCCTTGATATCCAGATAGCTAACAGCAAGGCCCAGCGAGGTATTCTTGGTCAGGTTCAAAAACTGGCTGATCAGGGGTGGGATGATCACGCGCAGTGCTTGCGGCAAAACGATCAGGTTCATCGTGCGGCCCGGACGCAGGCCAAGGGCAAAGGCGGCCTCCGACTGGCCATGGCTGATTGCCAGGATGCCCGAGCGGACAATCTCGGCGATGAAGGCGCCTGTATAAAGCGACAGCGCGATCAAGAGCGCGGTGAAGCTGTGCTGGATCAGGAAGCCGCCCTGAAAGTTGAAGCCTGAGGAGACGCCCGCCTCATTCGTGGCGAAGGCGGGAATTTCCAGATGCAGGCCCAGATAGATCAGCAACAGGATGATCGGGGCGAACAGGATCAGCAGTGATTTCCACCAAGTGGTCGGGCGGATGCCGCTGTCTTCTTGCACGGCACGGGCGCGGCGCAGGACGCCGCGGTTGATCAGGACGGATCCGATGATAACGGCCAGCACGGCCAGCACTGAGTAATTCACGGGCACACCGGCGAATTCGGTGCCGCCCAGCGGTCGGGTCAGCAAGGGCGCAGGCGCGTAAGTGCCCCGGTTGGTCAGACCGACGGTCTCGAACAAAACCTTTTCCGCGGTTGGATAGGTTGGCGCTTCGGCGATTGCCGGATCGATGGCCAGCGGAAAGGACAGGGATTTGTTGAACGTGGTCACGGACGTCAGGATCCAAGAGATGGCAAAGACTGTGACCAGAAGCGTGACCACTGCCTTAGACTTGGCTGGAAAGCGGGGGAGCAGGAACTGGTAGCAGGCATAGACCAAACCAATGCCCACCATCAGCCAAAGGGCAAATGGCACAGAGAATACATCAAGATTGTAGACCCGGGCCCAGAAAGAGCCGCGGGTGGCTCTCTCGACGCCCTCCAGCAACTCTCGGTTGGCCAGCATATCAGCGGTGACCTTGAATTCGTTTGGCGGCGGCAGGGTTTCGGAGGTGACAACAAAGATCACAACGATCCACAAAAGCAGCGGGATGTTGCGGAACGCCTCAACATAGATCGTCATCAGGCCAGAGATCAGCCAGTTCTTCGACAGACGCAGAATACCGGCCAGAACGCCAATCACGGTGGCGAAAATACAGCCGAAGACGGCGACAAGAAGGGTGTTCAGAACACCCACCATGACGGCCCGGAAATGCACGGAATCGTTGGTGTAGGGGATCAGCTGCTGCTCGATATCGTAACCGGCGCGGACCCAGAGGAAGTTGAAGTTGATATCCTTGTCCTTAGCGGCAAGGTTCTGTATGGTGTTGTCCACCAGCCAGCCAACCATCAAAAGAACCATCAAAAGCACGATCACCTGGATGGTGATGGCACGAAACCGCGTGTCATAGATCAGCATCGAAAGGCTGAAACCGTCCTTCGGCGCCCCCTGCGGGATTCCGGTTGATAGTGTCATGCATAACCCCCTGTGGTCCGTCCTTGGCCCGGCTTTTCGCCGGTTAATGCACAGATCATCTGCGCGGATCGGATCGTCTTGTTGTGGTCTTGAAGCTGGGAAAGGGGCGCGCCCAAAATGAGCGCGCCCCCTGTCGTCAGATCAACCTACCGGAACGGTGGTGCGTACTGCAGGCCGCCCTGGGTCCACAATGCGTTCAGGCCACGGGCCAGACCGATTGGGGTCGAGGTGCCGATGTTGGTCTCGAAGATCTCGCCATAGTTGCCGCCCGCCATGATCGCGGCTTTGAAGGCACCATTGTCGAGGCCAGCCATTGGACCCATGTCGCCTTCCAGGCCCAGCATCCGGCGGATTTCTGGGTCGGTGGACGAAGAGGCAACTTCTTCGATGTTGGCTTTGGTGATGCCTTTTTCTTCAGCAATCAACAGCGCATACATCGTCCAGCGCACGATATCGCCCCACTGGTTGTCGCCATGACGGACGACCGGACCCAGTGGCTCTTTCGAGATGATTTCGGGCAGGATGATGTGGTTTTCAGCGTCAGCCATCGTGGCGCGCGCGGCTGCAAGGCCGGATGCGTCGGTGGTGTAGGCATCGCAAGCGCCGGTCAGATACTGGCGCTGGGCTTCGGAATCGTCCTGCACGGTAACGGGCGTGTAGGTGAGGTTGTTGAACTTGAAGAAGTCAGCCAGGTTCAATTCGGTGGTGGTGCCGGTCTGGATACAGACGGTGGCGCCATCAAGCTCCTTGGCGGAAGAAACGCCCAGGTCTTTTTTCACCATGAAGCCCTGACCGTCGTAGTAATTGACGGCAACGAAGTCGAGCTTCAGGTCGTTGTCACGGCTGTAGGTCCAGGTGGAGTTGCGGATCAGAACGTCAACTTCGCCGGAAGCCAGCGCGGTAAAGCGGGTCTCGCCGGTGGTTGGAACGAACTTGACCTTGGTTGGGTCGCCGAGAACTGCGGCCGCAATGGCGCGGCACAGGTCAACATCGAAACCCTTCCATTCGCCGCCTGCATCGGGGGCACCGAAACCGGTCAGACCGGTGTTGGAGCCGCAGATCAGCTCGCCGCGGGCTTTGACGTCATCCAGCGTGCCTGCGAAGGCAGCGCCTGCGAGCATGGTGGTGGCGGTCAGTGCGCCGAGGAATACCGATTTATTCATGTTACCTCATCCTGAGTTGCCGCCCCTTCGGGCGGTGGTTTTTGGAGCCCTGATTGAAACACAAGGCACAGTGCTGTTGGAGGTGAGCCTCTCCCAGTGCTGAGTAGTGTCTGCCAAAGGGGTTTGGATGGTCAAGGGTGCATCCGGGGGTTCGGGAAAATCGCCTGTTATCCGTGCGTTGCGCGGGAAAAGCGGTAAGTCAGGGCGGGGTTGGCCGTCTAAAAGACCAAAGTGTTACCGACACAATGCAAAGAATCGGTGCGCTTGAAGGAAAGCGGCGCGGCGCAGGGCCTCTAGTTCGGCCTCATCTTCGTCGGTGCCCCAATGTTCGGCCTGCCAGGAATTATCCAACCGGCTTAGAGAGAACGCCGCGTCCGGGGCAAGATGGCCTGACGTAACGGCAAGCGCCAGCACCAAAGACCCCGAGATGGCAACGAGGTCATGCAGACCCGCCAGTTCGGGGTTGGTGAAGGCAGACACGGCGGCATGAAGGCGATCAAGGCTTGCCTGCGGCTGGGGCACCGGAATGATGCCTTGGGTGACGGTCAGGGGCGCATGCAGCGCAATAGCCGCCCAATCCAAAAGGGGGCCCCATGTGGACTGTTGACGGACAATCAGCTCGGCCGGCGATTGCGCGTGGTAGCACAGCAGATCGGTGCCGCCATAGCCGGCCAGTTCGGCAATCACCTCGGCCCGCAGGGGGGCGATTTTGTCGATGGCGGAATTGGCGGCGCGGGTCAGTGGCATGGTGTCAGGCTTGATCAGGCCTGTCTGCGCGTCCCATTCCACCGCGATGGCTTGGGCTATTGCAAGGGTGGGCACGACCAGTGGGGCCTTGGCCGGGGTTTTCACGGCGCGGCCATCCAGACGGACGGTAAAGCCGCCCTCAACGGGTTCCGTGCTGGCGGCTTTCCAAAAGCGCTTGGCGGCCCAGGCGGTCAACGCAGCCCCTCAAACGGATCAGCGGGCACGTCTTTTTCGTTCCAGTCCAGCGCTTTCCATGTGTTGGCCATATGGTCGGGTAAGGGGGCCACAAAGGTCATCACCTTTTTGGTGATCGGGTGTTCGATGGTCATCGACCGGGCATGCAGGTGCATCTTTCTTGAGATGTCGCCGCCGATGCCCGCACCCCAGCCATCGCCTAGGTTGTGCGAGTCTGAGCCGCCGTATTTGCCATCACCAAGGATCGGATGGCCGATTTCGGCCATATGGGCGCGCAGCTGGTGGGTGCGGCCGGTGACCGGCTCCAACGCCATCCAGGACAGGCGATCACCCAAGAACCATAGGGTGAAAAAATCGGTCTGGGCGCGTTTGGCATCGGGGTGGTCTTTGGCCTTGGCGGGGTGGATGCATTGCATCTTTTCGCCCTCGCCGCCACGACGACGGCCCGGGGCCTTTTCCAACAGGAACTTGATCGAACCTTTGCGCGGGTTGGGCACACCGGCCACAACCGCCCAGTAAATCTTGCGCGCCGCGCGGTGGCGCAGGGTTTCTGACAAGCCGCGCGCCACACGGTCCGTGCGGGCCAGCATCAAGATGCCAGAGGTGTCCTTATCCAGCCGGTGAACCAGTTTGGGCCGGTCTTTGAAGCCAAACTTCAACGCTTCGGCCAGACCATCCACATGGCGGTCTCCCATGCCGGAACCGCCTTGGCTGGCAAGGCCGGGGGGCTTGTTGAGGATGATGATATGCTCATCTTTCCACAGCACGGCGGATTGGATCATCTTGGCGTCTTCGGCGCTGATGCCATCGGTGACGCCCCGGCTGGGCGCCTCTGCATCCGGCAAAGGCGGCACGCGGATGATCTGGCCGGGGGCCACGCGGTCGGATGCCTTGGCGCGGCCGGAATCAACGCGGATTTGCCCGGTGCGGCACATCTTTTCGACATGGCCTTGGGAAATCTGCGGAAAGCGGCGCTTCATCCAGCGGTCAAGCCGCTGTTCGCCATCATCTTCGGATACGGTCAGGGTTTGTACGCCGCTCATTGGAAGGCTCCGCGAAATAGGTGCAGCGCCAGGAAAATGGCGGCAAGGGAAAGGGTGACGGATGCCAAAACATAAGTGGCGGCAAGGGCGGTCTGCCCGCGCTCATACAAGTTTATGGCATCGAGAGAGAAGGCCGAGAAGGTGGTGAAGCCGCCCAATATGCCGGTCATCAGAAAGGGCGCCAACCGGTTGCCGGTCTTTTCGGCCAGCACGACGACCAAAAGGCCCATCAGGAAAGACCCAAGCACGTTGACCGTAAGCGTGCCGATGGGAAAGCCTGCGCCGAACATGCGGGTGCTTGAGGTGGTGACCACATAGCGCAGGGAAGCGCCGATGGCGCCGCCAAGGGCAACCTGAGCAAGGGTGGATGGGCTGAACATGGGTTGGGGCTATGGGCTTGGTGGGCGGAATTGTCAACGCTTGCTGGGGTGGCTGGGCTTGGTGTCATGGTCGGGGTCTGCACCGGGAACAGGGTCATAGCCCTGACCGCCCCAAGGATGGCAGCGGCAGATGCGATGGGCGGTCAGGTAGCCGCCCCTTAGGCCGCCGTGCAGGCGCAGCGCGTCAAGCCCATAGGCCGAACATGTGGGCTGAAAGCGGCAGCCGTGGCCGACCCATGGCGACAAAAGCAGGCGATAAGCGCGGATCGGGGCCGCAACGATATGGGCCAGCGGGGTCATGGTTTTGGGTGGATCTGGCGCAGGGCGGATTCCAGATCTGCCAGCAAGTCTGCAAAGGGGCGTGCGATGGTGGATTGCGGCCGGGCAACCAGCACATAATCCCAACCCGGCTTGGCATGGGTTGGCAGCAGCATCCGGGCGATTTCGCGCAAGCGGCGCTTGGCGCGGTTGCGACAGACGGCATTGCCGATTTTCTTTGAGGCGGTAAAGCCGATGCCGATGCCGGGGCTTTCATCCCGGCGATCCCGGCCTTGCAGCAGGAACGCAGGCGCGCTTTGACGGCGGGCAGAGGCAGCTTTCAGAAACTGCGCGCGTTTGGCCAATATTCCTATAGACGGCACGCAAACGGAAACCGCCGGAGGCGCAGCGGGCGCTTCGGCGGTGTGCCTGTTGCCCTGTGCCTCCGGCGGCGTCATTGGTCTCTCCATGCCCCTTGCGGGGACGGCTTATGCGGACAGAACCTTACGGCCCTTGGCGCGACGGGCAGCCAGAACCAGACGACCACCTTTGGTGGCCATGCGCGAACGGAAGCCGTGGCGCCGCTTGCGGACCAGGGTCGAGGGTTGGTATGTGCGCTTCATCGCGGCTCTCCATAGACATGCCCAACCCCATTGGGATTCGAGGGCGGTAACTTGAAGGCCCGCTGATAGGAGCCTTTCCCCCCCAAGTCAACGCATCAGCCGCAGCTTCTTTGCAACAATTCCCGGGCTGGGCGCGGTGAATGTTACAACGCCAAGGCAAAGCCCGGTGATTCGGGCAGAATCGATCAAGCGGGCGTGATCTGCGACGATTTATTGAAGCGTTTGGCGGGCTTCTTCCGAAGTGTAGGCTATGCGACAGACCACTGACCCAAAGCAGGACCATATTCCAATGACCGGATCCTATCTGAAAAAGTTGCCGATCCTGATTGTGCTGGTTGTGGCTGTGATTGGGGCCTTTACCCTGAAAGACCATCTGTCTTTTGCCGCGCTGTCAGAGAATCGTGAAAGGCTGCTGGCGTTCCGCGATGCGCATTTCGTCTGGGCGGCGTTGGGGTTCATGGCGGCCTATGTGGTGATCGTGGGCTTCAGCCTGCCGGGGGCCACGATTGCGACGCTGACGGGCGGCTTTTTGTTCGGCCTTTTCCCGGGGGTTTTGTTCAATGTGCTGGCTGCCACAATCGGATCGGTGGGGGTGTTTTTGGCCGCGCGGGCCGGGTTCGGCGAAGCCATTGCCCGCAAGCTGGAGACCAACGGCGGCGCGGGCGCGCGGTTGATGGCGGCTTTGCGCGAAAATGAATGGTCGGTTTTGTTCATGATGCGGCTGATCCCGGCGGTGCCGTTCTTTATCGCCAACCTGATCCCGGCCTTTGTCGGCACCCGGCTGATGCCCTTTGTGGTGACAACCTTTCTGGGGATCATCCCGGGCGGGTTGGTCTACACCTCGGTCGGTGCGGGTCTGGGAGAAGTGTTTGCGCGCGGCGAGACGCCGGATTTCGGCATCATCTTTGCGCCGCATGTGTTGTTGCCGATTCTGGGGCTGGCGGCTTTGTCCGCGCTGCCCATCGTGATGAAGAAATTCCGGAAAGGAGCCAAGTGATGGCGATGATTGAAACGGATATCTGTGTGATTGGCGCGGGCTCTGGTGGGCTTTCGGTCGCGGCAGGGGCGGTGCAGATGGGCGCGCGGGTCGTGCTGATCGAAGGCGGCGACATGGGCGGCGATTGCCTGAACACCGGCTGCGTGCCGTCTAAAGCGCTGATCGCGGCGGCTGATGCAGCCCATGCCCAAGCCAAGGGGTTTGCAGGTGTGCCGGGGCAGGTGCCAGCGGTGGATTTCGCGGGCGTGAAGGACCATGTGCAGGCGGTGATCGACGAGATCGCGCCGGTGGATAGCGTGGAGCGGTTCGAGGGGCTTGGCGTTCAGGTGATCCGGGCCTATGCCCGTTTTGCTGGCCCGCGAGAGGTGCAGGCAGGCGATACCACCATCCGCGCCCGGCGCTTTGTGATTGCGACCGGAAGCCGGGCCTTCGTGCCACCCATTCAGGGCGTTGAGACGGTGCCCTATCTGACCAACGAGACGATCTTTGCCCTGCGCGAGCGGCCCGAGCATCTCTTGGTGATTGGCGGCGGCCCGATCGGAATGGAAATGGCGCAGGCGCATCGGCGTTTGGGCTGTAAGGTCACGGTGATCGAGGGCGCGCAAGCGCTAGGCCGTGAAGACCCCGAGATGGCGGCAGTGGTATTGGCAGCCTTGCGCGCCGAGGGGATTGATATTCGCGAAGGCCAAGGCGTGGTGCGGCTGACGGGCAAAGCTGGCGCAATTGAGGTGACGTTGGCCGATGGCACCGCGATCAAGGGCAGCCATTTGTTGATGGCCGTGGGCCGTCAGGTGCATCTTGAGGGCTTGGATCTGGACGCGGCGGGCGTGACCCATGACCGCAAGGGCGTGACGGTGGACGCGCGAATGCGCTCGGTCTCAAACCCCAAGGTGTTTGCCATTGGCGACGTGGCAGGGGGCCTGCAATTCACCCATGTCGCCGCCTATCACGCCGGGATCGTGATCCGTCAGGCGGTGCTGGGCCTGCCCGCAAAGGCCACGATGCGGGCGATGCCGCGCGCCACCTATACCGCCCCGGAACTGGCCCAAGTGGGCCTGACCGAGGCCGAAGCGCGCGAAGCTCATGGCGCGGCCCTGCAAGTGGTGCGGGCCGAGTTTGCCCATAACGACCGGGCCATTGCCGGGGGCAAAGGGCAGGGGCTGATCAAGGTGATGATCGTGAAAGGCCGCCCGGTGGGCGCCAGCATCGCAGGCCCTCAGGCGGGCGAATTGATCGGCGTTTGGGCGCTGGCGATTAGTGCCAAGTTGAAGATGTCGGCGATTGCCGGGATGATCGCGCCCTACCCAACACTGGGCGAAGTGTCGAAACGCGCGGCAGGAGCCTATTTTTCCCCGAAACTCTTTGATAATCAGTGGCTGAAGCGGCTGGTTCGGTTTGTGCAAAAGGTCCTGCCTTAGCACGACGTATCAAAGCGCGGTTTGAGTAGAGAGGACGCCGGATTGGTGGCATTGGGTGGCATAGGGCGGTTTTTCAGAACCCTTTCGGGGCGGTTCCTGCTGCTGACCGTGGCCTTTGTGATGCTGGCCGAAGTGCTGATTTTCCTTCCCTCCATCGCCCGGTCTCGCTATGATTTTCTGGAAGAGCGGCTGAATCTGGCGCAGATCGCGGCGCTGAACCAACTGGCCGCCGATGACATGGTCAGCCCGGCGCTAGAGGCCGAACTCTTGGCCAATGCCGATGTCTTCAACGTGGTCTTGCGGCGCGATCAGGTGCGCCAACTGGTGCTGTCCTCCCCCGTGCCGGGCGAGATTTATGCCAGCTATGATCTGCGGGTCGAGACCAGCTGGGGCCTGATCCGCGATGCGCTGGGCGTGCTGGTCAACCCGGAAAACCGGATCATCCGGGTAATCGGTAATCCGGTGCAAGAGGGCGGAGAGCTGATCGAGATCACCATGGAAACCAAGGGCTTGCGGAAAGTGATGCTGGCCTACGCCGGTCGCATCCTTTTGCTGTCAGCGTTGATTTCGGCCGTGACGGCGATGCTGTTGTTCATCGCGGTGCAGCGGCTCTTGGTGGTGCCCATTCGCCGCGTGGTGCAGCATATGCAGGCCTATGCCGAAGCACCCGAAGACGCCCGCCGCGTGATTACGCCCACTGCCGGGGTCGAAGAATTGCGGGTGGCCGAGGTGGCCTTGGCCTCGATGCAGACGCAACTGACAGGGGCGTTAAAGCAAAAGGAACGGCTGGCGCAGCTGGGCGGGGCGGTGGCCAAGATCAGCCATGATCTGCGCAATATCCTGACCACGGCGCAGCTGTTTGCCGACCGGATCGAAGGCAGCACTGACCCTGCGGTGGCGCGCTCGGTCCCCAAGCTGGTCAATTCGATCAGCCGGGCCGTGGCCTTGTGCGAATCGACGCTGGCCTTTGGCAAGGCCGAAGAGGCCGCCCCCAACCTGAAGCGGTTCGCGCTGGCGACTTTGGTGGGTGAGGCGGCCGAAGGCGAAGGGCTGGCCGACGACAGCCCGGTAACCTGCCTGATCGACATCGCCCCAGATATGGAACTGCGGGCTGACCCCGAACAGCTTTACCGGGTCTTGTCCAACCTGGTGCGCAACGCGCGTCAGGCGATCGAGGCGACAGGCCAGCCCGGCACGATCGAGATTTCGGCCGGCGAAGATGCCGCGCAGTGCTGGATCCGGGTGGGAGACAGCGGCCCCGGCCTGCCCGCAAAGGCCCGCGACCACCTGTTTGAGGCGTTTCAGGGCGGCGCGCGCAAAGGCGGCATTGGCCTCGGCCTTGCCATCGCCGATGAACTGATACGCGGCCACGGTGGCCGGTTGGAGCTGGTGCGTAGCGACGCCGAAGGGTCCGAGTTCCAGATCCGCCTGCCAAAGGGCGAAGGTCCGGGTGCTGCCTGACGTTCTATCCGGGATTTCGGCGATTTCGCCCTTGCAATGGCCTGCGCCCCCGGCTACATCGCCCGGTATTGTGGACCCGTAGCTCAGCTGGATAGAGCATCAGACTACGAATCTGAGGGTCGGGCGTTCGAATCGCTCCGGGTTCACCATTTCCTCGAATTTCAGACATATACGGCAATACCCAAGAATTTTCGTTGGAAATTCCTCAGCTTAGCGCTGGCATCTCCCCTGTCATTTGCCCTTTGACAAATACTCCCAGGGGGTTTGGGGGCAGGATGCCCCCATCAGCCCACGTCTGCCAAAAGGTGCAAAGGCCGCCAAAGACCAAGCCTCGCGCCGGTAGGCGCTCCTTTTGACCCTTACCCTTTGGGCCTAAGGTCGATCAGGCGTTTGGCCTTGCCTTCGGACCGTGGCACCGAGCCCGGCTCCATCACCCGCACCTCGGCGGAAATGCCGATCACGCTTTTTATCCGCTGCGCCAATTGGCGCGCCGATGCGGCGCGGGCCTCCGGGCTGGCATGGGCCGGGGTCGCCTCGGCCATGACCGCCATCTGGTTCAGACGTTTGGGGCGGCTCAACTCGATCTGGAAATGCGGCGCAAGGCCGGCACAGCCTAGTGGATTGATTCCAACAATTGGAACCCCCGATTTCTGGCAGCAATAATTTCGTCCGGGTTTGCGCGCCATTTGAAGGGCTTGGCATCTGCTTCGTTGTGCAGTTCGATGAAGCGGTCGATTGCG
>Ga0209491_10003945_pt1 | contig 23697 bp, 18 predicted proteins | sample BON02_FD_187213 | JGI IMG/M metagenome (GOLD analysis project Ga0209491, IMG submission 187213) | Freshwater microbial communities from Lake Bonney liftoff mats and glacier meltwater in Antarctica - BON-02 (SPAdes) (version 2) | ecosystem: Environmental > Aquatic > Freshwater > Ice > Glacier... | reverse complement strand
CGACGACGACGCTCGGATTCCGATACGGTCGGCGTGGTCACATGCGCGCTCACGAGACGCCCACTCCGAGCATGTGTCGCACGGTGGTGAGTGCCGCGGCGGCTCGCTCCGGGTCGACATCGGCGCCGAAACCGTTGGTGCGTTCCGCGCCGACACCCATCAGCAACATCATCAGCTGTCGCCGCTCGGCGGCCTCGAAGGCTCCGAACGTCCGGCGCAGCAGGGCGATGACAGCGTCGAACGCTTCGGGCCGCAGCGACGACACCCAGCCGTCGAGTACGGCGAGCAGGTCGGCGTCGTGGATCAGCACCGACCCCGAACCGGCCAGGAAGCCCTCGACGAAGGCGGCACCAGTGGCGGGTGGCGTGCCAGCGGACAATGCCTGCGACAGCCGACGTTGCACGGCATCGATCGACCAGACCCCGGCGTCGTGGAGCAGCCGAGTGGCGCGGCCTTGCACCAGCCCGTGTCCGGTGCCGGTCGACAACTCGACCAGCGCGATGGGCAGGCCGTGTCGGCGGGCCGGATGGTCGAGCACGGCGAGGGCTCCCTGGAGCCCGGCGAGGCGTTCGACCATCAGTGCCGCAGCGTCGTCGTCGAGCGAGTGCGCGGATGCCACGACGCCGGCGAGGATCCGAACCACGATGCCGTCGACGACGTCGCGCAGCGCCCCGGCGTCGGTCGAGCGGACGTCGCCGTAGCGCAGAGCCTCGGCCAGCGGCGGCAGCGCGTCGAGCAGACGGCCGACATCGGGATCGGTCGCAGCCCTGCTGGCGAGGCGCTGCACCGTGGGCTCGACCGCCCGCGGGAGATCGGCGAGGAGCGCCGAGGTGATGATGCCGACCAGTTCGACGATGCCCGACGAAGCGGCCGCTCGTTCGAGCAGCCGAGCGGTCGCTGCCGAGTCGAGCGTGGTGCCGTAGCCGGCGCGTTCGATGAGGCGAACCGAGAGTTCCGGATCCCAGCGCAGTTCCCAGGTTTCGCGGAACGTGCCCGACGAACCGCGCCCGTCGACCACCGATCCCCACGGCACACCGAGCGCCACGAGCCGATGCAGCAGGTGCGACTTGCGCAGCCCGGTCGGCGTGCGCAGGTCGATCTCGACCATGGTGGTCTCGGCGCGGGGCGCCAGGCGGGCCGACTTCTGCGCCTTGGTGACGTCGCGAGCGAGCGGCACCTGCGGCGCCGATTCGGGGACCGTGCCGAGCTGGTCACCGACCACCAGCTCCCGTCGCACGAGGTCGAGGCCGCCCATCACCGCGTCCGCGGCGTCGAGCACTTCGGCCAGACCCACCCGGGGTCGGCCGCGCATGGCCGCCAACGATTCGGCGAGTCGGGTGCCGGCGATCAGGTGGTCGGGCGAGGCGGCGCCGCCACGCTCGCGCACCAGTCGGGCAGCGTCGACGAAGAAGCGGGCGACACCGTCGCTACCGGGGTGATCGAACACGTGGCGATACCAGCCGGGACTCTCGACGCCTGCGGCGTAACCCGAGCCCGCGGCGAGACGTCGATGCGTCCACGGCACCCAGGCCACCGCGGTCTTCGCCTTGGGCAGGCCGCGGAGGGTGGCGGTGTCGGTGGACGGTCCCGGCACCCCTGGTGCGTCGATGTCGAGTGCCGGCACGTGCCACGCTCCGCAGATCACGACGATCTCGGCGTGTCCGGCGCGGCGGGCGGCACGGATGCCCCGGCGCATGTGGGCTTCACGTTGAAGTTCGCGTCGGGTGGGCACGAACCCCTCGCGGGCGGCGGCCATCGCTTCGGCAACGGCATCGAAGGCGGGGGTACCGTCGCCGCGGTGTTCGATGACGTCCTCCCACCATCGTTCCGGATCGGGGTCGCCCGCCGCTGCGGCGAGTTCGCGCAGCGGGTCGGGTGGCGCGCTCTCGGCGACCAGCGACACGTCGTCGTCGCCGCCGATCGTGGCGAGGGTGACGGCCAACGGGAGGTCGATGGCGTGGACCTCGACGCCGTGTTCATTGGCCCAGCGGATGGCCTGCCATTCGGGGCTGAACGTGGCGAACGGGGCGAAGGCTGCGCGTCCGGGCTCGGCGGGCACGTACGTGAGCAGGGCGACCGGCGGCACGAGGCCGGGTTCGCCCACCCATCGCAGCGCAGCGTCGACGTCGGCGGGGACTTCGACGAGCACGATGTCGGGTCGCAGGTCGTCGAGTGCCGTGAGCACCGAGCGGGCCGACCCGGGTCCGTGGTGGCGGATGCCGAGCAGGTGGACGCTCACGTGTCGAGGGCGCGGCAGGCGTCGTAGAAGTCGTCCCAGCCTGGACGTTCACGTACGACGGCTTCGAGGTATTCGCGCCAGGCAACGGCGTCGTGCACCGGGTCGCTGACCACGGCACCGATGATGCCGGCGGCGACGTCGGTGGATCGCAGTTCGCCGTCACCGAAGTGGGCGGCGAGGGCGAGCCCGTTGGTGACCACCGAGATCGCTTCGGCGGTGGAGAGCGTGCCGGTGGGGATCTTGACGCTGTTGCGTTCGTCTTCGGTGAGCCCTGAGCGCAGCTCGCGGAACACGGTGACGACGCGCCGGATCTCGTCCGCAGCAGCAGGCACGTCGGGCAGGGCGAGCGCGACGCCGAGTTCGCCGACACGGCGGCTGACGATGGCGATCTCTTCGTCGATGGTGGCCGGCAGCGGTAGCACCACGGTGTTGAAGCGGCGACGCAGCGCGCTGGAGAGTTCGTTGACGCCGCGGTCGCGGTTGTTGGCGGTGGCGATCACGTTGAAGCCACGGATCGCGGCGACCTCGGTGTCGAGTTCGGGGATCGGGAGCACCTTCTCGGACAGCACGGTGACCAGCGCGTCCTGCACTTCGGGTGGCATGCGGGTGAGTTCCTCGACGCGCACGATGGCGCCGCGTTGCATCCCCCGGTAGATCGGACCGGGTACGAGCGCCTCGGTGCTGGGCCCTTCGGCGAGCAGGCGGGCGTAGTTCCAGCCGTAGCGCAGGGTTTCCTCGGTGGTGCCGGCGGTTCCTTGCACGAGCAGCGTCGAGTCGCCGCTGATCGCTGCAGCGAGGTGTTCGCTCACCCAGGTCTTCGCGGTCCCGGGCACGCCGAGCAGCAGCAGCGCCCGGTCGGTGGCGAGCGTGGCGACGGCGATCTCGACGAGACGTTGCTGGCCGACGTACTTCGGCGAGATCACGGTGCCGTCCACCAGTTCACCGCCGAGCAGGTAGCGCACCACCGCCCACGGCGACAGCTTCCAGCCCGGTGGCCGCTCGCGGTCGTCGAGCGCCGCGAGCGCCGTCAGCTCGTGCGCGTACTGATCTTCGGCGTGCGGACGCAGCACGTCACCGGAGGGACCCGTTGCACTCATCGACGGTGACGCTACCGACCGACCGGCGACCCAACGGGATCTGTGCGGATCTGGTTGCGGATGTCTCAACCAGATCCGCACAGACAGGCGGACGTGACGTGCCAGGTGCTTTGCGAAGTCACCTACTGCGTACTGTTCGCCGTCCCGACCAACGATGCGGTCCCAACGGTCGAGCGCTACATGGCCCGACAAACCCACCGAGCCGCATCGACGACATCACACCGACTCGATCAGCATGTCAGAGCTCGTTGACCCGATCGACCGAGGGTGGGGCGACCGGGCTGAACGTCCCGAGGTAGTTGATGAACGCCAAGAGGTCGTTGCCACCGTCGAGTCGGGGGGCAGTAATGGTGGCGAACGTGTCGAAGTTGTCGCCGCCGTCGGCGAGGAAGCTGTTCGCCGTGACGTTGTAGGTCGCGGTCGGTTCCAGAGCGACACCGTTCAGCTGCACGTTGGTGACAGCAATCGACGTGCAGTTCCCCGCGGCGAAGGTCGTCGCGAGATCGTAGGTGAACGCTTCCGGCACGCCGAGGTGCTGGAACGGCCGGCTCGATCCGGGCGGTTGACACTGCTCTTCGAGCACCGACACGATCTGTGCGCCGGTCATCGGCAACGTGACCAAGGCGTTGCCGAACGGTTGCACGACGAACGCTTCCCCGAAGGTCACGACGCCGTTGCCCTCCCCGGCCAACTCGTTGAACAGCAGGTCGGCGCGCAGACCACCGGCGTTCATGAAGGCGATGTCGGCGCCGTTCGACGATGTCGCCCAGAGTTGCGCGTCGGCGATGAGGTTGCCAATGGACGACTCCACCCCGCGATCGCTCCCGGATGGGGTTCCGCCGCGGAGGATGTCGGCGGTGACCGAGCCGACCGGCGTGGTCGCTGATGCGTCGACCAACGGCTGCCACTTGGCGATGATCGCGGTCTGCGCTGGGTCGGCAGTGAGTGCCGTCTGATCGACCACGTGGTTCATCGAGGTGCTGAGATCGCGCCGAACATCCCCGCTCTGCCGGTCGATGACCAAGCTGATCTCGGTGACCACACGGCCGAACGAGTAGGCGCTGGTGACGATGCGAGGCTGACCCGCGGGATCGTCGAGCACGCAGTTGTACGGAAGGTGCGTGTGCCCCGTGATGACGGCATCGATCTCCGCGTCGAGGGCGTCGTGGATCTCCACGATCGGCCCGGAGATCCCAACGCAGGCGTCGACATCACCTGGTGGGGGCGTCTGCGACCCGCCCTCGTGCAGCAGCACGATGATGGTTTCGACTCCTTGGGCCTTGAGGACGGGAACGAGTGCGTTGGCCGTCGTGGCCTCGTCGAGGAAGTTGTACCCGGCGATGCCGGCGGCTGCCACCAACTCGTCGGTCCCCTCGAGTGTCATACCGATGAATCCGACCTTGGCGTTCTCGACCTGCTCGATCCAGTACGGAGGGAGCGGCGTCTTGTTGCTGGCGGTCTCGACGACGTTCGCCGAGAGCCACTGGAAATCAGCGCCGGGATAGGGCTCGCTCGGGAAGTAACACCCGTCGACCGGGTGGCAGCCCCCGTTCTGCATGCGGAGCAGTTCGGTGACCCCCTCGTCGAACTCATGGTTGCCGACGCTCGACACGTCGAGCTCGAGGGCATTCAACGTCTCGACCGACGGTTCGTCGTGGAACAACCCCGAGAAGGCAGGCGATCCGCCGATCAGGTCACCAGCAGCGACCGTGAGGCTGTGGGCCTTGCCGGTGCGCAGTTGGTTGAGCTTCGCCGAGAGGAACTCGGCACCACCGGCGGGCGCACCGTTGATGTTGCCGGGGGTGGTCGATTCGACGTGACCGTGGTAGTCGTTGATCCCCAGCAGCTGGAGAGGGAAGTTCGGACCCAGGTAGCCGACCACGTCGAGGATCACGTGTGTGCTCGCCGAGGCGAACACGCACAGTTCCCCGTCGGCGTTGAGCTGGACGACGAGTTCGTTGGCTCCGTTGACACCGGCGGTGTAGTTGAGTGACGACGCGTTCGGCGTCGGTGTGTTGCAACCGTCGACCGTGAAGAAGCCTGCCGCGTCCGGATCGACGGCCGCGACGTTGACGACTGCGGCGAAGGCGTCGGCGGGCACTGCGCCCCGTCCGGCGATCTGGATCGTCGTCGACGACCCGACAGCGAGCTTGCCGCCACCCTGGTTCTGGCCATCGAAGGTCGGTGAGCCGACACGCGTTTCAGCGAAGCGTTGCGGGTTCACGCTGATGAGGTCGGATCCCTCCAGCACGTACCCGACGACATCGACGATCAGGTCGACGTCATGCTGGGTGAAGATGCAGATGTTTCCAATAGCGTCGACCTGGGCGATCAGTTCGTTGGCGCGGTTGACGCCTGCGGTGTAGTTGAGTGACGACGTCGTCGGGTCACCGGGCAGACACGGGTCCACCGAGATGAAGCCGGTGTCGGTGGGACTGAGAGCTGCGACGTTGACGATCGCTGCGGAGATTCCCGCCGGAACTCCCGCTCGACCGGCGACCCGCACGGTTGTCGTCGAGCCCGGGGAGGTCCGTCCGAAACCTTCGAACCGCCCGTCCAACGTTGTGGCGCCGAGGCGGCTCTCGGCGAAGCGAGCGGGTGTCATGAGCTTGACGCTGTTGCCCGCCAGCACGTAGCCGACGACGTCGATGAGCACTTCAGTCTCGGAGAACGTGTACACGCACAACGATCCACTGGCCGAGAGGGCCGAGAAGACCTCGTTGGCGACGGCCACTCCCGTGCTGTAGTTCAGCGCCGATGCAGTGGGAGGTGCCGCAAGGCACGGGTGAACGGTTGCGAAGCCGACGCCGCCCGGGTCGACCACGGTGAGCTCGACGATCGCTCCCACCGCGGCCGCAGGAACCGCGCCGCGGCCAGCGATCTTCACCTCGTACGTGGCGCCTGCAGCAACTCGGCCGTCACCGGCGAAGTTGCCGTCGAACGTCGATCCGCCGATGCGCGTATCGGCGAACCGGCTGTTCGCGACCGTGGTCAACGACGGGGTCAGCCCCCCGAGCGCGGCTGGTTGCTGAGCTGGTGCTGGTTGCTGAGCTGATGCAGGGCCCCCTACTGGGGCCAGCATCACTACAGCGAGTCCGAGCGCCACAGCGAGGCTCGTCGTGCGTCGCCGCTGGGCGGCCTTGGTGTGTGGGCCTCGGAACATGTCGGATCCCCTTTCGGACACGCGTCGGTGCCGGTCGCTTCAAGCGGCGGTGCGGTGTCGAACGCGTCCGCCATCCCATCGCCCTCGCCCTCGCAAGCTGGCCATCGCTATCGCCGGCCACCAGAGGCTTTGTACCTCGACGTCAGGTTTTCGGCGACCGGTCCCCGGTGTTCGCACACACGCCGCCATCGTGCGTGTGTGCACATCGAGCCCGGCACTCCGATCCTCGATCGGATCCAGTGTCCTGCCTGCTCTGCTCGTGATGCCCGCCGAGGCGCTGTCGGGGCTGTCGGCTGTCAGGGGCGGCCGAGTTCGTCGAGCATGTGCTGGCGGGTGCGGGCGAGGTCGGCGAGTACCGACGCCAGCGGGAAGCCGATCGAACTGCCGTCGATCGCCTCCAGCGCAGTCGCCACCGCCCCGAGGGAGTCGGCGCGCATGCGGGCCACGAGGTTGATGAGCACGGCTCGGTGCGCGTGGACGAGTGTTCCCGAGTCGATCGCGCCAGCAAGTTGCCGGGCGACCTGATCGCCATCGGCGAACAGCAACGGTTCGAGATCCGGCGGGATCGGGAGCGATGGCAGCTCGGCGATGTCGTCGGCCGATGGATCGGGCTGCGTGCTTGCGGCGCCTCGGGCCGCCAACTCCGGCAGATGGCCGACGAGCCAACCGGCGAGTGGCCCGCACGCGAGCTCGGCGCGGGCGCGACGGATCTGATCGCTCCGATGACGGGTGAGCAACTCGGGCACGAGGTCGGGCGGCACCCGCCAGCCACTGGTGAGCAGCGTCAGCATCCACTCGTCCTCGAGCACGGGCCACGAAGAGATCACGTGGTTCCAACGGTCGGCCGCAGCCGGAACACAGCCCGGGCGATCGTCGGTGTCGGGACCGGCGATCGGAGATCGAGCCGGTCCCGGCAACACACCGGCACGGCGCACCGCCACCGTGGCTGCAACCTGCGCGAGCATGCGCTCCGACGGCGTGGAGCGCACCGTGTCGTCGACGACATCGGCAATCACAGCGGTCGCCTCCGGCGGGTTGCGACGATCGGTACCGAGCATCGCAACGGCGACCAACTCGTCCCACGATGCCCGCAGGTCGACGGCAGGCGCCGCGGTCTCCCTCATGCGGCACTCACGAAGTTGTCGTCGGCGCGGGGACCGATGTCGATCGACCGATCGTCGAGGTGGACGGTCAACGGCACCACACCATGTGGCGTCCACTCGCAGGTGACGTCGACGGGTTCACCGCCGGCAACGGCGAGCAGCGTCGCCAGCGGCCGACCGGCAGCGATCAATGGCAGCGTGCCACCGGCGTCGGCCAGCATGAACGTCGAGCCAGCGACGGCGATCGATGCGGTGGCGGTGAACGGCACCCGATCGAGCCACGGTTCGGCCGCGAGCAACATCCCGATCTCGCCACACGCCGACACGATGTCGGCCGCGGGCGGACGAGCCGGTTCGGCCGGCTCGTCGTGGCGGGCGCCGACCAACGCTCGCAGCGCCGGCCCGGGATAGCGGTGGAGGTCGGCGGCGACTGCGGTGCCGACCGTCAACGACGTGTCGAGGCTCTGGCGGTACGCGGCGAACGACAACACCAGCGCCCACCTCCCCGACGTCGCTCCACGCAACCAGTGGCGGCGCACCTCGATGCGGTCCTCACGGGTGTCGCTGCGGGCGGCCACGATCCAGGTGTCGGTGTCGGGGACGCCGGCGAGCACATCGGCCTGGCGCACCGACCAGCCGACCGTGGTGGCGACGGCGTCGGCGAGGGGCCCCGGCAACGAGCCGAGCCGTCGGCCGGCCTGGGCGAGGAGATGCAGCAACCCGAGTTCGGCCAGCACGTCGCTGTGCCAGTCGGGTGATGCACCCACGAGCCCGGCCAGGCGACGGATCCGGTTGGCGAGGCTGCCCGCCTGCGCGTCGACGAGGCGTGCTGCGAGTTCGTCCCACGTCGCATACTTCGCGAGCGCCGGGTCGGCGAGACCGGTACGCATCCGGTCGTCGAGCCACCGATCGAGTTCGGTGAGCCCGGCGTACATCCGCTCGACCCGCTCGTCGCGCGCCCGGTCGCGATCTGGCATCTCTCCGACAGGTTCAGGCGGAGTGTCCGTTGCCCCGCCGACGGGTGCCGCATCATTCGCCGGTGTCGTTTCAGTGGTCGAGGACCGGGGACTGGTGGTGTCCGACGACCTGCCCGTATCGGACACCTGGCGCTTGGCGAGCCATGCGGCGACCGGTGCTGGTTGCGTGGTCTCGGGGACGTCGCCCGCCGACCACAGCAGCAGCAGTGCGAGGGCGTGCTTGCACGGGTGGCGTCGGCTCGGGCAGGTACAGCGTGACGCGACGCCGACGTGGTCGACCATCGTGTCGTAGGGCTCGGCGCCACTCCCCCGGCACGACCCCCACACCGCACGATCGTCGGCGCCGAGACCGGCCCACTTCGCCACCGTGGTCAACGGCCTCGCCGCGCTCAGCGCGGCGGGTGTGGGTGCGATTGCTTCGACCTGCTCGGGTGACCAACGGGTCACGGGCAACCGGTCACGAGAATGACGTGCCGGTTGTTCCCGCGGACACCGACACCCCCACCGACACCGGAGTGCTCACCGATTCGGCAGCACCCTTGGCGTGGTAGCTCGACCGGGTGAGTGGGCTCGCTTCGACGTGGCCGATGCCGTAGGCCTCGCCGAGCTGCTTCCAGCCGACGAACTCGGCGGGGTCGGCGTAGCGGACGATCGGCAGGTGATGCGACGTCGGGCGCAGGTACTGGCCGATGGTGACGATGTCGACGCCGAGATCGGCGAGGTCGGCCAGCAGTCCGTCGATCTCGTCGTTCGTTTCGCCGAGGCCGACCATGAACCCGGTCTTGGTGGTGAGCCCTGCGGCCTTCGCTCGCGCGAGCACGCCCAGCGAGCGGGCGTACCCGGCCGACGGGCGGACGGCGCGCTGCAGGCGAGCGACGGTTTCGACGTTGTGGTTCAACACGTCGGGGCGTATGGCGAACAACAGATCGAGCGACGCGTCGTCGCCCTTCGCGTCGGAGATCAGCGTCTCGACACGGGCGCTGGGCCGACGCAGTCGGATCGCCTCGACGCAGGCGGCGATGTGGGCCATCCCCCCGTCGGCGAGATCGTCGCGCGCCACCATGGTGAGCACGGCATGGTCGAGACCCATCCGGTCGATCGCCTCGGCGACCCGCGTCGGCTCGTCAGCGGCCGGTGCCATCGGCTTGTTCGTGTCGACCAGGCAGAACCCGCACGCACGGGTGCAACGTTCGCCGAGCACCATGAACGTGGCCGTGCCGTCGGCCCAGCATTCGGACAGATTCGGACAGCCGGCGTCCTCGCACACCGTGACCAGATCGAGATCGCGCACGGTCTTCTTCAGCGCCATCACGTCGGCACCCAGGTCGACCTTGGGTCGCAGCCACTCGGGCTTACGGGTCTCGATCGACAGCCCCTCGGTGACACCGGCAGCCTCCAACCGGGCCGCTGCCCGTTCGGACACCAGCTTCACCTGCTGGCCCGGACCCTCGCCACGCGAGAACGCGGACAGATCGCGACCGTCGACCGAATGCTTCCAGGCGACGTCTTGACGTTCGATGGCACCATCGGCCCACCGCTGGGCAGCGAGGCGGGCGATCACGTCGGCGACCTCGCGCATCGACGCGTCGATGCCTTCCTCGGCGAGCGACGTGACCGGCTTGTCGCCGATGCCGCACGGCACGATGTGCTCGCGCAGGTACGCCATGTCGGTGGTGACGTTGAGGGCGAAGCCGTGCATCGTGCGCCCGTGTGCGAGCCGCACCCCGATGGCACAGATCTTGCGCGGCACCACCGCCGGGTCGGGATGATCGACGTCGAGCCACACCCCGGCGAACCCGTCGAGACGGCCGGCGTTCGAGAGCCCGAGTTCGGCGAGGGCGTCGATGACCAGGCCTTCGACGTTGCACACGTGCGCCGACGCGCCGAGCCGGTCGACGTTCACGATCGGATACCCGACGAGCTGGCCGGGGCCGTGATAGGTGATGTCGCCACCGCGCTTCACTGCGACCAGTTCGGCACCGACGGCTGCTGGCTCGCAGCGCAGGTTGGTGGCCAGGTCGGTGCGCTTGCCGTGCGTGAACACATGCGGATGCTCCAGCAACAGCAGGTGCTGCCCGTCGCCGTGTTCGAACAGCGCGGTCTGCACCGCCAACGCCTCGCGATAGGGCACGCGGCCCAACCACCGGACACGCAGAGGATCGATCACGGCAAGCCCGAGCATCAGAGCTCGGTGGACCAGTCCTTGGTCTCGAGGATCTCCTTGACCCGGGCGAGGAACCGTGCGGCATACGCACCGTCGAACGCCCGATGGTCCCAGCTCATGGCGATGTTGCCGACCGGGTGGATCGCGATGGCCTCGCCACCGTCGGGGCCGGTGGTGACCACCGGCTTGCGCACGATGGCATCGGTGGAGATGATGCCGACCTGCGGCTGGTTGATGATCGGCATGGTGAGTACCGAACCGGCCGAGCCGTTGTTGCTGAGCGTGAACGTGCCACCCGAGATCTCGTCGGGGCTGAGCTTGCGGGTGCGGGCCCGGTTGGCCAGATCGGAGATCTCGGATGCGATGGCGGCGAGACGCTTGGTGTCGGCGTTGCGCACGACCGGGGCGAGCAGGCCCTCGTAATCGAGGTCGACGGCGATGCCGAGGTCGATGTAGTTGTGCACGATCAGGTCGCTGGCACCGACGCTGGCGTTGAGGTGTGGGAACTCGCGCAACCCGTCGATGACGGCCCGGGCGATGAACGGCAGGTACGTGAGGCTGAAGCCGTGGGTGACCTTCCAGTCGTCCTTCACCCTGAGGCGCACCACGTCGACGTTGGCGAAATCGACCTCGACCACACTGAACGCGTGCGGGCTGGTGGCCTTGCTCATCACCATGTGATCACCCGTGAGGCGACGGATCTTCGACAACTTCACGACGGTGTCACGCTCGCCTGCGGCGGCTGCGGCGGCTGCGGCGGCTGGAGCCGAGGCTGCGGGAGGAGCGGGAGCCGCTGCAGCCGGGGCTGGAGTCGGGGCTGGAGTCGGGGCGGTCGCCGGAGCAGCTGCGGCGGCTGGAGCAGCGGCTGCTGGGTCCTGACGGTTGGCGCCGGTGGCGTCGATGTGATCGAGCACGTCGTCGCGGGTGATGCGGCCGCCGGGGCCGGTGCCGGTGATGGTGTCGGGATCGAGGCCGTTGTCGTTGACCAGTCGGCGCACCACCGGCGACAGCAGACGGTTGTCACCGGCCTGCGCCGTCGTGGCGGCGGGAGCCTCGACGACTGGGGCTGCCGCAGCAGAAGCAGCTGGCGCCGGCGGTGCCGCGGCAGGAGCAGCTGGCGCCGGCGGTGCTGGCGGGGGCGGCGGGGTGGGCGTCGACTGATCGGGTTCCGGCGCGGCTGCGGGAGCGGGCGCTGGTTCCGGTGCTGCGGCAGCCTCGGGTGTCGCGGCAGCCTCGGGTGTCGCGGCTGGCGCTTCAGCGGGCGCAGCATCGGCGTCGCCGACGACCGCGATCACGGTGCCGACGTCGACCGTGTCGCCTTCTTGCACCCGGATCTCGGTGAGCACGCCGGACACCGGCGACGGCACCTCGGTGTCGACCTTGTCGGTGGACACCTCGAACAACGGCTCGTCGGCAGCGACGGTGTCACCCACGTTCTTGAACCATTGCGTGATCGTGCCTTCGGTGACGGTTTCACCGAGTTGCGGGAGCGTGACGTCTGCCATGGAATGTCTCTTCTCGTGTCGAAGTCGTTGCGGTCGTGTTGATCGGTCGGGTGTCTGTCTAGCCGTTGAAGTTGCGGCCCGTGAGCGACATCGCTGTTTCCCCGAACAGTTCCGACAGACTCGGGTGCGGCTGGAGGAACTCGGCGATCTCGTCCACGGAGGCTTCCCAGTTGACCGCGAGGTAACCGCCACTGAGCTGTTCCGTGACCCACGGGCCAACCATGTGGACGCCGAGCACCTGGCCGGCGGAGCCGTCGGGACGCTTCTTGGCGATGATCTTCACGAGGCCATCGGTCTCGCCGAGGATCATGGCCCGGCTGTTGAACTTGAACGGATGCTTGGCGACCACGACGTCGTGGCCCGCAGCGCGTGCCTGCTCTTCGTCGGGTCCGGCCCAGGCGACCTCGGGATGGCAGTAGATCGCCCACGGCACCCGGTCGTACATCACCGGCATCGGTGATTCACCGAGTACCTGCTTGACCACCAGGATCGCCTCGGCGTAGGCCACGTGGGCGAGCTGCGGTGTGGCGATGAGGTCGCCGACGGCGAACACGTCGGGCTCGCCGGTGCGGCAGTACTCGTCGACTTCGACGAATCCCCGACCGTCGACCACCACGCCGGTGCCGTCGAGACCGAGCTGATCGGAGAACGGGCGGCGGCCGACCGACACCACGACGGCATCGACTTCGACCGACTCGCCGTCGCCGAACGACACCGTGGTGCCGCCGAACGCGTTGGGGGTGTGGCCGTTGACCATCACGCCGGTGCGGATGGTGATCTTCTTCTTCTTGAACGACTTCTCGACCACCTTCGCGAGGTCGGCGTCGAGGCCGGGGAGGATCTTCGGGAGCCCTTCGAGGATGGTGACCTCGCTGCCGAGGTCAGCGAACGTGGAGGCGAATTCGCAGCCGATCGCGCCGCCGCCGATGACCACGACTCGCGCCGGCACGGTGGTGAGGTCGAGCACCTCGTCGCTGGTCATGATCGGACCACCGCGCTCGAAGTTGGGGATCAACCGCGGCACCGAGCCAGCGGCGAGCATCACGGCGTCGCCGGTGATCGTGGCGGCCGAACCATCGGCCATCGACACGCTCACGGTGCGATTCGCACCGAGTGCGCCGACGCCGTTGAACACCTCGACCTTGCGGCCCTTGCACATCGCGGCGATGCCCTTGACCAAACCGTCGACGATGCCCTGTTTGCGGGCCTGCACACGGGCGAAGTCGACCCTGGCCGTGCCGCCGGACTCGATGCCGAATTCGCTGGAATGGTCGACGTGGCGCTTCACGGCCGCCGTCTCGAGGAACGCCTTGGCCGGGATACATCCACGGTTGAGGCAGGTGCCGCCGAGGGCATCCTTCTCGACGAGGGCGACGTTCAGGCCCGCCGACGCTCCGTACAGGGCGGCGGAATAGCCGCCGGGTCCGCCACCGATCACCACGAGGTCGAAATGGTCACTCATCGACATTCACCGTAGCGTCCGATCGTCGCGTCGTCATCCGACGGGAACCGCTGCCGTGGTGTTTCGATCGTGGTGTTTCGATCGTGGTGTTTCGATCATGGTGTTTCGAGCACCCAGTTGCGCTGGTCGTCACCGCGACGGAGCACGAGTACCCGATTCGATCCGTCCGAGGCACTGACGTCGAACTCGATCCGACACCGTTGGTCGGCAACGGTGATCTCGGTGCAGCGACCATCGGCAGCAGCCGTGACCGGCTCGAGGCGACGGTCGCCGGTGGCGAGCGAGAAGCTTTCGAGGGCGTCGTCGACCCCACCGATCTCGACATCGACCGAGAACAGGGTGCTCGACTCCTGCGCCCCGAAGACGGTCACGTCGACGTCGCCGACCCGGACCGATTCGCCGACGCCGGCCGGCTCGACCGCAGCGGTCTCGTTGGAGAGCTGCAGCAGCAGCACGCCGCCGGCCAGCAGGATCATCAACGCGACTCCGACCGACAGCAGCAGCAACGTCCGCGTCCTCATCTCCACCCGAGCCTACGGACCCCTCCCAACTGTCACACGGTGCCGGGCCTACTGTGACACTTCCGTCGGGAAACCTGACCGTTCTGGAAACTCTGGCAGCACTGCTCCACCTGACCGGTGTGGTCTGACTACGGTTTCGCTGGTGAGAACCCATCGACGTCGCGCCGCCCTCGGCGCCATCGGAGCCACGCTGATCCTGTTCGCCGCCACCGCCTGCGCTTCGGAGTCGAACGACTCCGGTGCCGGGCCAGCCCCGGATGCCGCGGTGGAAGCCACGGTTGGCGACACCGAGGCGCCGAGCACCGAAGCGCCCGGCATTGAAGCTCCCGGCATTGAAGCTCCCGGCACCGACGCCCCCGCCGAGGCCACCACGGCACCAGCTGCCGACACCGAGGCACCCGCTGCGGTCGTACCCGAGGCGCTGCAGTTCACCGCCCCGCTCGTGGGCGGCGGCACGTTCGACGGTGCAGCCGCTGCCGGGAGGCCCACGGTTTTCTGGTTCTGGGCGCCCACTTGAAGCACCTGCAACCGTGAAGCCCCCTCGGTCGAGGAGGCAGCAGTGCAGTTCGGAGATGACGCCAACTTCGTCGGCGTGGCATGGACCGGCAGCGACGACTCGTTCCAGGACTTCATCGACAAACACGGTCTGACGTTCCCGCAGATCAGCGACGATCAAGGTGACGTGTTCGACCGGTTCGGTATCTCGTACCAGCCGGCGTTCGTGATCGTGAACACCGACGGATCCACCGAAACCGTCGCCGGTGCGGTCGACGAAGAACTCTTGGGCCAGATCATCTCCGAAGCGAACTGACCGTCATCTGCGGATCGCTCCTACGCTCGAATCATGCGCGTTGCCATCACCGGATCCACGGGCCTCATCGGCTCGGCCCTGAAGCCACACCTCGAATCGCTCGGCCACGAGGTGATCCGCGTGGTGCGGAGCAGTCCGTCGGGCACCGACATCTCGTGGTCGCCCGCCGATGGCCGGATCGACACACACGCCCTCGACGGTGTCGATGCCGTGGTGCATCTCGCCGGGGCCGGCATCGCCGACAAGCGCTGGACCGACGACTACAAGCGCGAGTTGCTCGACAGCCGCACCAAGGGCACCACGCTGATCTCCGAAGCGATCGTGTCGGCCGACAACGGCCCGACGGTGTTCCTGTCCGGCTCGGCGATTGGCATCTATGGCGCACGTGGCGACGAGGAACTCACCGAGACATCGGCTGCGGGCGATGGATTCCTCGCCGATATCTGCGTGCAGTGGGAAGCGGCCACGAGCGCCGCTGAGGCTGCTGGTGTTCGTGTTGCGCACCTGCGTACGGGCATCGTGCTGTCGGCGAGGGGCGGCGCGTTGAAGAAGCAGTTGCCGCTGTTCAAGCTCGGCCTGGGCGGCAAGATGGGCTCGGGCGACCAGTGGCAGAGTTGGATCTCGATCGACGACGAGGTCGCGGCGATCACACACCTCCTCGCCTCCGATACCTCTGGACCCGTCAACCTCACCGCACCGAAGCCGGTCACCAACGCCGAGTTCACGAAGGCCCTCGGCGAGGTGTTGCACCGCCCGACGATCCTGCCGATCCCGAAGTTCGGGCCCAAGCTGCTGCTCGGCGGCGAACTGGCCGACAACCTGTTGTTCACCGGCCAGAAGGTGTTGCCAGCGGTACTGAACGCCGACGACGGCTTCACGTTCCAGCATCCCGATCTGGCCACCGCACTGCAGGCGCTGCTCGGCACGTGAGCACCACCCGACCCGACGAACCGGTCGTCGTCGTCGGCGCCGGGCTGGCCGGACTGTCGTGCGCCGTGGCGCTCCACGATGCCGGGATCCCGGTGCAGGTGTACGAGGCGAGTGACGGCATCGGCGGCCGGGTGCGCACCGATCACGTCGACGGTTTCCTGCTCGACCGGGGGTTCCAAGTAGCGCTCACCGCCTACCCCGAGATGCAGCGCCAGCTCGACATGGCCGCACTCGACCTCCAGGCCTTCGAACCGGGGGCACTCGTGTGGCGCAACGGCAAGGGTTCGGTCGTCGGCGATCCGTTCCGTCGACCGACCACCACGCTGTCCACGGTGACCGCCCCGATCGGTTCGTTGTTCGACAAGGCCCGGATCGGACTGCTGCGCCATCGAGTCCGCAGCGTGCATCCCGCACGCCTGCTCCAGGGCGACGACATCTCGACCCACGCAGCTTTGTCCGATGCCGGCTTCTCCGACACGATCATCGAACGGTTCTTCCGACCGCTCGTCGGCGGCATCCAGCTCGATCCCGACCTCACCGACAGCCGCCGCATGTTCGACTTCATCTTCCGGATGCTCGCCGACGGCGACTCGGCCGTGCCCGCTGCCGGCATGCAGGCAATCCCCCGGCAGCTCGCCGACCGTCTTCCCGCCGGCACGATCCACCTCGACTCACCGGTCGGCGCGACGACGCCGACGTCGATCACCGTCGACGGTTCGACGATCACGGCCGCAATGGTCGTGGTCGCCACCGAGGGTCCAGCGGCATCCGCGTTGCTCGACATCGCACCGGTCGAGTCGAAGTCGGTCGGCGCCGTCTACTTCGCCGCACCCGAGGCGCCGATCGCCACGAAGTTCGTCGTGCTCGACGGCACCGGTCGTGGTCCCGTGTTGAACGTGGCCGTGATGAGCAACGTCGCGCCGACCTACGCCCCGGCCGGGTCGCATCTCGTCGTCGCGGCGGCTCCCGGCCACGACGGCCCCACCATCGAGGCCGATGCCCGTGCCCAGTTGCGTGGCTGGTGGGGGCCGCAGGTCGATGCGTGGGAACACCTCGCGACGTACCGCATCGCGCACGGCCAGCCCCGCCAACGCCCGCCGTTCGATCCCGAGCGCCGAGTCCGCCTCGACGACGGCCGATTCGTGTGCGGTGACCACCGCGACACCGCCTCGATCGAGGGTGCGATGTACTCGGGGCGCCGCTGCGCTCTGGCCATCGTCGACGAGATCAGCCAGACTGGCCCGCATGGCTGACGGGACCCCCAACGACGAAGCGACCACGCCCAACGACGACAAGGTCGTCCGCGGAATCCGATTCGTGACCGCCGAACCGCAGGCGATCTTCGATTTGCTCGCCGACCCGGCGCAACATGCGACCATCGACGGGTCCGGCACGGTGAAGGGAAGTGGCTCCAGTACTCCCGAACGCCTCGCACTGGGCACCAAGTTCGGCATGTCGATGAAGCTCGGCGTGCCGTACAAGATCACCAACGAAGTGGTCGAGTTCGACGAGCCGTCGCTGATCGCCTGGCGTCACATGGGCGGCCACATCTGGCGCTACCGGTTACGTCCGGTCGACGGCGGCACCGAGGTCACCGAGGAGTTCGACTGGCGGCCCAGCAAGAGTGGGCTCGCCATGAAGCTCACGGGTGCACCCAAGCGCAACGCGAAGGCCATCGAGGCCACCCTCGACCGCCTCGCCGCCCACTTCACCCCCGACCTTTGACCATCGCAACAATTGCGGGGGCTGGGTAGGTTGGTTGCATGGCGACGAACTGGCTGACAGCGCGCGAGATGACGGCGTGGCGCACGTACATCGAGACCTTCAGCGATCTGATCGGGGCGATCGAGCGTGACCTGGCCGAGCACGACCTGACGCTCGGCGACTATCAGGTGTTGGTCTACCTCTCCGAGGCACCCGATCGCTCGATGCGCATGTGCGACCTCGCCGACCTGCTGCAGTTGTCCCCCAGCGGTCTCACCCGTCGGCTCGACGGTCTGGTGAAGGCGGGCTTCGTGAAGCGTGAACCGTCCACCGACGACCGGCGGGTGATGCTCGCCACGCTGGCCCCCGACGGTCTCGCTGCGCTCGAAGCAGCCGCCCCCGACCACGTCGCCAGTGTTCGCCGACACGTGTTCGATCATCTCGACGGCGACCAGGTCGACGCGCTGGCGTCGATCTTCCAGTCGATCAAGAACGGACTGGCCGAATGACCACGCTGCCGAGAGGCTTCCAGAGCCATGTCGCGAACATCGGCCTGAAGGACGACACCGACGACTTCGTGGTGATCGCCACCACCCATCCGGTTCCCGTGGCCGGGGTGTTCACCAAGAGCCGGTTCGCCGGCCCCAGCGTCACGCTCAGTCGATCCCAGATCGCCGACGGGCAGGCGAGCGCTGTCGTCGTCATCTCGAAGAACGCCAACGTCGCCACCGGTCCACAGGGTCACGCCGACGCGATCGAGGTCGCCCGACGCGTCGCCGCCCGCCTCGGATGCGAGCCGACCGATGTGGTGATCACCTCGACCGGTGTCATCGGGCGCCGCTACCCCATCGATCGGATTCGCTCCGGCATCGACGCGCTCCCCGAGCACCTCACGTCCGATGACGCCACCGGACCGGCTCGCGGGATGATGACCACCGACACGGTCCCGAAACTCGCCGAAGCTGTGGTTGCGGGAAGCACGGCCCGCATCGTGGGCATGGCCAAGGGTGTCGGGATGATCGAACCCGACATGGCCACCCACATCTCGCTGCTGTTCACCGACGCCGAGCTGTCGGCTGCCGAGCTCGACGCTGCCTTCCGGCGTGTGGTCGACCGCACGTTCAACTGTGTCAGCGTCGACACCGACACCTCCACGAGCGACTCGTCGGTGATCATGGCCTCGGGCGCCGCTGGACCCGTCGCCCTCGACGCGTTCGAGGCCGCGCTGTACGACGTGGCGGTGGACCTGACCAAGCAGATCGCCCGCGACGGCGAGGGTGCGCACTCGTTGATCGAAGTCCACGTCGACGCAGCGCGTGACCGCTCCCAGGCGAAACGGGTCGCCAAGGCGATCGTGAACTCACCGCTGGTGAAGACCGCGGTGCACGGCGGAGATCCGAACTGGGGTCGGGTGGCGATGGCGATCGGCAAGTGCAGCGACGACACCGACATCGACCAGGACCATGTGGTGATCCGCTTCGGCGACACCGAGGTGTATCCCCGCCTCCTCGACGACGATGCGCTTGCCGCACTGTCGTCGTACATGCGCGGCGCCGATGTTCGCATCCACGTGTCGCTCGCCACCGGCGAGGCCGAGGCCACCGTGTGGGGCTGCGACCTCAGCGACGACTACGTGCGTTTCAACGCCGACTACACCACCTGAAAACCACGTTTGCGTTGCATTCTGGGTGACCCGCCCCACCCAGAATGCAACGCAGACGAATCACTTCGGGGGCATGCGGATGCCGCCGTCGACGCGGATCGACTCGGCGTTCATGTAGCTGTTGGTGATGCATTCGAGCACCATCGAGGCGAGCTGTTCGGGGTCGCCGAGGCGCTTCGGGAAGAGCACACCCTTCTGGAGGTTTTCCTTGAACGCTTCGCTCGCTTCGCCTTCACCGTAGATCGGCGTGTCGATGAGGCCCGGTGCCACGGTGTTGACGCGGATGCCGATAGCGGAGAGGTCACGAGCGATCGGCAGGGTCATGCCGACGACGCCGCCCTTCGAGGCGGAGTAGCTGGCCTGACCGATCTGGCCGTCGAACGCAGCAACCGACGCGATGTTCACGATGGCGCCACGCTCGCCGTACTCGAGCGGCTCGGTGGTACTCATGGCCGTGGCAGCCACGCGGATGCAGTCGAACGTGCCGATCAGGTTGATCGCGATGACCTTCTTGAAGGCGTCGAGGTTGGCGGCCGATTCGAGGGTGCCGTCCTTACCAATGGTGCGCTGCGCCCAGCCGATGCCGGCAGAGTTCACGAGCACACGAAGCGGACCCATCGACTTGGCCATCTCGACGGCGTTCACGATGTCGTCGGTGTTGGTGACGTCGACCTTGCAGAACGCGCCGCCGATCTCGTCGGCGAGTTCGTTGCCCTTGTCCTCCTGCAGGTCGGCGATGACGACCTTTGCGCCGAGGGCGGCCAGCTTGCGCGCTGACGCAGCGCCGATCCCCGATGCTCCACCTGTGACGATTGCACTTGCTCCAGAAATGTCCATGGGGGCGAAGCTATGCGCTCGTCGGCGCAACCGAGGAATCCGGCCCACGGTCCGTCAGAGCGGTACTGGACCGATGTTGTTGCGGGTGTCGACGAGCCGTCGTGGGATGTTGCCGGTGAATGCCGGCGAAGCACCACCGGTGAACCATCCGGAGATGTCGACGATGAGATGCGCGTCGGCGCTGGTGAAGATGCACACCGAGCCGTCGACCCCGATCGGGGCGATGACACCGTTGGCGGCTGTTCCGCCTCGCCCGAAGTTCACGTTCGACGCCTCGGGCATCGGGGTACCGCATGGCCACACCGTGGCGTAGCCGGCTGCGCGTGCTTCGACCATCGTCACGTTCAAGGCGACCGCCGCAGCGTCGGCCGGTACCTGCTGTGGCGTTCCGTCGACCGTCACGGTCACGCCACGCACCGGCACCGACTTCGGCGCACCAGACGTGATCACGCCCGTGGGGCCGCCGACAGCGTTGCGGGTGTCGACGAGCCGCGACGGCACTGCCCCGATGAACGGTGGTCGTACGCCGCCTCCGAACCAGCCGAGCACGTCGACGAGCACGTCGGACTGCTGGTCGGAGTAGAGGCAGACGGCACCGCCGGCGCCGAGCGAGGTGACCACACCGTTGGCGACGACCGATCCCCTGGTGAAGTTCACGTTGGAGGCCACCGGCATCGGCGAACCACACGGCCACACGGTGAAGAAACCAGCCTGCGACGCCAGCACGGCGGTGATGTTCATCGCCACTGCGGTCGCATCAGCCGGCAGTGTTTCGGGGGTGCCGTCGGACCGTTGCATCGCGGCACCGCCGAGCGGGATCGAGATCGTGCCACCTGCTGGAATGCGCACCTTCGGAGCGCCGATCGCGTTGCGGGTGTCGACCACGCGCCGCGGCGTTGCTCCGACGAACGTGGCCGCGCCGTCGGTGGTACCGGAGAACCAGCCGGTGATGTCGACGAGGAAATCGGTTGCTTGGTTCGAGTAGAAGCAGACTTTGCCGCTCGCTCCCACGGGGGCGATCACGCTGTTGGCGACTGCGCCGCCAGCGACATAGTTGAGATTGGATGCGTCGGGGCGGGAGACGTCGCAGGGCCACACGGTCACGAAGCCCGGCTGCGAGGGAGCGACGGAGGTGATGTTCAGTGCCACCGCCGACGCACCGGCGGGGATGGTGCGGGCGACACCGTCGGGTCCGGTCACCGGGGCGCCGAACACCGGCATTTCGATGCGCTGGTTCGGTTGGAACCGGCGGCTCGCAGGAGCAACAACCGCTACGCCGCCACCGCTACCGCCACCACCGGCAGGACCGGTCCCGCCAACGGGTACGGAGCCTCCAATCATCTGGCGGACCCACAACGCGAACTGCGCCTGACCGGAGGTGGTCAGGTGCACACCGTCGGACGAGATCCATTGGGCTCGCTGCGCTTCGGCTGCCAATCTCGCCGTGTTCCAGTCGGCAACGGTCAGCTTCGGCCAGCGGTTCTTCGCCTGCTGGAGTGCGGCGTTCGCGGCTCCGTACGCAGACGTTCCGTCCGCGTTCTTGCGGACCTCGGCCATGTTTATCCACACCACCCGGCGAGCGCCGCGCTGATCGAGGGCGGTCATCATGGTGTCGATGTCTGCAGCCATGCTCGTCGACGGGTTGTAGCCGAGTTCGACGACCACGAGATCAAGATTCGCTGGGAGCGTGGTCGCGATGTCGACACCGCTCGGCGACGGCGGCGTCTTGGTGATGAACCGACCCGAGAGCGTCTCGATGGTGAGCGCACTGAACATCCCGTCGGTGAGAGCGACCAGTTCGTTCTTCGCCGATTCTCCGACGGAATCGCCGACGTAGGCAACGGTGCGCGCTACCGGTTCGCGAGCGACCACACGCACCGAGAAGCGAGCCGACGGCCACACCCGATCCCGGGCGAACACGCTGGCGTCCAACCGCACGATGCGCCCGGTGCGGCCGACGAGCACGAGCGTGTCGAGCGCTCGTCCCGGCGACGACGCAACCATGGTCGCTGACGAGAGCGCCCCGAGGCTGTAGCGGTCGGCGAGCACGTCGGCGTCGAGGATGCGCGTCCAGCCCTGGTCGGGATCCGCCGGTGTCCCCTCGACCCCGACGGAGCCGGGAGTTCCCGGCGTGCCGACACCGTCGACCACGACGGCGATCACATCATCCGGACCCGTCGACGCGAACACGGACGGAGCGCTCACCCCGACCGACGACACCACGAGTGAGGCGACGACCGCCGAGACCAGTCGTCGAAACGACGTCACTGGGGGATCGGGCCGATGTTGTTGCGTGTGTCCACGAGACGGCGGGGAACGTTGCCGACGAAACCGGCGTCGACGCCTCCGGCGAACCAGCCGGCGATGTCGACGAGCAGGTGCGCGTCGGCGCTGGTGGCGACACAGATCGAACCGTCACGGCCGATCGGGGCCACCACACCGTTCGCCACCGTGGCACCCGACGCGAAGTTGACGTTGGAGGCCTCGGGCTGCGGAGTGCCGCACGGCCATACCGTGGCAAAGCCGGCCGCACGAGCGGTGACCATCGTGACATTCAGCGCCACTGCCGACGCGTCAGCGGGGACCTGACGGGCGACACCGTTGACGTTCACCGTCACGTTGCGAACCGGCACCGAGCGTGGGGTGGTCGGGGTGATCATCGCTGCCGGCCCGCCGATGGCGTTTCGGGTATCGACGAGCCGCAGCGGCACGGCACCGACGAACGCCGGCTGAGCGCCGCCGCCGAACCAACCGAGCACGTCGACGAGTACGTCGGCTGCCTGATCGGAGTAGATACAGATGGCACCGCCGGAACCGAGCGGGGCGACGACGCCGTTCGCGACTGCCCCACCCCGGCCGAAGTTCACGTTCGACGCCTCCGGTCGGGGCGCACCGCACGGCCACACCGTGAAGAATCCGGCCTGCGACGGTTCGACCGCGGTGACGTTGACTGCGACGGCGGTGGCGTCGACGGGGATCGTCGCTGCGGCGCCGCTGCTGAGTTTCATTCCGACGCCGGCCATGGGCACCGTGATGGTGGCTCCTGGCTGGATGCGCACCTTGGGGCCGCCGATCCCGTTGCGGGTGTCGAGGACACGCAACGGTGTTGCCCCCACGAAGGCTGGTGCGCCGGCGCCGCCGCTGCCGCCGCCAGCGAACCATCCGGCGATGTCGACGAGGAAGTGCGTGGTGACATTCGAGAAGAAGCACACCTTGCCGCTCGCACCGACGGGAGCGATCACTCCGTTCGCCACGACACCTCCGGCACTGAAGTTGAGGTTCGAGGCATCAGGCCGTGGCGTATCGCACGGCCACACCGTCGCGTAGCCGGCGGCGCTCGGCGCGACAGCGGTGATGTTCAGCGCCACCGCCGAGACACCCGACGGGATCACCCTCGTGGTTCCGTCGGGCGCTGACACGCTCGCTCCGACCACTTGCAACTCGATGCGCTGGTTGGCTGCGATGGGGCGAGCACCTCGAGGCTCGCCTCGCAGCGTGAACCCGGGCGACGGCAGACCGTT
>Ga0209491_10003935_pt1 | contig 23743 bp, 23 predicted proteins | sample BON02_FD_187213 | JGI IMG/M metagenome (GOLD analysis project Ga0209491, IMG submission 187213) | Freshwater microbial communities from Lake Bonney liftoff mats and glacier meltwater in Antarctica - BON-02 (SPAdes) (version 2) | ecosystem: Environmental > Aquatic > Freshwater > Ice > Glacier... | reverse complement strand
ACCCCTGTGAGACGGGGGTGGTTCGGCGCGCCGCCGCAAGGCAGCCGATTCCGCTACGCTCCATCGGCTGCCTTGCGGCGGACTTGGGCTGTGCGGAGAGCTTTTACAGACAAAGATTTACACTACCGACGGCGTTCCGCAAAGGCATCTTCGATTCGCGTTTATTCCCGTTTGCTATGCCGCTGGGTGCATTCGCGGTTGAATCTTCAAATTAAAAAGGGGCCGGACTCGCATCGTGAATTTTCCCCCGGCTTCCCCAGGGAACGGCAGTCAACCTGCGCCCAATCTTCCGGCCAGCGCGTTGAAGAATTCACGTGACCACAATTCAAGTTCGCGGGGATCGGGCAGGAACACCCTGACTTCATTGGCCGCCTGCTTGAAGTCGATGTCGGCAAACCGGTCTCGGAGAAGTTGTTCGAGAATCCCACGCGAGATCGGTTCGCCATCCCAATGCCCGGACTGGCGCATCCTCGCATCGAGGTGCTCCAGGTTCGGGTGGATGTTGCGGCCGACATACCAGACGAGATCGTAGAAATCCCGGCCCTTGATCCGGCTCTTCCATGCGCGGCAGAGCACCGCGTGCAGTTTCCCCGCGAACAGGCTGGGCAGGTCATAGAGCTTGACCTGATAGGGACTCGGCAGAAGCTGGATTCGCACCTCGGTCGTCGCGTGCGGCGGCGGTTCGAGATCCATTTCCAGTTTGATCCGCAGTTTCTGGTTGTGAGGCAGCCTGCGGGCGAGGTCTGCCGGCGCCCCGATGTGGAGGAGGTTGAGCTGCGTGCTGCCCTTGAGGAATGCGGATTCAATGCCGGTCGCTCGGCCGCTTGACTTCGGCTCGGCCTCAAAGGTGAAGCCCCAGGATTCCAGTTCGGTGGCGACCGCCGGAAGGTAACGGTCCAAGCGGGTGCCGCTGCCAGAGGAGAGCAGCGTGAAATCGAGATCCTCGGAGAAGCGGCGCAATCCGTGAAAGATCCTCAGGGCTGTGCCACCGTAAAACGCCGCGTGCTCGAAAAAACCTCCTCGCCACAGACCGAGCAGGGCGATTTCCTGGACGACCTCACGGGCGGCATTCTGATAGTCCGTTGGCGTCGTTGGCTGGTAGGCTTCCAGCATGTCCTTGAGGGCTTGGTTCATGATCCGGTCAATTTGTTTTTTCCGACGTAGCGAAGCAACCAGCGAACAGACGGGCGCCCGTAGCCATCCGCGCACTCCGAAAGTTCTTCCCGGTCAATGCCGATGCCGGGGTCGATTCGCATGCCCTCCATCCAGCGGGCGACATCGGCCATCGAGCGGAAGCCTGGTTCGCGGGCGATCCTATCCACCAGCGCCTTGGTAGGGCTGGCGATCAGAAATGGCAGATCCGAATCGGTGATGCGGAGAATCCCCACTGGATAGACCGCCTTCGGGATCGCCAGGTAGCGGAAGCGGCCGAAGTCGTTCCCGAACGAGGCGGTGCGCTTTGGAGTGGCTGAAAGGATCTCGGTGACCCCCTCGGGGATCATGCCGTGCCATGCAAGGGCGGTTTCAAAACTGATGTAGGAAGGACCGTAGATCGGACCCGCAAGGCAGTGAGGATCGAGATCGCGGCGACTGGCGTAGAGACCCCGACGCAGCGAGATCAGCTCGCCGGACTCCAGCATCCGCGCGATCTTCCCCCTCTGATCCGCCATCCCCGCGATGGCAGCACGCATCCGGACAGAGTCGAGAATGGCTTCGCTTGGAAGTGTGGCCTGCATGATTTCGACGTGAACGTTGAGATAATCACAACTTTTACGCAAAAATCAAACAATATTTTCCAGAGTCCCGTGATTCGTGCCAACTGTCGCATTCATGAGCATGGGCGTCACGACCGGAAATGCTTTTTGACAGTGGGGTGGTGACGCTCCTCAGGCTCAAGGCGCGATGACGCACCTGCTCCCAAAAATTCCCCCTGATTGCGAGTCGGATGCCATTCGGGAGAGGAAAGTTCCCATTGATAAGATTTGATGTCGGAAGCCCGTTCCGAGGTATGTTCCCTTGACGCCGAAACAAGCCAGCAATGACACCCGCCATCATTCAACTCCCAGATGCCAAGCCGCTCCTTGCCCTGTCGGTGCTGGTAGGTCTGCTGGCGTGGGAAACGATCCAGCCGTTCTTCTCGTTTCCGAAGGGCAGACGGCGGCTCCGTCATGGCTTTGGAAACGTTCTTTTCGGCGTGGCCAACGGCCTGATGACCACGCTCGGGTTTATCGGGCTTTGGTGGTTCGCGTCCGATTGGGCGGCGCGAAACGGATTCGGATTGCTCAACATGCAGGCGGTGCCAGAGGTCGTCGAATGGACGCTTGCCATCCTCATGCTCGATGCTTGGACCTATCTTTGGCATCGAATGAACCACCGCATCCCGTTTCTCTGACGCTTTCACCGGATGCATCACTCGGACCCGCACATGGATGTCACCACTGCGAACCGTTTCCACATCGGTGAAATCCTCATGTCATCGGTTCTCCGTGTCCCCGTCATCATCCTAACAGGCGTCACCTTACCGCAGCTCGCCCTCTACGAACTCCTCATGTTCGCCGTCGTCCAGTTCCACCATGCCAATATCGGTGTGTCGGAAAGATGGGACCGCGTGTTGCGTCTCTTCATCGTCACGCCCTTCATGCACAAGGTGCATCACTCGCGCTGGCAGCCTGAGACGGATTCCAACTATTCGTCCTTGCTCTCCATCTGGGACCGCGTGTTCGGCAGTTTCCGTATGAATCGTAAACCCTCATCCATCCACATCGGGTTGGATGAATACGACTCGCCGGAGAAACAATCGGTGCCGGGCATGCTGAAAACCCCTTGGACCGGCCCGAAGACTTCGAACCCAAAGGAACGATCATGAAAACCCTGCACCTCATCTGCCTATCAATCGCGCTTCTCGCCGGCTGCCACAAACCGTCGAACCCCGAGACGGAGCTGGAAACCATGACCCGCAAGGTTTCCTCGGAGTTCAGCGGCATGCTGCAGGAACCGCTTCGGACTTACCGTTAGCAAACCAAGCGCGCCATTTCCTTCCAACCGATGACGAAGTCCTCCACGCCTTCGACTATCAAGAAAGCCGTCGAGGATAGCGGCTTTCTCATCAAGGAATCATGCTAAAGCCACGAATTTCCAATTTTCTGTAATAAAATCACCCCGTTTGGACTTCTATTAATCAACACCTCCGAATGTCCAATAGCTCCACAAGCGACCGCTCAGCTCGCTTCCTCTCGCTGCTCCAGCCGATAGAGGGAGAGCTGGAATGCTACGCCCGCCGCATGGTTTGGCGGCGCGAGGATGTGCCCGACGCCCTGCAAAACGCCGTCCTGCGCGCCTTCACCGCCTTCGACCGCTACCGCGAGGACGCCAGCTTCCGCGCATGGATCTACCGCATCCTCACCAACGAGATTTCCACCATCAACCGCCGCCACACACGCGCCGAACGCCCTGCCGAACCCGCCGAAATCGATGCCCTTGAAGCCCTCGAAAACGCCGCCGCCCACACCGACTGGCTCGCCTCGCCCGAGGCTCTGCGCGAGGCTCTCGACGACGACATCGTCACCGCCTTGGACGATCTAACGGAAAAAGAACGCGCCGTTCTCTTGCTCCGCGCAATCGGTGGCTTCCACTACCATGAAATGGCTGAGACTCTCGAAATCCCCATGGGCAGCGTGATGGGCCACCTCTCCCGCGCCCGTCACAAAATGCGTGAAGCACTCCGCCGCAAAACCAAAAAGACAACCACCCGCACGCCATGAGATGCCACGAAACACGGGTGCTCGCCAGCCCCTACCTCGATTCAGAACTCGATACAAAAACCAGCTTCGTGATCGAACAGCACCTCCAGAACTGCGCTTCCTGCCGTGCCTGGTTCAACGGGGCGGAACGTGTCGAAGCCCGCCTTCACGCATCCCTGCGCACCGGCACGCGCGACGCCGCACTCTGGACTCACATCGAATCCCTCGTGCCCCCCTCCGAGTCCCCCGCGCCGAAAAAGCCCCGCCGCTGGTTCATATCCTCCGCCATCGCAGCCTCCATCGCACTCGTCGCCACCGCTCTCCTTCTGCTTTTCGGCGGGCGCACTGATACGCTGGCCAGCGCCGCCGCTGCCGACCATGCCAAATTCCTCGCCGGCACCATGTCCGCTCAATTCACTGACGACCCTCCCTCCGACATCACCGAGCGCACCGGCGGCCGCCTCGGCCCCGAAGCCTTTTCCATCCTCCCGCCTGGCACGTCGTTCGTTCCCGAAGGCAAGCGCCTCTGCAGTATCGATGGCTCACCCATCGCCTTGATCATGGGCAGGGCCAACGGCCACCCCGTTTCCATCATCGTCATGGACGACCGCGAGATCGACCGCTTCCCCGCCATGAAAAAACGTCTCGAAGAAAATGGCCAGCCCATCGCCTGCTCAGAGGTCGGCGATTTCCAAGTCGGTGCCCGCAGGGTGGGGAGGCACATCGTCACCGCCGTTGCCGAGCTTCCGCGCCCCCAGGTCGAAGCACTCCTCGCCTCCATCCCTTCCACCAAATGATCCCAATCTCCGCCGGGAGGATTCACCTCCCGGCAGCTACAAACAAAAACACAAACCAAAACAACAAAATGAAAAACAAACTGATCCAACTCGCCTGCGCACTCGTCGCCACTCTAGGTCTTGGTCTCGGCTCCGCTCACGCCGCCGAAGCCGCCCAGCCCAAGGTGGTCGGTCTCATGTTCTACTCCGACACCTGCGCCTCATGCAAAATCCTCGATCCCAAGATCCAAACGGTGAAAAATGACTACGCTACCAAGCCGATCCTCTTCGCCACGCTGGACCACAGTAATGACGGGTCGAAAAACCAAGCGGCTCTGCTGGCAGATTCCCTAGGTCTCGGCAAAGTCTATTCCGCCCAAGAAAAAGCCTCCGGATTCATGCTCCTCGTCAACCCGAAAACGGGTGAAGTGATCGAAAAACTCACTCGCGACATGACCGAAGCTGAAATCACCGCAGCCATCGACAAAGCGATCGCCAAAGGCTGATTCCAGTCTCAACCATTCCGGCGGGCTTCCCTCTCCGGGGCGAAGCCCGCTCCCATTTCCACCAACCACCCTTATTATGATTTCTCGACTCGCAACCACCCTCATCCCTCTCGCCCTTTCACTCACCGCCTGCGCCGAAGAAACCGCCGACCCCGCAGCCAAAACCAACCGCCTCGCCGACGAGAAATCCCCCTACCTCCGCCAGCACGCCAGCAACCCGGTCGATTGGTATCCGTGGGGCGAGGAAGCCTTCGCCGCCGCCCGCAAGCAGAACAAGCCCATTTTCCTCTCCATCGGCTACTCTACCTGCCACTGGTGCCATGTCATGGCCCGCGAGTCTTTTTCTAACAAGGAAATCGCCGCCGTGATGAACGAACACTTCATCAACATCAAACTCGACCGCGAGGAACGCCCCGATGTCGATCAGGTTTACATGACCTTCGTCCAGGCCACCACCGGCCAGGGCGGTTGGCCGATGAGCGTCTGGCTCACCCCCGACCTCAAACCCTTCGTCGGCGGCACCTACTTTCCACCCGCCGATGCCCACGGCCGCCCCGGCTTCAAAAGCGTTCTCCAACAGCTCGCCGCTGCCTGGGAAAAAGATGAAAAGGACATCCGCGCAAGCGCCGGAGAAATGACCGAACGCCTCCGCAAGTTCACCTCCGGCACGGACGCCCCCGCCGAAGATCTCCCACCAGCCACCGCCCTCGAACAAGCCTTCGAACAGCTCTCCGCATCCTACGATGAGGAATACGGCGGCTTCGGCCCCGCACCGAAATTCCCGCAGCCCGCCAACTTCGGATTCCTCCTCCACTTCGCCGCAGTCCACGGAACCGATTCCGAAAAAGGCGCGTCCGCCCTCAAAATGACCACCGCCACACTCCGCAAAATGGCAGACGGCGGCATCCACGACCACCTCGGCGGCGGCTTCCACCGCTACTCCGTCGATGAATACTGGCACATTCCCCACTACGAAAAAATGCTCTACGACCAGGCGCAGCTCGTGACCGCCTACCTCGATGCAGCCCGCCTCAGCGGCGACGATTCCCTCCACGCCACCGCCCGTGACACCATCGCCTACGTCACCCGCCGCATGACCCACCCGGAAGGCGCGTTCTACTCCGCCGAAGACGCCGACAGCCTCCGCAGCCCCGATGCCCCCCACAAAACCGAAGGTGCGTTCTATATCTGGGAGAAAAAGGAAATCGACTCCCTCCTTGGCGATGCCGCCCCGCTCTTCAACTACGTCTATGGCATCGAGGCCGATGGCAACACCCCTCCCGGCAGCGACCCTCACGGCGAACTCACCGGCACCAACACCCTCATCCGCCGCCACAGCAATGCCGAGGCCGCCGCCAAGTTCGAACTCAAACCGGAAACCGCCACGCAACGTCTCGACTCCGCCCTCGAAACCCTCTTCGAAGCCCGCGAAAAACGCCATCACCCGCACCGCGACGAGAAAATCCTCACCGCCTGGAACGGCCTCATGATCTCCGCCTTCGCCCGTGCCCATCAGGAGCTCGGCGACCCCGCTTACCTGAAAGCCGCCACCCGCGCCGCCACCTTCCTCCGGGAAAATCTCTACGACAAGAAACGCGGCGTCCTCCTCCGCAGCTACCTCGACGGCCCCGCCGCCATTGATGGCTTTGCCGCCGACTACGCCTTCCTTATCCAGGGCCTGCTCGACCTCTACGAGGCCGGGTTCGACCACCGCTGGCTCGCCTGGGCCGACGAGCTCCAGAAAAAACAGGACGCCCTTTTCCTCGATGCCACAAACGGCGGCTACTATGCATCCAGTGGTAAAGACAAAAACGTCCTGCTCCGCGTCAAGGAAGCTCAGGACGGCGCCGAACCCTCCGAAAACTCAGTCTCCGCCCTCAACCTCCTGCGCTTCTCCGCCATGCTCGACCAACCCGAACGCCGCGAACGCGCCATCCTCCTGCTGCGCGCCTTCGGCCCACAGATCAAACAAGCCCCAGGTTCCGCGCCTCTCTTGCTCGTCGCCCTCGATGCCGCACGCGCCAAGCCCGCCCAAATCGTCATCGCCGGGGACCCCGCCGCCGAGTCCACCGCCGCTCTCCTCGCCATCGCCCGCAAGCACCCGCGCGCCCACCAGTCCATCCTCCTCGCAGACGGAGCCGAAGGTCAGGCCTTCCTCGCCACCCATGCCGAGTTCTATCAATCGGTCGCCCGCACCGACGGTAAAAGCACCGCTTACTTCTGTGAAAATTTCGTCTGCCAGCTCCCCACGGCCGACCCGGAACGGTTCCGTCAACTGCTCACCGAAAAACCTGAGAATAAATGAAATCGAACACCCACGCCGCGATCACGGCGTTATAAACCCGAATTCGACCTACGCCGCAGCCGCTATTTCGCTGCCTCTCCACCGGAGGCTCTCAAAATCTTTCAATGCGACATTTAGTAACAACTACATGACCCAACTACAATCAGCGGAAATATTCCGCGTCTCCGCACTCTCATTGCAATGAAACCGCTGCTCCTCCTCCTCACCTTGCTCATCCTCTCCACCTCCCTCTCTCTCGCGGACGGCATCAAAGGCAAGCCGGCTCCGCACTTGGAGGTCGATGAATGGGTATCCCTTCCCGAGGGACAGGAGAAAGGTCCCAAGCTCGCTGACCTCAAGGGCAAGGTGATTTACCTCTACTGCTTCCAATCCTGGTGCCCCGGCTGCCATTCCTTGGGCTTTCCGACCCTGCAAGCCATGATCAAGGAATTCCGCGACGATCCCGATGTGCGGTTCGTCGCCGTGCAGACGGTCTTCGAGGGATTCGGCACCAACACTCCGGAGGCCGCCCGGAAAATCGTGGAGCGCTACAAGCTGGAGTCGATTCCCGTAGGGCAGAGCGGAGCGAAAGGCACCCGCTCCAAAATCATGGCCGACTACCGGACCCGCGGCACCCCTTGGACGGTCATCATCGCGCCCGATGGCACCGTGAACTACAACGACTTCCACATCGAACCGGACGCCGCCGCCAAGCTCATTCGCTCGCTCAAAACCACGGCCAAGCCGGAGTAGCCGGCTGCCGCCCCATCGCAGAACCGTTCTACTGTCGAGCGCGGTAAGTTCGTTCAAGAAAAATCCCGGCTGATCTTTTACTGACTGACTGATGAAACTTCCCGGTCTCGATTTCGTTGACTCCAGAGTATAGCCTCAATCCTCGGACAAACATCTTCGGCGGGTTTCATCTGCTGCGGGGAGACGGTGAGGACAACAACCTGTTTGTCACCGGTGCGTCGAATTCATTATGAAATCGAGCGATCGGCAGGCGGCTGGTCGCCCGGGAATGTTAGAAAACCGTGAAACGGATCAAGCCCGCCAGGGCGCAGACACCGAGCACCGGGATGACGCCGATTTTGAAACGCTCCATCGCCACCCAGGCGGCGAGTGCCAGCACGGCGACGAGCCAGTCGATCCCGCCGCCTTCCGGACGCAGCGCGTGCCAGGCGAACCAGATCGAGAGGTTGAGGATGACGCCGACCACCGCAGCGGTGATGGCGGTGAGGGTGGAGGCGAGCGCAGGTCGCTCGCGGAGTCCTTCCACATGCGGGGCGCCGAGGAAGACGAAAAGGAAGCAAGGAAGGAACGTGACCCAAGTGGTGATGGCCGCCCCGAGCGCGCCCGCCGCCAGTGGCGACATGGATCCCGGGTTCTGCCACGCAGCGACGAAGCCGACGAACTGCAGCACCATGATGAGCGGGCCGGGGGTGGTTTCCGCCAAGCCAAGGCCGGCCATCATCTGGCGTTGTCCGAGCCAGCCGTAATGCCCGACCGCCATTTGTGAGACGTAGGGCAGCACGGCATAGGCTCCTCCGATCGTGACGAGAGCGGCCTTGCTGAAAAACAATCCCTCTTGGAAATGAATGCCCCGCCAGCCGAAAATCAGCCCCGCAGCCAGCACCGGCAACCACCACAGGGTGAGGCAGAGGCTGGAAACGATGAGGGTGCGGGGCAGGCTGCCCGGTGGGATCGGTGGCAGTTCCACGCTAGGCAGCTCTTCGCTGCCTGCCTTGCCGTGTCCTTTGCCTGCGGGAAACTGCCTGGGGAATGTTTTTCCGCCCACCCAGCCGATCAGCGCGGCGGACAGGATGATGATGATGAAGGAAATCTTGAGCGCGAAGATCGCCACGAAGGCGAGACCTGCCAGCACCCACAGACTCGGCGACTTCAGCGCCTTGGAACCGATCCGTTTCACTGCGGAGGCCACGATCGCAATGACGGCGGGCATCAGGCCGTAGAAGATTCCGGCGATCCAATCGATTTCGCCGCCCACCATGTAGAGCCAGCTCAGGGCGAAAAGGATCAATACCGACGGCAGGACGAACAAGACTCCCGCTGCGATCCCCCCGCGTGCTCCATGCATCCGCCAGCCGAGATAGGTCGCGAGCTGCTGCGCCTCCGGGCCTGGCAGGAGCATGCAGAAATTCAGCGCGTGGAGGAAATGATCTTCACTCAGCCACCGGCGTTTCTCGACGAGTTCCTTATGCATGATCGAGATTTGCCCGGCGGGTCCGCCGAAGCTGATCCAGCCGAGTTTGCTCCAAAATCGCAGGGCTTCGGAAAAGCCCGGCATGGGAGGCGGGGTTTTGCTCATGAGTGATCTGTTAGGGATTGGTGCAGACCATCGAAGCATATGAGGCCGCGGGCGAGGATCTCGTCGTCGGGTATCCCGGATGCAGCCCAGCCCTTGAAGACCCAGTCCAGCCCAAAAGCTTCGACGGTTTGGAACTTGCCGTCATCCAGATCCGCGTCGTGGATCATCTCGCCGAGTTTGGCGAGCCCGGTTGCCTTCAGGTCAAACCGCTTCAGCAGGGTTTCGAATGTGCAGTCGTCCACTTGGTGTCCGAACTCGACGCCGGTCATGTCGTACGGCAGCGCATCGGGATGATCCGCTGGATCGCGTGCGAAAACGAACCTGGCCCCGGCGTCGATGTGGCGAAGGATGAGCCAGGCAGAGCCTATCCGGTCGATGGCCGGACGCGGGCGGGTGAGCCAGGTTTTTCCAGTGAAGTGATCCGGTGACAGAACCGGCAAGACCTTTCCCGGAGCTGCGGGATCCGCCGCCGCCAGTTCGATCAACTGTGCCGTGGTTGCGGCTGCGGGGCAGCCGAAGAAGTCGGTTCTTAAAACATCTCCGAAACGCACACGCAATTTCTCAATCTCCGCCTGGATGGCTTCGTCCGGCGCATCGCCCCTGCGACTGATTATTTCCTTCGCGGCGGCGGCGATCTCGGCGTAGTCCTCGGTTCGGACCTGGTCAAACCGACGGATTAGTCCGGCGTCGCCGATGCCATCAACCTCGCCTACAAACGCGAGCGTCGCGTCCCCTTTGGCATGGCGGATCTCCTGAGCCAACCATTGGAATTTTTCGAGCAAATCCGGTCGGTTCGGCAGCAGGTGGGCGGAGGTGTTGACTGGCAGCGCACCGGATTTTTTCAGCTTTCTCCAAATGCCCACGCGAGCGCTGCTCCGGCCGGAGGGGAGAGTATAAAGCAGTAGGAGCCAAGCGTTAGTGGTCAATGTAACAGCTATTGCGCACTGCATTACCTGTTGCAAGAAAAATATTTGACACTGGTCGCATCAAAGCCAACCTAAGATCTTATGAAAAAATACATCGTCATGATTTTATTGTTAGGTTTCCTGCCACAGGCTGTTCTTGCGCTCGACACCGTGCGCATCGAGGAAATCACCGGCCTAAAAGGTACGCTCGACGAGAAGGCGGGTGTCTTCAAGGTCACCTCCCCGCGCAATGATGTCGCGGTCACTGTCGATGGCAGAACGCTCGATCCCTTCCTCGGCCTGACTTCGTGGGCCGCATTCACCGCAGGCAAGGAGGCTGAGACCATGGTAATGGGCGATCTGGTGCTTTTCCAGGATGAGGTGAACCCGGTGATGAGCGCCGCTCTGGAAAACGGCCTGACGATCACCGCTCTCCACAACCACTTCTTTTACGATGATCCGAAAGTGTATTTCATGCACATCGGGGGCGAGGGGGAAGCCGGGAAACTTGCCACCGGCGTGCGTGCCGCATTCGATGCCGTCGGAAAAATTCGGGCTGCCAATGCCAAGCCGACTGAAGGATTCGGAGGCCCGGTCATCGCTGCGGAAAACTCGATTTCTGCGGAACCGCTGGAGGAAATCCTGGGGATGAAGGGAACCGCCAAGGATGGCATGTTCAAGATCAGCGTCGGCCGCGATGTGGAGATGGACTGCGGTTGCAAGGTCGGCGGGGCCATGGGTGTCGCGAGCTGGGCGGCATTCGGTGGATCGGATGACGCGGCCAGCGTGGACGGTGACTTCGCGGTGACCGCAGCCGAACTCCAGCCGACCCTCAAGTCCCTGCGCTCGAATGGCATCAACATCGTCGCGATCCACAACCATATGACAGCCGAAAAACCGCAGATCATTTTCTTCCATTACTGGGGAAAAGGGAAAGCCGGCGAGCTGGCAAAAGCGGTCAAGGCCGCGCTGCAAATCGCCCATCCTTGACGGATCTCGAAACCTGTCACCTCTGCGAACCTTCGCCACAGCGTGTTCCCGTCCTATTCCAGGCCGGTGCCTCCACCCGCGGCCGCTACCGCACCGCTTACCCTCAAGGCGACACACTACGCGAAAAAATCTACGGCCCCGGCCAGGCCTGGCTGCAGCCCGATCATCCGGGAGCCGGATACCGGATACCGGAAAAGCACCGCGAACTAGGAAATAATCGCAGACCCTGCGTTCACCCACTCGCGGCGCCCGGATCCACTGCATTCGCCTGATGTGGTGCTGGAAGGATCGGATCGACCGCCAGTTCATGCGGCGCATCGAAATCATTTTAGGTGTTAATGCTCGGTCGCCTTCCGGCGACTCACTCATTGAACTGAAACCACGAAAACAAAAACATCATGAAACATCGACTCGCATTCATCATCGCCTCATCGCTCGCCCTGACCGCCGCAACGGCATCCGCAGACCAGGGCGGCACGGGCTCGACCGCCGCCGCGGCCAGCCAGGGCATCGTCCCTGCGCTCTCCGCAAGCCCGGTCATCCGCATCGCCTCGGGCGACACTTTCAATACCGGCTATGGCTATCGGCGCGACACTTACCGCGACCGCGGTCGAGGCCGAGGCTACCGCCGCTGTTACTAGGACTTCCGTGGTATAATTGGTAGGAACCCGATGGCCCCGCCTCTTCCGAGGGGCGGGGTCATTTTCATTGCGTCTTCCTTCCGCCCTTTCGTCGCTGTTCATGTTCGTCAGGAGACCCGCTTGCGGAGTTTTCGCGAAGTCAGGTGACTGAATAATTTAAATATCTGTTAAGGGGCATCAATCCGGAACGACGAACCTGTGTCAGAAAGATTCCAAATCATGAAAAACATCACCATCGCCATCGCCCTTTCATTGTTCCCGGTTCTAACGAGCTGCTCTCTTGCGGAAAAGGCGACTTCCTACAAAACAACCGGCTCCCAACAGGAGATCGATCAATCGCATGCCGCATTCACTGCGGTTCTCAAAAAGCACCTGAAGAACGACATGGTGGATTACGCGGGCTTGAAAAAGGACCCGGCTGAGCTGAACGCCTATCTCGATACCCTTGCCGATGTGCCGGAGTCCACTTTCAAGAAGTGGAACAAGGATCAGCAGATGGCGTTCCTCATCAATCTCTACAATGCCGCGACTCTGAAGCTCATTGTCGATCATTACCCGCTCAAGAGCATCAAGGACATCGGCAACGTTGCGAAAGGTCCGTGGAAACAGGAAGTCGTCCGGCTTTTCGGTAAGCATGAAACCCTGGATCACATCGAACACGGTCTGCTCCGGGAAAACTACGATGACCCGCGTATCCACTTCGCTGTGAACTGCGCATCCATCGGCTGCCCCGCGCTGCGGCCCGAGGCATTCCAAGCCGCCAAGCTTGACGCGCAACTCGAAGAACAGGCCCGGAAGTTCCTTCAAGACAGCTCGAAGAATCGCCTCGATGCCGAAAACAAGGTTCTCCATCTCTCGCCGATCTTCGATTGGTTCAAAGGCGACTTCACCGCCAAATCCGGAACGGTTGAGAAATTTGTCGCTCCCTATTTAAAGCCGGCGGATCGCAAGGTGATTGAAAGGGGAGGCCTCTCGATCAAAAACACCGATTACAGCTGGAATCTTAACAAGCAATGAACTTCCCCTGGGCGCGGTTTCACGGTTGGTTCAGCAGCCCCGGGAATGGCACGGTGGCGATCGTCCTCACTGCCTTGATGGTGGGGGCGGTCGCCTTCATTCTGTCGTTCGAGACCTTCTGGGAATCGCCCGCCGCCTGGTCGTGGATCGTCCTCGGATGGGCCGCCGCAGCTCTCACCGTCCGCTGGTGGCTGCGCGACGGACTGACGATGCCCGTCGTCCTCATCGGTGCGCTGCTGCTCCGCCTCGTGGTCCTGCCATTTCCTCCCGTCCTCTCCGACGACGCCTACCGCTACCTCTGGGACGGCCTCGTCACCCATCTCGGGGACAGCCCCTACCGCTACCTTCCCTCCGATCCGCGTTACGCCGAACTGCAGCCCCTCGTCGAGTTCCAGCGGATGAACTCTTCGGGTTTCCACTCGGTTTATCCGCCACTCTCGCAGGTCTTTTTCTTCCTCGCGGCATCGGTCCGCGGGCTTGGCTTTCACGCCGCCTTCGTCCTTCTCAAGCTCCTCTTCGGCTTGGTCGAGTTCGCCGGCATCCTCGCCGTCGCCCGCTTCCTCAAGCCCCGCGACCTCATGCTCTACGCATGGAACCCGGTCGTCGTCCTCGCTATCCTAGGCCAGGGACATACCGAGACCGCCATGATCGGTTTCCTCCTGCTCAGCATCGCAGCCGTCCACGCCGCCCAGCCCGGCCGGGCATCGCTCGCCCTGGCCGCCGCCGGCTGGATCAAGCTCGTCCCCTTCGTCCTCTTTCCACTGCTCATCGCCCGTTTCGGCTGGAAAAGAACCCTGCCCGGCATCCTCGCCTCGGCAGCCGGACTGCTCGCCTTCGATGCCGAAACCCTCCGCCATCTCGGCTCGTCGTTGAAACTATATCTCTCATACTTCGAGTTCTACGCCGGTCCCTATTTCGTCCTCCGGGATCTTGGCTGGCGATTTTTTTCCACCGACCCCCGGCCTGTCATCTCGCTTGCCCTCACCGGACTCTTCGGCCTGGTATGGCTCGGCGTCTGCATCCGCCAGTTCGTCCGGCCGCTGCGTTTCGAGGTCGCCGCCGCGCTCATCTTCGCCGCCTATCTTCTTTGCAGCCGCACCATCCACCCTTGGTATTTGGGCGGCATACTCTGCCTGCTGCCATTTCTCGCACCCCGCTGGCGCTGGCCCTGGCTGTGGCTCGCCGCCGGTGCCTGGGGCACCTATTTTTTCTATGTCGATGGCACCTACTGGCCTTTCGTGTGGGTCGGCTGGCTCGGTTGGGCCGCGCTTTCCGGCATTGCCCTGCTCACCTGGCCTTCCTTGAAATGGCGGATTGACCACATCGTCCAGCCCCTCCTGCGAAGGCGCGCCGCGTGGAAGACCTGGCAGATTCTTCCCGCATTAGCCGGCCTCGAATCCCCGCACATCCTCGACCTCGGCGCTTCCGAGGGATACGTCACCGAGGCTCTCTCCGTGCGCCTCCGTCATCCCAGTTTCACCCTCGCCGACGTTGCAGACCGCTTTCGCGTGCCTTTCCCTCAAATGACTTACGACGGCATCCGGCTCCCATTTCCAAACGCCCATTTCGACGCCTCCATCGCCACCTACGCCCTCCACCATTGCGCCGACCCGCTCGCCACCCTTACCGAAATGGCGCGCGTCAGCCGCTATCGCGTCGTGCTACTCGAATCCTGGGGCCGCACGCACCTGCTCCGCCTCCTCCTGGCCGCCGTCGATGTCACTGCCAACGCGCTGCGCGGCGGCTCGTGGACCGAGCGCGTCCGCTACCGATCAATCCCCGAATGGAGCGCCCTCGCAGGTGCATCCGGCCTCCATCTCGTCCGTTCCACAGACCTCGGAGGGCTTTTCCACGCCAAACTTCTACTCGAATTCGAGCCACTCCACCACCGCACTGTTAAGATACTCCCCGATCCCGACGACTCACCGCTATGAAAATGAAACCCCGACCCTCCGCCATCCAAGCCTTGCTCGCCTTCGTCGCGATCTTCCTGACCACCGGCTGCGCCGAAGAAACCCCAGAGCGCAACGGCTTCAAGCTCACCGATCTCAAGATCCCGCTTGAGGAAATCCTTTCCGGCGGCCCGCCCCGCGATGGCATCCCTTCCATCGACAAGCCGAAGTTCATCGCCCCCGATAAGGCGGACTTCATGAAGGACGACGACCTCGTCCTCAGCTACTCACACGACGGAAAAACCCGCGCCTACCCGCTGCGTATCCTGGTCTGGCACGAGATCGTCAACGAAACCATCGCCGGCAAGCCAATCCTCGTCACCTACTGCCCGCTCTGCGGCACCGCAATGATCTTCGACCGCAAGATCAAGGACGAGGTCCGCACCTTCGGAGTCTCCGGGATGCTTTATCAGAGCGATGTCCTGATGTATGACCGCCAGAGCGAGTCGCTGTGGTCGCAGCTCAAAATGGAGGCGGTCAGCGGACCCCTTTCCGGCAGTAGGCTCGAACTGCTGCCTTCCGCCCACCTGACATGGAAGGCATGGAAGGAAAAACATCCGGACGGCGAGGTGCTCTCGACCGATACCGGCCACGGGCGGAACTACGACGGCGAAGCCTACGACGCTTATTTCAAAAGCCCTAACACCATGTTCCCTGTGCCCCAGACCCGCGACGAGTTGCCGAAAAAGGATTGGGTAATCGGAGTGATTGCGGGAGGAAAAGCCATCGCCTTCCCGGTGAAAACTCTCGCAGAAAAACGGGAAGCCCGGCACGGTGGGGTGACCGTGAAATACGATCCCGATTCCCGCCTCGCCACGGCCACCGGTAGCGATGGAAAAGAGATCCCAACGACCACTGTATTCTGGTTCGCCTGGCAGGCCTTCTATCCCGAAACCGCTCTCTGGAAACCGTGAGCATGGTTCGCGATACTGGAGTCAAAATTCTTATGTCCGTTCAAGCCTCTACTCCAAATCAATGCTTGCCCTCGGTCAGGGATTCGGTGGGTTCGAACGTTATTTTGGAAAATGCTACACACCCAATACATTAGCGGTGAGCATAGGGACGGTTTTTTAGACAACGTCGAAATGAATTTATGAAAGAAAAGATACTCCCCATCATCACTCCCATCAAAGACGGTCCGCTCAGGGTGGAAAACCTTTCAACTTTTGAAGGCGTGGACGGTGAGATTCAAACCACCCCGGAAATGGCGCTCTGCCGTTGTGGCCAGTCCAAGAACAAGCCGTTTTGTGACGGTCGCCACGTAAAGGCGGGCTTCACCGATGAACGGGGCGAAAACAGCGACGACGAGCGCCTCGTTTTTCCGGGCGATCCGATCACGTTCTACGAAAATATCGCGATCTGCTCCCACGCGGGATTCTGCCCCAGCGGAAAGCCCGACAAGTGGCGCGAGGAAGGTGAATTCACCGATGAAGAACTCGTCGAAAAAGTCCGCAAATGTCCTTCGGGAGCGTTGAGTTATGCCCGTGGGAAAACCGAGCACCGCGATCAGGAACGTCCCCCGAAAATGTCCCTGGTGAAGGACGGCCCACTGCGAATCGAAGGCGGGATTGAGCTTCGGAATACGGAATGGGGCGAGGGCGCTTCCAAGGAACACTTTGCCCTGTGTCGCTGCGGAGCATCGAAGATGAAACCGTTCTGCGATGGAACCCATGACGTTGTCTGGAAGAACGGGGAAGATGCCTATGAACCCAAGCACTCGAAAACGGAGGCGAAGGCGACCGAACTCGAACCCCATGTCGAATTCATCCACCGCCTCGCTCGCGGAGGCGTCGATGAACTGGGCTCGGAAGGGCCGATGACAGCGATGGGCGCACCTCGCACCGGTCTTCCGGTGTGGGAAGACATCCAGATCATGACGGCGCAGTTGGATCCCGCGCCACTGCAGCAAGAAGTCCCGGTAGGAACGGAATTGGTCATCGGGCCAAGGGCGAAGAAGCCGCTGCGTCTGGAGATACCGCTCTTCGTATCCGACATGAGCTTCGGGGCACTCTCCCAGGAAACGAAGATCGCCCTTTCCAAAGGAGCCCAGATGGCCGGCACCGGGATCTGCTCGGGGGAAGGCGGCATGCTGCCGGAGGAGCAAGCGGAAAACGGGCGTTACCTCTATGAGCTGGGTTCAGGTAAAATCGGCTACAAGGAGGAACTATTGGAGAAGGTTCAGGCGTTTCATTTCAAATGCGGGCAGGCTGCAAAAACCGGAACCGGCGGCCATCTCCCTGGATGCAAGGTGACGGATAAGATTGCCGAAGTCCGGGGGATCGAACCGGGCACGCCATCGCAATCACCTCCTGCGTTTACCGATCTCTCGACTCCCGATGACTTCCGCCGATTTGCCGATCACGTCCGCGAGTTAACCGGAGGTATTCCGATCGGATTCAAGATCTCATCGAACCGGCTGGAGAAAACCATCGACTTCGCGCTCGCTGCCAGCGCCGATTACATCATTCTCGATGGCAGGGGAGGTGGAACAGGTGCTGCCCCGGCCATTTTCCGCGATCATATTTCCGTTCCGACCATTCCCGCGCTGGCACGGGCAAGACATCACCTGAACAAGAGGGGAGTATCCGGGGATGTCACCCTGATCATCACGGGAGGCCTCCGCACTCCGGCCGATTTCATCAAAGCGATGGCGCTCGGAGCCGATGGCATCGCGCTTGCGAACGCATCGATTCAAGCGGTCGGTTGCATCGGTGCCCGCATCTGCAACACGAACAAATGTCCCGCCGGGATTGCCACCCAGGATCCGGCTCTTCGCGCTCTCGTGAATATCGACGAGTCCGCCCAACGGGTCGCTAATTTCTACACCGCAGCGGTGAATATGATGAAGGTCATGGCGAGGGCTTGCGGCCACGACCACCTCGGGAAATTCGAACTGGAAGACCTGTCGACATGGCACAAGGAAATGTCCGATCTCACCGGCATCGAATTCTCGGGCTTACGCAAAAACGGTCAGGATGATTGAAGCCCATTGTCGATCGTTCCTTTCCAAGGCCTCTCGATCAAATACACCGTTTAAACATGGAATCCGAACAAGCAATGAAGCAGAAGGACGCAATCATCGTGATGACCCGCCTACCACGCGAAGGCGGGAACAAGACACGGCTGATTCCCGCACTCGGCTCGATGGGCGCGACGGCATTCCACGAACGGCTCGCCCGTCACGCGATCGGGAGGGCGTCGGCCTATGCGCTGATGCATCTCGGCACCAAATTACGGGTTCAGTTGGAAGGTGGATCCGCAGAGGAGGGGCGGAACTGGCTCGGAAAGGTCGATTGCCGCGTTCAGAAAAACGGCGATCTCGGGCAACGGCTCCAAGCCGCCGTGGAGCAGGCGTTTTCCGAAGGGGCGCGTCGCGTGCTGGTGATGGGAACCGATTGTCCCTCGCTCAACGAGCCATTGCTGGCGGAGGCCTTCGACTCGCTGGATCGGGCTGACCTCGTCTTCGGTCCTGCGGCGGATGGCGGCTATTATCTGGTCGGCCTGACACGGTCTTGTCCGGAGGTTTTCCAGAACATCGAGTGGGGCGGTCCGCAGGTGTTGAAACAATCGCTGGCCGCTGCCGCAACTTGCGGAGTGCATGCCGCGTTGTTGGAAGTCCGCCCGGACGTGGACGTGGCTGAGGATCTATCGGACGCGAATGAGAGGCTCGCCGAAGGGAATACGCTATCGGTCATCGTCCCGACGCTGAATGAGGAGCCCCATCTGTTGAAACTATTGGAACGTCTGAAGCAGGCATCACCGCATGAACTCATCATCGCGGATGGTGGCAGCACTGACCGCACCGTGGCGGTGGCGGAACTGGCAGGCGCCCGGGTGATCAGCGCACCCCAAGGGCGGGCTTCGCAAATGAACCTGGCAGCCGCCATGGCGACCGGGGAGTTCCTTCTGTTTCTCCATGCGGACACACTACCCCCGCCTGACTATCCGCAAGTGATCAGCCGGGTATTGCAATCGCCCGGGACCAGCGCCGGGGCGTTCCGTTTCGCACTTGCGGGGGATTTGGCAGGAGCCCCGTTGATCGAGTCGCTCGTCCATCTCCGCTGTCGTCTGCAGGGCACACCTTATGGCGATCAAGGGCTTTTCATCCGCCGCCGGATCTTCCGCCATCTCGGCGGCTTTCCCGATTGGCCGGTATTGGAAGACCTCCACATGGTCCGCCGTCTCAAGCGGCTCGGCCCGGTCCGCACGGCCCAGCAGGAAGCCATGACCTCGCCGCGCCGCTGGGAAAATGGCGGCACAGTCCGCACCTTTCTCCGCCATCAACTGATGTTGGTGGCCTATCACCTCGGCGTTCCTCCGCGAATGATCGCCAGGCTTCGCTCTTGAATCCGCTGTTAGAATTTCAGGAATCCGGCGACTCATGAGTGCCCGGTCCGCCTGAGCGATACCCGGATTCAAGCAACACATCCCCGGCACCTCCTGACCCCGCGCCACAGGACTTTAGAAACCTGCCGATTTCATTTTTCCGTTAACCCCCGCCTCTTTCAAGCGACTCACCTATATCGCAAGCCATCCGTCCCACGGGGCTTGCGCGAATCCAACACTTGTATTCCTATGAAAACATTCGCCTTCTCCGCCCTCCTGGCACTCATCGCCTTGCTTCCATCCTGTTCAGGTGATAAGCAAAAAACCTACACCGTAGCCACCACTTCCGGTGAATTCGAGCAATCCCACCCTGCGTTTACCGCCATCCTCCAGAAGCACCTGAAGGACGAAATGGTCGATTACGCGGGCTTGAAAAAAGCCCCGGCTGAGCTGAACGCCTATCTCGACACCCTTGCCGATGTGCCGGAGTCCACTTTCAAGAAGTGGGACAAAGATCAGCAGATGGCGTTCCTGATCAATCTCTACAACGCCGCCACGCTGAAGCTCATTGCCGATCATTACCCGCTCAAAAGCATCAAGGACATTGGTAACGTCCTAAAAGGTCCATGGAAGCAGGAAGTCGTCCGGCTTTTCGGTAAGTTTGAAACCCTGGATCACGTCGAACACGATCTGCTCCGGGGAAACTACGATGACCCGCGCATCCACTTCGCCGTGAACTGCGCATCCATAGGCTGCCCCGCGCTGCGGCCCGAGGCATTCCAAGCCGCCAAGCTTGACGCGCAATTCGAAGAACAAGCCCGGAAGTTTCTTCAAGACAGCTCGAAGAATCGCCTCGATGCCGGAAACAAGGTTCTCCATCTCTCTCCGATCTTCGATTGGTTCGAAGACGACTTCACCGCCAAATCCGGCACGGTTGAGAAATTTGTCACTCCCTATTTCAAGCCGGCGGATCGCGAGGTGATTGAAAGGGGCGGCCTCTCCATCGAAAACACCGGTTACGACTGGGACCTCAACAAGCAATGAAACCACTCTTCCTCGCAACCCTCCCCTGGAAACCCTGAACCCCCTTCCTGGATGCGCTGGTAAGAACGCCCTGCATCCCGCCGACATACCTTTGGACACCAAACTGAAATCGCCAACAATCAAATCACAATCCCATGAACCCGAAAAACGACACCTCTCCACCAGCCACCTGTTCTGATGGCTCCTGCACCACCGGCTCCTGCGGTGGCCCCGGCCTCTGCCCCGGCATCGCCCTTTTTATCGCCTATGCCGTCGGCGGCGGACTCGCGGCACTCACCGGTATCTTCTGGCTCGGCTGGGCCGTCGGCGTCCCGCTCGCCCTCATCCTGATCACCGGAGCCTGGAGATTCCTTCCAAAGAAGGCCAAATGACAACCGGCACCCGCCCCGGAGATTCTTACCCATTCCGCAATTACCCCAAATCAGCCACCATCTGGATCACCCGCATCGCCAAGCGCGCCATTTCCGGAAAACTCCCACCCGAGGACGCCGAAACCCCTGATGCAAAGACCGAACAGCCCGATGACAACGAGACGTGACATCCTCCGCACAGGCTCGGCCGCTCTCGTCGCCACCCTCATCTCCTGATCATGAACACCACAACCACCGTGCTACCCGAAGACGCGCACAACCAAAAGCTCGTTTCCAACGTCCATCCCGCCGATTGGGTCAATCCCACCCCCTCCGGCAAATACAACCTCGTCGTCATCGGCGCCGGCACCGCCGGACTCGTCACCGCCGCCGGAGCCGCCGGGCTGGGTGCCAAGGTCGCCCTGATCGAACGCCAATTCATGGGCGGCGACTGCCTCAACGTCGGCTGCGTCCCCTCGAAAGCCCTCCTCAGCGCCGCCCACACCGCCGCCACCGTGCGCGATGCGGCAGAATTCGGAGTGAACGTTCCGCCCGGCACCGAAGTGGATTTTAGAAAAGTCATGGAACGCATGCGCAAGCTCCGCAGCGACATCTCCCCGCACGATTCGGTGAAACGTTTCTCCGACCTCGGTATCGACGTCTTCCTCGGCCAAGGCCATTTCCTCGATTCCTCCACCGTCGCCGTCGGCGATGCGAAGCTTTCCTTCGCCAAGGCCGTCATCTGCACCGGAGCCCGCGCCTCCGCTCCGCCCATCGACGGCCTCGACACCGTCCCTTACCTCACCAACGAAAACCTTTTCTCTCTAACCGAACTTCCCAAGCGCATCGGCATCATTGGCGCCGGACCCATCGGCTGCGAGATGGCGCAGGCCTTCGCCCGTTTCGGCTCCGAAGTTTATCTGGTCGAGTCCGCGCCCGGCGTTCTCGTAAAAGAAGATCCGGAAGCCGCTGACATCGTCCGGCAGCACCTCGTCCGCGACGGCGTGAACCTGCTATGCTGCGGCAAGGAACTGAATCTATCACCCGGGGAGTCCGGAGGCGTCCGCCTGCAAGTGGAGTCCGAGGGGAAAGGCTACGACGTGAACGTCGATCAACTGCTCGTCGCCGTCGGTCGCGCCCCGAACGTCGAAGGTCTCGACCTCGAAAAAGCCGGCGTCGAATACTCGAAAAAGGGCGTCACCATCGACGATAAATTCCGCACCACCAACAAGCACATCCTCGCTGCCGGCGACATCTGCTCGCCCTATCAGTTCACCCACGCCGCCGATTTCATGGCTCGCGCCGTGATCCGAAACTCCCTGTTTTTCGGACGTGCCAAACACAGCGCACTCGTCATCCCGTGGTGTACCTACACCTCGCCCGAACTCGCCCACGTCGGACTCACCCCATCGGATGCGCAGGAACTCGGCATCGAGATCGACACCTTCACCCAACCCATGTCGGGCGTGGATCGCGCCATCCTGGAGGGCGAAACCGATGGCTTCGTCCGCGTCCACGTCAAAAAGGGCAGCGATGAAATTGTCGGAGCCACCATCGTTGCCAGCAATGCCGGGGATATGATAGCCTCGTTCTCGATCGCCATGACCCAGGGCATCGGCCTCGGTTCCATCGCGAACTGCATCCACCCCTATCCGACCCAGGCCGAAGCCGTCCGCAAAACCGGCGATCTCTACAACAAAACCCGCCTCACCCCGCGCGTCGCCGCCATCATGAAGTGGCTCATCGCCTGGCAAAGATGACATCGGCACTGGAAACTCCAGCCGGCGAAGTATGCCAGCGCACCCTTGCGATTATCCCCGCGCTCAACGAGGCGGAAACGCTACCGGGCGTAATTTCATCGCTCAAAGATTGGCCGCTGGCCGGCATTCGCGTGATCGACAACGGCAGCTCGGACGGGACGGCTAACATGGCGATAGGCACGGGCGTGGAGGTCATCTACGAATCGATAGCGGGATATGGTTCGGCCTGCTGGCGGGGGATGCAAAATCTGCCAGAGGAAATCGAATGGCTCCTCTTCTGCGATGCCGATGGCAGCGATGATCTCCGGTCCCTGCTGCCATTTTTCGAGGCTGCGGCAGGCGGTCATGATTTGGTCATGGGAAACCGGAACCAACTCCCTGAAAGCCGTCGTTCCTTAACATGGCCGCAACGCTTCGGCAACGCCATGGCCGGACACCTCATCAACCTGCGATGGGGGATGCGGTTTCGCGATCTGGGCCCCTTGCGACTGATCCGTCGTTCGGGGCTGGAAGCGATGGCCATGGAGGATCGGGGATTCGGATGGACGGTGGAAATGCAGGCCAAAGCCGCCGCCATGAAGGTGAAGACGAAAGAAATCCCGGTTTCATATTTTCCCCGACAAGGGGGGAGATCGAAGATTTCAGGAACGCTGTCAGGCGCGTTCAAAGCCGGTTCCGTGATCTTGTATACACTCGCCAGACTTTGGTTGCGGAGGGACCGGCCTGATGCATGACCACCGGCCTTCTCAAAGACAGCCCGCAGCGCCGAACTCATCCCAGCGATCGCCGATTTCGTTGGCAGAGCAGGTCCGATCGACAACCGCTGGTTCTTCGGAATGCTGAATCTGGCATGAATTTACGTAGCTTTCCGAACCCGTGATTTCATCAGCGCCGTCGAATGGAGTTTCTTCGCCATGTGTATTATTTCCCCGATGCTTCACGCTTGGTATTTCGTGTGGATTCTTCCTTCACGAATCAATGAGTTTGCACGCCTTCGTTCAATGCCGGGAGTTAAAGATGCCGGCATGGACGACGATCCTCGAGAACGTAAATGCGGTAAGCGCTGCGACACGAAATCTGATATTGGACAGACAGATTGAGTATATTCTCAAGGAGGATCTCG
>Ga0209491_10003933_pt1 | contig 23745 bp, 29 predicted proteins | sample BON02_FD_187213 | JGI IMG/M metagenome (GOLD analysis project Ga0209491, IMG submission 187213) | Freshwater microbial communities from Lake Bonney liftoff mats and glacier meltwater in Antarctica - BON-02 (SPAdes) (version 2) | ecosystem: Environmental > Aquatic > Freshwater > Ice > Glacier... | reverse complement strand
TAGATACAACAAAAGACCTAATTACTGTATTATCTAGTGATGCGGGAATTCCCGCATCACTTTTGGTAGATTCAAAACGAGGTCAAACATCTAAATTTCAACAAGGCTCGAGGCTTTAATGGGAATACTGATTTTAAATAACTAGCATATATCCTACTGAAATATAAGAAGTATATAAGATTAAGAATATAAATCCTTTAAAAACATCTATAGATGATGAAGATAATCCAGTAAAAATAATCTTATTTTCGTCTATAAAATTATTATATAATTCAAATATTTTTTCAAATTTATTTTTGTAGATTTCCGTATCTTTTAACTTTTTTGCTAGATAGGGTAAAAATCCATAACTCATACCAATAGTTACTTGAGGTCTTCCAGATACAGTATTGCCAATATCATCAATTGGCACTCTCTGATAAAAATTGTCTTTAGATATCTTAGTCATTGAACAGTTTGAATTACTCCCTCCCGCGCCGTATTTTCTTAAATATTGAGAATTATCTGATCTGATATAGTTTTCAAATTTATCAAAAATTGGTTTTACACCTTTTTACATTTCAAACGCACAATTATAACATTTCTTATATGATTCATCACATTCTTTATGACATTCATCGCAAATGCCTTTCCTACAATTATTACATCTATTAACTACTCTGTTTTTATGTGGTGCTCCACAATATTCACACGTTCTTGAACTTTTTGGAATAAATTTTTTAATACAACAATTGCCTAATACTAATATTTGTTCTCCGTCTGTTATATAACAATTTTCATTGATGTGATGACCGCAAACACATTCATTTACTTGTTCTGGTAAATCTTCATTTTTACAACATAGTTTAAAATAATTTAAATGACGATCTTTATTTCCTCCGCAATATTTCCAATTACTATTTTTAATTTCAGTATATGTTAACCCATATTTTTCTAATCCTTTAATAAATTTGTTTGTTAATTCAATTGAAGCGGCTTTAGTTGTCATTATATGATATTTATATTTAGTAATAAAATTTTAATTTATTTCAATTTTATTACTAAATAATCGGCGTTTGAAATGTAAAAAGGTGTAATACATTTTTTACATAATTACTACTGTCCTCTGTATATTCTAAAAAATTGTTCATATTTTCAAACTTAAAAGGACCTATATCTATCTCTATATTATATCACATTTATCTTCGTCTCTTTGATTATTTTTCTCTATTGTTATTTTTAAATCTTCATCTGTATTTATAGTTTCTATCGTAATGATAGACACTCGTATTATGATCATGTAAAGATGTAAAAATAAAAGTTATTCCTCATGAAGGTATTCACTCAAGTAAAGAATATACAATCACCATGAAATTTCAGGAACAAGGAAACTGGCCTTTGGTATTTATAGATTCAGTATTGTTTGATAAAATAAAAACAACTCAATATTTACAAAATAAAGGTAGAGTGGGAGAACATAAAGGAATATGGTTGCTTGGAAATTATATCCACAACGAATAGGCGGTATAAAAACAGTAGATATTTTAGCATTTTATGATGAGAATATTTCCGGAAAATACAAAAAACATACAATTATTATGGATAATGCTGTAATACATAAATCCAAACTGATTAGGGAAAAAATAGAAAAAGACCAAAATCATTTGTTATATACCGTTCCATACCATCCGGAAACGAACGCAATAGAAGAGTTTTTCAATCAGTTAAAACATTACATAAAAAAGAAAAGTCCAAATACATATGAGGATATTGTAAATGTAATTACAGAAATAATAGAATATAAAATAACAAAGAACCATTTATCAAATTACTTGAAACATAGTTATAAGATATACCAATCATAACTGCGTTTTTGTCTCATTTTTCTTTCCGGTCGGTGTAATAGTAGTATTATTTGTTTTATTTTTTAATTGCAAAGCGTCTTCTATAAATAATTCATTTTTACTGACAAAAATAATAATTTGTGTATTTTCCAATGTATTGTTTATGGTGAGAGTTGTGTTGAATATTTTTTTAAATATTTTTTTTACTAATTGTGGGTTAAAATTTATATCATCTTCATAATATTTTTTACTTGAGCAAGATAAGTCTGTGACTGGTGAAATTAATAAAAGTTTTTTTGGTGATTTTATTTGTAGAGCAAGATATCCTCCGGCAGAATCTGCTATTACAGAATCAAATTGGTGTAAGGAATAGATATAATTGATTTCGTTGATTGCGTTATTTATAAAGTCTGAATTATTTGAATATAGGGTGTAATTTGGAAACCATATTTCTATGTTTTTTCCATTTTCAATCATTTTTTTATAGATAGTGATACAGAGAGATCTGAATGTCATATAATCACCTGATATAAATCCTCCTCCATGAATATATAGAATTTTTGTGTTGCTATTTCCAATTTTAAATATAGGGATATTATTTATGATTATAAACTTTTCAAATGAATAAAAAGTATTCCAGTTGTAATTTATAATTCCTATAAAAGGTTTTTTTATAATATTCAATGGGAGAAAAGTGAATTGTAAAAATCTGAATAATTTTATAACATTTTCTATTTTTTTAAAGATAAATAAGAGAGTATTAAATATAGATTTTATAAAGATAATATAAAATAAGGAAGGTTTTATATTCCATGTATATGGTTCCATAAGCGAGTGGTTTAAATTGGTCATGGTGTAAGTTATATAGTTATAATTTTAATTTTTAAAGTTATTATAGGAATATAGGAATTATTGGAGATTATATAAAAATTAAAATATAACTTAAAAAATATATTAAATAAAAACCATGTCAAAAAGATCAGTTGATTCTTACGCGAAATTTTCAGGATATAATTCAAATGAAAAACAGAATAATCAGACTAATTATAGTTCAAATTATGCTGATCTGCCACCATCTCAGATGCCTGATCCAAATAACAGATTTGCTAATAGTCCCCAGCCTCTTCCTACATTAGATGTTGAGACAAAGCATAATGTACGTGAAATTGAGAGTGATAAGCTTTATCAGTTGTTGGCTGATCCAAATTATCATTTTAATAAGAGAGGACCAACAAAGGTTTTTGTAAAGGTTTATACACCTTGGTGTGGTCCATGTAAAACTATAGCACCAAAGATAGAGGAATTGTCTGTAAATCCGATGTATCAGGATATAATGTTTGTTCAGCTTAATGGTGAGCATGTTGGTGAGAATCTAAAAAAGTTTATTAATATTTCAGCTGTGCCTATATTTTTTGGGTTTGTTTCTGGAAGACAGTTAGGGGATTTTGTGATTGGTCCAGATATGAAGAAGATTGTTGAAAAGTTGGATGATATGGCTAAAGTTCAATAGGAATTTAATAAAGTAAATATAAATAAAAGTGGGTATAAATAAAAGTGGATATAAATAAAGATGATGAGCGGATCGAATCCTATGATGACAAATTTTGGTTTATTAACAGGATTTATACTTTTATTTCAGACTATTATTATTTTAGTGTATATGCGTAGTAGAAAATTGTATCGAAAATGTATTAAAAGAATGGAGTATAATAGAGATAATTATTATTATAATGATAAGGATAATAAGGATGATAATAGCGATGATAATAAGGATGATAAGGATGAAGATTTTAATGTGTAGAGTTAAGAAATAAATATAAATATATTTAGCTAAAAATATATTTAAAAGACATTGATAATGTAAAATGGCAAAAGAAACGAAAGTGGTGAGAATACGAGAGTTAGATCCAGATATGATTGCTCCGTCAACAAAAAATATGAACCGTCCTGATCAGGGTGGTTCAAAGATTGTTGTTATAGGAAAGCCTGGTTGTTTTGAGAAGGGTACAAAAATTTTAATGTATAATAATGTTAATAATGTTAATAATGTTAATAATGTTAATAATATTTATAAGAATGTTGAGGATGTAGTAATAGGGGATGTGGTGATGGGAGATGATAGTACACCAAGAACTGTTTTACAGTTGTGTAGAGGTTCGAGTATGATGTATAGAGTAATTCATGATAATAAGATGGGCGAACCTTATGTTGTTAATGATAAGCATAAGTTGGTTTTGATAAATGTAAATACAAGAGATATTATAGAGATGAAGGTGTGTGATTATTTAGGAGAGTCTTTAGAGTGGAAGAGTAAATATAAGATTTTTAGAAGAAAAGTTGAATTTAAGGAAAAGAAATTGATAACGCCTGCTTATGAGTTTGGGAAGTTGTTTTTAAGTTTATCGAGGTGTGTGAATGTTCCAGATGAGTATATTTACAATACGATGGAAGTTAGAACTGAATTTTTGAGGGGATTTTATGAAGAGATAGGAAGGTTTTATGATAGTATAAATAAAGAGACATTAGAGAGTGTAGATTTTATTAAAAAGTCTCTTGGGGTTTATTATCAAGAGAATGAGGTATATTTTTCTATAGAGGAGATTGGAGATGGGGATTATTATGGGTTTACATTGGATGGTAATCATAGATTTATGTTGGGTTCATTTGATGTGGTAAGAAATACAGGAAAAACTACTTTAATTACAAGTTTATTGTATGAGAAGAGTCATATATTTCCTATTGGAGAAGTTATGAGTGGAACAGAGGATAGTAATGGTCATTATGGGAAGATTTTTCCGTCATCTTTTGTGTATAATGCGCTTGATAAGGATCAGATAAAAAATTTTATTGATAGACAGAAGATAGCAAAGCAGCATTTACCAAATCCTTGGGCTATTTTGTTATTGGATGATTGTACGGATGATCCAAAATTATTTAACGATCCTCTTTTTCAGGGTATTTTTAAAAATGGGAGACATTGGAAGATTTTGTTTTTGTTGAGTTTACAGTATAGTTTGGATATAAAGCCTGTTATTAGAACAAATGTGGATGGTACTTTTATTTTGAGAGAGACAAATATGAAAAATAGAAAATGTTTATGGGAGAATTATGCAGGTGTATTTTCTGATTTTAGTCAATTTTGTGATGTACTTGATCAGTTAACAGATGATTATACGGCGTTGTATATACATAATCAAACACAGTCAAATAAGCTTGAAGATTGTGTGTTTTGGTATAAGGCACGTCCAATACCGCAAAACTTTAGAATAGGGTGTGATGAGTATTGGTTATATCATGAAGAGAGGCATGATAAGTCTATTGATAATTAATAGGATTAAAGAAGATTAAAGAAGATTAAAGGTTATATATTGAGATTCAATATATAATTGGAAGTATTATATTTTTTTATTTAACAATTCGATAGATGATGGATCCGTCTTTTCTTGTGATTCTAATATACTCGCCACGTTTGAAAGAGTAATATCTTGCGATAGGATCAGTGTGTAATATAACGGGTAGTTTACCTTTATAGTTTTTATCAAGTTCTTCTTTTTCTGATCCTAGAACACGTGTGTGGCGTGGAACGAGTCTGTGTCTTGTGATATTTAGTTGTAGTTCGTGTAGAGCAAATAGTTCGAATTCATATTCAAGAGTTTCGAGTGATTTTTTGGCGCTTGATGTTACGGTAGCTTTGTATATAATGATACATGACTTTGCGTTTTCCTTATTCATGATTGATATTTTATCTTTAATTCCTTGTATATTAAGTTTATCGTCTTCGTTGATAAATACGATTGTTATATTGTTATATTTTTTTGCTTTGATGATGAAAGGTTGTTCGTTAGTGAATTCGTTGTCTGCGTAGTCTATTTTATATTCTCTGTCAATAAGAATTTCAAGTATAACTTTAATGGCTTGTTTTTCTCTACATAAATGAGAAGAGGAAGAGGAGGAAGACGAAATAGAGGAAGAAGAAGATACTGATGAAGTATCTGGGGATGTTGCCATTATTTTTTATTTTTTAAAGTTTTAATATTAAAATAAATCAATTTTAAAATAATATATTTTAAATAAAAATGTCATCAAAGAATTTGGTTAGTATTAAAGATACGTTAAAGAAAAAGATTAAATCCAGACAGGACGAGGAATCTAAAAAGAAGAAGGATCCTTTGTTTGATAATCCTATGTTTACTGAGATGAAAAATTCTTTATCGGAGGATGAACAGAAAAAATATGAAAAGCAGGGAAAATATATGTATGAAGAAATGGATCAGATAACTGATAATGGAGAGATGAAGGCTATTGTAGATACAGTTTCACAGATAAGATTAATGGTAGAATCTGGGATGCATCCGTCTTTTTTGGATAAAGAAGAGAAAGAGTTTTTAAAGAATTATTTGGGTGAAAATTGGTATGAAACTTTTGGGTATTTAGAAAATGATCTTAATAGATTAAATATGTAAGTAAAAATTAAATGTGTATGTATGAAAAATTAAATAACTGAAATAATAAAAAAAAAATTTTTTATTATTTTATAAATTAAATATGGTTTATTATTTAAGACCACGTAATAATCAACAAGTGTCGTATAAGTTTCCAGTAAATTCAGAGGATGTTACTGGTTCAGATTTGTCCAAAAATCATGAACAGATAGTTACATATTTAGTTATTACACTTTTAGTAAGTGTTATATCTACTCTTGTTATTTTGGTAGGAGTTAAACCCGATGATAATGGTTTTAGTTTCCTGTGTGTAAAACAAGATGATGGAAAATGCAAAGTAAGTGTTTTTAGAGTTGTATGTTTATCAATACTACTCGGTGTCTTAGTAGCAGGAGGAGTTTTTGGATTAAATAAAGTTAATCCAGAGTTACTATCCCTATAAATTAATTGTATAAATTATTTAAAAGATAACTTTTAAATAAAAGATAAAGGGTGGAATGCTTTCTCAAAAAATTATGGATCAGTCTGATTATAAGATTGTAATGAATATGATTAATAAAGCTCTTAATACAGATGGTCCAAATGGTTCTATATCAGTTGGAAAGTATTATGCGAGTAAATATAAGGATATGATTAATAATATGTTGTGTCAAGATGAATTGAATGTAGATATATTAAATGAATTATTATCAATAGTTGATAGGGATTTGATAGATGTTAGAGAAGATTGTAATAGACGTATTAGATCTTCATATACTGAGTCGAATGCTTATATGATGTCAATGATGATTGATTTTGTAAAGTCAATTTAATTTATACGGCCATATTTGCTTTAATAAATGGGTGAGGGTTATAATCTGATAATTCAAAAGAGTCAATAGTAAAATCATCAAACGAATTATGTTGTTGTTTAATGATAAGTTTTGGAAATGGTCTAATACTTCTTGATAATTGTTCGTATACTTGGTTAATATGGTTAGAATAGATATGAGAATCACCGATTGTATAATAAAGTTTTCTTGGTTTGTAACCGGAAAGATGAGCAAACATATATATTAATAGAGAATAACCAGCAATGTTCCAAGGTGCTCCTAAAAACAAATCATTGGATCTCATATATAGTTTTCCGTCTAAATATTTATTTTCAGATACATAAAGTTGTAAAGATAAATGACAGGGTTCAAGAACCATTTTATCAAGATCATTTGGATTCCAAGCGCTCATAAAAATACGTCTACTTGTTGGTTCAGTTCGTAACAGATTAAGCATTCTTTCAATTTGATCTACACCTTTACTATTTGGATCAAGAAAATTTCCTCCAAAGTTTCTCCATTGATAACCGTAAAGAGGACCAATATCACCTTCTTTGTAATTAGTAAATCCTCTATTATCTAAAAATTCTCTTGATGTGTTTCCTGACCATATATTAACCCCGTTTTCAACTAAAAACGTTGTGTTGGTTGATCCAGATAAAAACCATAGTACTTCTGTAACAATATTTTTAAAGTTGAGTTTTTTTGTTGTTAAGAGAGGGAATGAATGTTCTATGTCTATTTCGATTTGTGATCCAAATAAAGAAATTGTTCCGGTATTTGTTCTATCATTTCTTTGTTCACCAAAATCAATGACAGATTGTAGTAGATTTAAATAATTTTTTTCAGAAGTTTTATATTTTAAGTATCTTCTGTATTCAATTGATACATTACAATTATTAATCTTGCATATATCAGTGCTTATATCTACTTTATCAATATATAAATTTTTAGTTATATCTTTAAAGTCAATAAAGTTATCATATGGTAGATCTTTATCAAAAAGAAAAGATGTCATTAATACTTCTTCGCATCGAGTATCTTTAGATGCTTTTTCTAAGAGGTCTACTCCTCCTATAATAAATATTTTACCAATTTGGTTGGAAATAGATTGGCAGTGTGATAGACAATTTTCGAGAGAATTAAAATAATTTTCTTTGTTATCGTTATCAGAGAAACCAATATTATTATAAGATAAAACAAGTTCTAATCTATCGTTAAGTTTTGGTTTTGATAAATATGTATTTCTTCCCATAATAAGGACATTTTTACAATCTTTTTTATATTCTTTTAGAGTTATTTTTTTAAAGTATAGCATGTCTTGTGATATTTTCCAAGGAAGATGAGATAAGTTAGAAAATCCTCCATTTTTTAAGTCTACGGCGAATAATAATGTAAAAAACATAGTTATTTCTTTTGTTTTATATTTTATATTTAATTTTTAAGAAAGATTTAAATGTTTTTAAAAATGATTTAAAATAAAATGTAAAATAAGATTTAAAACAAGTTATCTAAAATATAAATATATAAAATGGAAATTGATACCGAATATGTTGAAGTTAAGCGTAATATTATTCCAAAGTTATTTTCTGACTTGAATATTTCTATTTACAATTTGCCCTCCAAAAAGATCCCTTCTTGTATACTACCACAGTGGAAAATTAAAGGTGAAGGTTTCGAGAATATTAAGGGTATCGAGGGTACCGAGAATCTCGAAAATATTAATAAGATTTTAAAGAGAAATGAGGGATTTTATATTTTAGCCAATAAGGTTAATATTTCAAAGCATTTAAAGAAAACTAAATTTTGTAATATTTTTATCCAAGAAGGGACGTGTAATCGAAAGGTTTGTAATTTTGCCCATAGTGTAGATGAATATAATTTTCCATGTTGTGCTTTTGGGAATAATTGTAAGATTAACAATTGTAAGTTTAAACATCCATGTGAAGGACTTGATAATTATAAAACAAGAATTAATTTTAAAGTTCCTCAAAATATTAATTAAAAAATATTATATTATATTTTTTAATATAATATAAAAAATGATATGTGCAGCGTGTGCTCTTTTGCCTATAGCTGCTCTTGGAATAGGATTATCTTTTAGTGATACATATTTTATGGGATTATTAATTACTATATTTTCATTGTGTTTATATCTATATCTTTATGAAATAAAAAAATGTAAAAGTTGTCGAAAAGATTAGATTAAATAATCATTTAATCTTAACTGTGTTAACAAATATTTCTTTAAACCTTTTTCACCTACTTTATAAGGAATTTCTATTAATGTAATTCCTTCGTTCATACACTTTTGTTTTTTCATTTCATCTCTATATCTTTGCATTCTGAAAGCATCCTTATTTCTATGAAAGAATGGTATAAATTTGTAGTGTTGATCTCCTTGTACTTCTATAGCAAGTTTAAGGTCGTCATTATACAAGTCGAGTTCAAGATTGTATCCAGTAACGTCATTTCTTAAGAAATGAGGTCTAACTTTATAAAATGGTACATTAAAAATATTTTCAATTAAAAATTTTGTTTGTAATTCTAGTTTACTGTCGTTAGGAGTATGTTGCATATATTCTAATTCTAAATTATTATGTTCCCCTCTTTTTTTTAAAAATGGAATTTCATTATAGGTTCCATTTGTTTTAAATAAAAAGTTATAAATACATAATATAATAATAATAAGAATACATAATAAGGATGCTATTTCGAATCCATAATTTTGCCAATAGTCTTGAAATCTCCTTGTAAAACTTTCGCTCATTTATTTTAATTATTTTTTTTTAATTATAAAATTGAAATTTAATTAAAAAATTCTTTCCATAGACAGGAATACAGGAATATGAATAATCAAGATACTTTTAATATTATATGCTCATATTTAAATCCAAAAGAATTGGTAAAATTTAGTTTTCTCTCAAATATACATAATAAGTGGACAAATATACATCTCACTAAAAATTTTAGAAAACTTAATATAGAAGAGTATGTGTGTCCGATATGTGCTAATTGGTTAGAAGATAAAGAAGATATATCAAACTATAATGAATTTAGTGACTATTATATGACAGATGATATGAAAAGATCAAGATTCTATTCAGTAGAAGAATGGTTTGGTGATAGTAGTTATTATGACTATCAAATAGAAAGATCAAAAATATTATGTGATGATTGTGAGTATAATGAAGATTATTCTGAAAATATTTTTATAAATTTTAGATATAAAGGTTCAAGAGAGTATACTATTCTTTATTTTTATAGTATCTATAGTTGGGTAGCATTATGTTTAAAATATAAAGACAAGATTTGTTGGAATGAATATAGAAAACCTATTTCTATAACATATAAGGAATATATAGTATCTGAAAATTCCAATGATCCTTATAGATACAATTATTCTAATTCTTACAATAATGAAGACGAATATGACGATGATAATGATGATGATAACGATGATGATAACGATGGTGATAACGATGGTAATAATGATGAATATGACTATCAACAAGAATACAATTAATTTTTATTATCAAACATAATAAAAATTCTATTACTGAAACAAAAAGGAATGTTTTAGGTTTTTATATTTTTTATTAAGATTATTTATATTGAATAATAATCAATTAGACAATTTAGCATTTCTTTTTGAATTACACCATTGGGTAAACATTTACATTCTTCATAAGAAAGTAATAAAGCTTTTTCTTTATCAAATCCTGATTGTATATAATGTTTAGGAAAGATATTTAATTGTAGTTGTTCAGGGGGTATAGATAATTTTACTGCTTTGGGATTTTTTCCTGCATCTACTAATATTTTTACCATGTATTTTTGTAGAACACCGTATAGTTGAACATTATTAATATTACAAAATGTTCCATAAAATCTTCTTAGGGAGTTAACAGTTGCGTCTCTAACATCGTTAACATTATTTTTTCCATATATTTTTTGTGTTATTGGAATAGGATTTGGTATAACTGGTAGCTGATTGCAATTCATTTTATTATAAATATTTTAATATTTTATAGATAATATTTATAGATTAAAGTTATAAAAACCGAAAATAGTGATAATGAGCTTGAAAATAATAGAGAATAAATAATAATTAAACGAGTATCTAAATCTTCAGTATATTCTTTTTTTACATAGTCTGGTCTATAACTAATGTAATATATTAGAAATAATAAAAAGAATAAGAAAAAAGATACGATAGAAACTCGAGTATAAAGAGTAGGAGGTGAAGTTATATACATTGTTAGTTTTATTACTTTTATTATAATTTAAAATTAAAAAATAATTTAAATATAATGGCGTCACTATCATCTTTTAATTTTTTTTGTAAGACGTCTGAAGGATATATTATAAAAACCTTGGCAGAGTTACTTCAAAATAATATTAAAAATGGGTGTTTTATTTTGAGTAAGAAAGGTATTATATTAAGAATGACTGATAGTAATAAAAAAATATTAATTGATATTGATATGCAAGCAGATAACTTTGGTCAATATAAATATAAACTTAATACTCCTACTTCAATTGGTTTAAATTTTTCTCACTTTTATAAGATGGTAAAAAATATAAAGAAGAAGGATAGTGTTGTTTTATTTATAGAAGAAGATAAAGAAACAGACCTTGGTATAAGAGTTATACCAAAAGAAAAAAATAGAGTAACAACAAGCTATGTAAAGATTCAAAATCTTCAGAGTTTAGATATAGAACTACCAGAAGGATATTCAAATTCTATTATTGTTCCAAGTAATGAGTATATTAAAATGATAAAAGATCTTAATAATATTGGTGGTCATAATATTGGGATTTCATCAAGTAATAATATGATACGTTTTAGTTGTAATTCAAATGGTATATATAGTAGAGATATTGTTTTTGGAGACAATGATGATAATGAAGAGAAAGATAATGTTTTACAAGATTTTGAAACAGAGCAACTTATACGTATATCTAAAGTTGCTGGTTTAAGTACACAAATACAAATATACCAATCACAAAATTTGCCTATTTTATTTAAAAGTAATATAGGAAATCTTGGAAAGATATATGTTTACCTAAAAGATAAAATGTTGCAAGAAGATTCGCTTAATGATAATGATGAAGTATAAATATAATTTTTTATTATTTTATAATAAAAGATGTCTGATATGAATGATGATAATTTTGATCCACAGTTTCATGGTATTCTACATTTAGAAGATTTTGATTTTGATGAGAATGGTAAGCTTAAACAGTTACCAAAACCTTATGGAAAAAAACCTGTTGTTGTAATGGTCTTTGCTACTTGGTGTGGTCCATGTAAAATGACTAAACCAGAGTATAAAAAATTAAAAGATATGGTTAGTAAGGATGGAGATAAAGTTGTAGTAGCATGTATTAACGGGTCAGGTAAAGGAACACTTCCATCTGAACAGAAATTAACAGAGAGACTTAAAGATATCTTTAAAGGTTTTAGAGGATTTCCACATATTGCTGTAATTGATAGTAATGGAAATATTGTAAAAACACATGAAGGTCCAAGAAAAGCTGAAGATATAATGAATACTATAAAAAATGTTAAATAAATCATCCTAATCATCCTAATAATCCTAATAAATAATATATAAACATAAGTTTTTACATATAAGTTAAATATATAAAAATATAATGGTAACTCTTACTCTTATTATGATTGTTAAAAATGAATCATCGATTATAAAAAGATGTTTAGATTCTATTAAAAAACATATTGATTATATTGTTATATCAGATACTGGATCGAGTGATAACACTATTGAAATAATTGAGAATTACTTGATAGATAATAATATTAGAGGGAATATTTATAATGATGAATGGAAAAACTTTGGTCATAATCGTACAAACAGTGTTTTAAATGGCCAAAAATGGCTCGATGAACAAAAAATAGATAGGGAAAAAAATTATTTTATTACAATAGATGCTGACATGATTCTGGATTTTAAGGATTCATTTAGAAAAGAAAATCTTACCGAAAACGAATGCTGGACTCTATGTCAAGTAAATTCTTATATTAAATACTATAATACCCGTCTTTTTCGATCAGATCTACCATTTAAGTGTATTGGCGTGACACACGAATACTGGGTTTGTGATACTAAACATAAAGATGGTAAATTTGAAGATATTATTATCGATGACAGAGGAGATGGTGGATGTAAATCTGATAAATTTGAAAGAGATATAAAATTATTAACAAAGGGTTTGGAAGATGATCCAGGAAATTATAGATATTATTTTTATTTAGCTCAATCTTATGGAGATATTGGTGATGTAGAAAACTCTATTAAGTGGTATAAGGAAAGAGTAAATTCTGGAGGTTGGTTTGAAGAAATCTTTATTTCTTACAAGAGGATTGGAGAGTTATATATGACAAAAGGAGAACATGAGAAGGCTTTATACTATTGGGGTTTGGGATATGAATGTATTCCATATCGAAGCGAAACTCTTTATAAAATATGCAATTATTATAGAGAAAAAGGAAAAAATCATTTATCTCTTTTATACCTTAAGAAGGGTTTATCTATACAATACCCTAAAGATTTAGTTTTATTTTTAGAATATCCTATTTATGATTATAAATTTCTCAAAGAACTTGCTATTATTGGATTTTATGTAGATAAAAGAAAAGAGGCTCTTCTTGCTTGTCAATATTTATTGTTAACAAAAGACATACCAAATGATACAAGAGACGAAAGTTTTAGTAATAATTTTTTCTATATGGAGAGCTTAACAAAATATTCCGGTTTTAAAAATCATAACGTAATAGACATTACTCTAAAAAAGAATTTTATACAATCTAATTCTTGTCTAATTAATAGTAAAAAAGGATTTAAAGGTGTAATAAGAGCTGTTAACTATAGTATAAGTGATAAATTCGAATACAATATTAGAGATGATAATGGACATGTAACAACAAATAATTACTGGGCAGAATTCGACAATAACTATAATATTAAGATGTTTTATGAGATAGATTTAAATAGCAATATTAGTAAAACAAGAGAAAGTCATATTAAGGGTTTAGAAGATATTAGAATATGTTATGTTGATGATAAACTTTACGGATTGGCTGTTGATTGGGAACATGGTAGACACGATCATCCATGTGTTTCTCTTCTTCATTTTGATTTTGATGAAGATCATAAGTATATAATAAATAATATTATACCAATCACATATAATGATAATATATGTCAGAAAAATTGGACATTATATACAGAAAACTCTAAACTATATGTGTTATATTCACATCATCCTCTTACTATTTTGGAAATAAATCCGGAAGATGGAAGCTACATTGTAGTTAAAGAAAAATATAGTAAATATAATTTGAAAGATATAAGAGGATCAGCAAATCCTCTTAAAATTAATAATGAATGGCTTATTTTAGTACATGAAGTTACTCATAAAGATACAAGAAAATATTACCATCGTTTTCTAAAATATTCAGAAGATTGGGAATTACTTGAAGTTAGTATTCCATTTTATTTTAAAAATTTGTTTGTTGAGTTTTCTTTATCTATAATGTATAGTAGTGAAACAAATGATATAATGATTGTTTATTCTACAAGAGATAATACAACTGAAATTATAACATACGATTATTCAAAGATAGAATGGATTCCAAATGATATAAAGGAATATTTAATTTCTATATTATAAACTAAACAATAAATAAAAATGAAATCTTAATTTAAAATAAAATTAAGATTAAACTTAGACTCTAAACATTTAAAGCATTTAAAATATTTAAAATGTCATATTCCATCTTACAAGCGATTGAATCCATTAACAATCCTATTGCCAAAAGAACACGTCTAAATAACCCTGTAATTATTGAAATAGATGAGAAAGATGAAAATTATATTTCAGCTACAGAGTTCGAAAACTTTTGTCAGAATGATTTAATTTCTGATTGGTTTTCTCTTATTTCTAAAAAAATTAAGATTGATACCTTTAGCGGTAAAGCTATCCCTGAAAATTCTGATAGTCTTAAATTTTTGTTTGAAAAAGGTATAAAACATGAAGATAATATTATTAGTAAAATGAGAGAACTTACTAATCTATCTCTCGAAAAACATACAACTGTAAAAACAAGCAGAGAATATGATACAGTTAATAAATTAATCGAGAAGAAAGATTATGATAAAGTTCTTCTCTCTATGAAGAATGGAGAGCCTATTATTTATAGTGGATATATTTGTGACAAGAAAGAAAAATTAAGAGGAATTCCAGATTTGTTGGTAAGAGATGATTATATTCATACAATTTTTCCAGATCTGGATAATACAATTAGGGAGAACTTTGATTCCTATAATATGGAAAATAAAGTAGAGCATCATTATGTTCCTGTTGAGATAAAGTTTTCTAGTGTAGAACTATCTTCAGGAAATAAATATATCTTGAACAAAGGTCGTATGAAGATTTATAAAACACAACTATATGCTTATTGTAAAATCCTACAAGAAATACAAGGTGTATTTCCTCGTTATACTTTTATTATTGGAAAACGTACATTAACTCATAACAATAAAATTAAAGATTCTATTCAACATCCTGGTACAATTGATTATTTTAATCATGATAATGAACATGTTAAGCTTTTTATGGATGGAGTAAAGTGGCTTAGAGATGTAAAGAAAAACGGTTTAAACTGGACAATTGAAGATATTTATAATAAACATATCTTTCCCAATATGAAATCTAATAATACTCTTTATTTAAAAGATAAAAGAGAAATAGCCGACCAATATGGAGAGATTACTGATTTATGGAGATGTTCTACTTTTCACAGAAGTAATGCTTTAAAACATGGAATTTATTCATGGAAAGATGAAAGATTTAATAGTGATATTGTAGGTATGTCTAAGAATTATAAAAAATCACTTGATAATATTTTAAAAGTGAATCGAGAAGATTTTGATTATTTCCCATTGTCATTTTGTTCTAACGAATTTAGAAAAGTAGAAAACGAAATCTTTGTAGACTTTGAGTTATTAAGAGATTCGTTTGATACTGAATCATATGGTGATATGGAATATATTTTCTTGATTGGAGTACGTTATAAAGGAGAGTCTAAATCTTTTATGATGAACTTTTTAGATATTTCAGAAGAAAAACGAGTGATGGATGAATTTTGTGACTATCTATTAGAGATTGGAACCCCAAAATGTTGGTATTGGTGTGCTGAAGTAAACTTTTGGAATAAAGCTATTTCTCGACACTTGGATAGTCGCTCCTCTCTTGAGTCGATTAGCGATGATAATCCTAAATATAACAATATTAATTGGTCTGACTTGTATGAAGTATACACTAAAGAATCATTTGCTGTAAAAGGAAGTTTGAATTTTAAGTTAAAGAGTTATATTAAGAATTTAGTAAAGTTAAATAAGATTAATGTTGACCTTCCTCCACAAAATTGTAGTGATGGATTGTCAGCAATGACTATTGCTTGGAATTATTACACGAGTATTGATTCTCTCGGGAACCCGAAGGATGATATCTTAACTCAAGATATGAAAGATATGTTATATTATAACTCGTTAGATTGTCAGTATGTTGAAGAATTATTGAATTTTGCCAGAAATAACCTATAAAGAATAAAACAAAATCTTAATTTAAAAAAATTAAGATTAAATTATAATAATGGATATAATAATGAATATAATAATGGATATAATAATGAATATAATAATGGAACGAGATTTAAATTTAAGACAACAAATAAACCCCGATAAGGAATGTTTAAAATATCCTTATAAGTTCCATGGAGAGCTCTTTTTCAGTATAGAGATAATACTGGTCAAGTTCGTTATGGTTTTTATCTTGGCGAATGTGATTATACGGGGTTTGATTGTGATGGAACAATGAGACTTTTTATTTCAGATAAAATAGATACACTTATCGAAAAGGCTTTTACTAATCAAGATTATTTTTTATATGTAAATGAAACACATGTAAATTTATAAATTTTGATATATATTAATTTGTTTATCCGAAATTAGACAGTTATTTTTAATTCTTTTATAACTTATATTAATTGGCTTGTTAGCATCTTTCCAAAAAACAAACTGTACTTTAAAATATTTAAGTCTATTTATAAAATTTAAGTAATTTTTTATATATTTTTGCCAGAATAACATGTTATCTCCATTAGGATCACATGTTGGATAATCTTTACCGTATTTATCTTCTATATCATCTTTATATTTTTCAAAATTTTCCATTATTTCTTTTCTATTCTTTTTCATAAAACTTTTTTTTATAGTAATAATATATAATCCTTCTATTGTACTTGTTATATGAAATGATCCATAACCAGAAGCATATATATAAAGAGTAGTAAAATAGTCATCAGCACTTGGAAAAGCTACACAAACATTATATTTAATATAAGCATCAAATGGGTGTGTATGAAAAGATCCTACTGTTTCATTGTGTTTTACACTTTCGGTTTCACCTGTACTTACCGATTTCTCGTTAATTTCTACAGATAATGTGTTGTCACTTATTGGATATAGATCAAAAATACCTGATATTTCTTTTTGAGAATCACGGATAGCTTTACCGCTAAAGGTATCGTTCTTTTGGGATTGAAGAGAGGGTAAAAATGTGTGTTTATATAGGAAATCTATCGCGTGTTTTTTTAAAACGATATAATTAGAACAGGAATTATTGGAATTATATTTATAGTTTTTAAGTGTAAAATTTACCGTTGTTAGAAAATTGTTATATTTATTTTCATCTTTATTTTGTTCTTTTGATAAAAGTAAATATGGATTTTTAATTCTTTTGTTATTATGGATAAAAGGTGTATGAAAATTGTAATAATAAGCAACTTGGAGTTGTTTTTTAAAATCTTTATGTTTAGGGTTAAGAGCAATCATATTATTTTTATTTAATTTTTCAAAGTCGTGAATATTTTGAACTAATATTTCTTTCATATTTTATTATAATTAATAATTATAATAAAATTTAATTGTAATATAATTATTAATTATAATAAAATTTAATTGTAATATAATTTTATTCTTGGTGAAAATAATTCTTTAAGTTCGTACATAACTTTATAATAACTCTCTTTATATTTGTACATCTTTTTGATTATATCCTCTTTATTATATGCAGCCATTAGTACTTCATCAATAGGATTAATCATAAGTTTAAGGTAATATAGCTGATCGATATTAATATATTTTTTGTTTTCCTTAAAATAATCTAAATCTTCTATCTTATCGAACAATTTATCTTTCGTACTTGAGGATTCAATTACAACATAAGCCAATCTTTCACCTGCTGTTAAAAACGAACCTCTCTTTCTCATCTTTTGAGCAAGTTGCATTTGGCTTGGAAGTGCCTTATTTAAATATTCTTCTACTATCTGATATTCTAGTTGATTATGTATTCTGTGGTCTTCAATTTTATCTTCATTCTTTTCTATAATAAAATCCTTAAATATAGTTTTAATAATAGGAAGATTAGCATCAGGATCTAACAATTTTAGATCGAATAAACGCTTTTGAAGTTTTTTGTTAACGACATCTACCATTCCTTCTTCTCTGCAACTATAGCAGTACAGTGGTTCTTTATTTTTATCTGATCTATTTGGTTTGATAAAATAGGGTATTTTATTCTTACATTTTACACATTTTTTAAGTTTTTCATTGTGTTCATTATGTTCTTCTGAACAGTATAAAGAAGGTGATATTACTTTATTTTTACATAATAGACATATTTCTTCTGGTAGAGGTTTTATTTTATAATCTTTAATGTCTCCGATACTTTTAGAGATAGACAATTCTTTTGCTGTAAGAGAATAAGGGGATAAACGTTGTGATTCGTCTGTTAGAGTAGGATTATTTAGACGATCAATCTCATCTCTAATTGTATAGATGATATTCTCAAATTTTTCTTTATAAAATGTTTTCATGATAACTTTAGAATAAAAGTCACGACTAAAAGAAGAATTATCACGACGACTTAGGAGTACACCTCTTTTTTCTATTTTATCTTTTACTTTACCATTTACATCACATTTAAGAGCCATATATCTTTTTTTACTAAGAATAAGATAACGCCAATAAATTGCTTCTTCATAAGCAAACTTCATAGGTCTTGGAAAAAGAGACGATGTTTCTTCTTCAACTTGCCGACAAAACATATCTAAATTTCTTGCATCTTTTTCTGTTGTAAATTGTGGAAAAGATATATAACAACTATCCGTATTTTTAAGAATAATTCTTCCAACTCCTCCAAGAAAACGGCCACTTTCTGTTTCTATATCATAAACATATTCATTTTCTTTTGTTTCTGGTAGTTTAATAATCTTTTTTACTTCTACTTGACTCTTTCTAAATTTCTCACATGTATGAAGAGTATAAATATTTTCTTTCTTATTCCTAGTATTTATAGCTACATTATGACCAAGAGAATATAAAAGAGTGTATAAACCATGTGCTCCGATTTTTCCTTTAATATCAAATTTATATTGTTTAATTCTATTATATGTATGTTTGTCTCCATCTCCTTCATAATATCCATCAAAAAATTGTTTTTTAATTTGATCTGAACTATTAAGAATAAAATAAGGAACTTTTTTATATCCTTCCGAGTCATAAAATAACATTCTCCATTTTTTAACAATGTATTGCATATGACCTAAAGGAACAAGTTTATAAACAGAACTGCTTTGCATTGTGTCTAAAATTTTCCATTGAAATAAAGGTTCACATTTCTCTAATATAGATTTACATCTTTCCAAAAGTGATAAATCTTGGTTATTGATAGCCCAACTATATTTATTTCCACTCTTACAGTTATAAGCTCCACAAGATCCTTCAGCAAAAAACATTCCCCATACATAAGCTAATTCTTCATTTAAATATCTTGATAAGTTTCTGATATATTCAGTTTCTGATATATATTCTTTGTTGTGTATTTTTCTTTTAGAGCCATCAACAAGTCTTTGGTGATTCTGTTTATAAACACATTCTTTACACATCTTTTTATAGTCTTCATAAAACTCAAATGCCAGTTTATGTTCTTTACATTTTATGCATTCATATACTTTTCCTTCTATTAAAGCATCTTTAAATTCAACATCAAGAAAATCTTCTTTTGGAGGAAAGCTGTGGTAAAGTTCTGAACCAATTTTTAGTTCACTTGGTTTAATTTTGTTTAAATTTTCATCAAGTAAAGAATGATCTTCTGTTACATCAACACATCCAGTATGAGTAAGAACTCTATACATCTTTTTAACTGTCTTGTGTCTAATAACACGACGAATACGTGACCATTCATTTCCTGTCCATACTTCTAAAATATTCATAATACGATAGTTTCCTGAAGAAACAAATGGTAAAGTTTGTTGTTTTTCTTTACGATTGGAATCAATATCATCAGATTTAAATTCTTCGTAAGGTTTCCATACTTCTCCAATATTGTCTATTCTTAAAATATCTATTGTTCCATCTTCGTATCTTACAAGAATTGGTGTATCTCCTGTTACACTATCTCCATAGATCAATTTTGCTCCATAATTTTCTACTAAAAATTTAGAAGCTTTTTCAATGGATTGTCTTCCTTTTGCTGTTGTACACATTGCACCTGGAAGAAATGGTAAATAACCTCTTTTAACACCCATTCCACCATACATACTGTTACATGATACCTTAAAAGCTAATTGTCGTTTATCAAAAACTGTAATCATTCTTTCTGTTTCTTCTTTTTCTTTTTCATCAGTCATTTCTTCTACCAATCGTTGAAGTCTTTCCATTTCTTTTTTTGCCTTTTTACGGGCATCAATAAGATTTGTAAGAAGTGTTGGAATAATACCCATAGGCTCTCTCAAAAACCGAAAACGATTCTTTTTACAAATAACAATCTTTTTTGCTTTTACTATTTTAGTATCCGGACAAGTACAGTTAAAGTGATCTTCCCATTCAAATATATGACATTTTTCATCTGGAATACTCTCATCTAAAACAAGTGTTGAATAATCAATATTATAAGCAATAATTGTTGATGGATATAGACTTGAAAAATCAAAAGATACAACCATATCATATAAACCTGGAATAGGAGTAAATACATATGCTCCTGTAAAATGATCATTTTCATTTGTAACAAATGAATCTTTATCAATCACAATATTATCTTCCAGACACTTTTTATATACTTGAGAAAAAATCTTAATCTGCTGACCTTGTGTAAATAGAGTAAAAATAGGAGTATTGCAAGTATTAGACATTTCAGTCAACCCAATCCATATCTGAAGCTTTTCAAATAGTTTTATTACCAGTTCAGAATCCTTAACACAATACTTTGCAACAATACTTAGAGTTTCCGGAGTAAACATACGATAACATTTAAAAATACCCTTGTGTGTAAGAGGATCTTTTGTTTGTCCTATAAAAAAATCGGAAACTGTTTTTAATTTATAATTCTCAAGTTTATAATCTCGTTGAATAATAGGCAACATATCAATCCATAATCTGCCAGGAGAGTCAAGATATGTAAAGTTTTGATTTTTAAATGCGCTACTACTCCATTCAATTTTTACTTCTTTAGAATGTATTCCTCTAATAAAAGAAAGTTGATCAAACATAGAAGTAATAGCATTTAATTTAGTTCTACCATAAATATATGGAATATCAAATCCAAAAATATTATATCCACACAAAATTTGTGGATTGATTGTATTAATAATCTCATTAAAACCCATAAGTAAATCAGATTCCGTGTCAAACATTCTTATCTCAACATCTTCTCCTACCTTTTCTGGAATAATATCTACAATTTCTCCTTTTTTATTTTTACCCAAAGATAGAATAAATTTTTTATAGTTTTCTTCTTTATCACCATTACGGCATACAACACATGAAATTTGAAAGATTTTATCTTCTGGAAGATTTACTTGAGGAGTAATATTTGGATTACTTGAATTTACTTCAATATCAAAGCTCATAATAAGAGGAGAAGAAACTGTATTTTTATCAATTGGAATAAAGTTTTTCCAGCTCGCGACATATTCATGTGTACACGAACTTGTTTTATCATCTTCTTTATCGAGCTTAAATCCAGCGAATCTAAACCAACTTGACGGCTTTAGATTTTTTAGGCACATAAATTGAAGAATAGGATTAGCTTCGCTTTCATGTGTTTTTAATTGTATTTTTCCTACACCACTCACAATCATAGGAATTTTCATTTTATAAGAAAATTGTTTAAGATCAGTTGTTGACTTAAAATAACATTTTAGGAATGGATATAGATTATCTTCTAATTTACCTGATTTATCAGTGTGTTTTTTGGCATAGTATAATTTTCTCTTAAGTTCAAATTTTCTTTCTGAAGGTTTAAATCTTCCACACGTTTCATCAATTTTATTAGATATAGCCTGGACTTTTGATTTAGCTTCGTCCCAGTTTAAATTTTGGATATAAGGCAATTCCAAATAAAGATAAGGCTTAAAATCTTCAATAAGAATAAAGACACTTTCATTATTTTTACTTAGACCAAATATTCTTAATTTAAGAGAACCATATTCTTCATAAGTGTTCCAACTGTAAGGAAATACCTCCATATCTTTTCTTTTAATAAATTGGTATTATTTACTTATAAAATCATTTTTATAAGTAATATTTAACTATACGATAACTTAATTTATAAACCTTCAACGGTTTAATTAAAATTTTAAAAGATAGTAAAAAAAAAATAAAAATAAAAATAATGGTTTAAAGAAAATGTCATTAACTTCTCAACAACAACAAATTGCCCAAAAGGGAAATGAATCAAATTTTTATTCTCAATTCAAAACCAGAGCTGTACCAAATGGTTGTCAGACTAAAGTTATTGGACTTGGAAGTAACTGGAATAGAGGAGGTGTAAACTCTATTTTATCAGGTGTAAGAGCTACTCCTTATCTACCATGCATTACCAATGGTAATAAACGTGTATTAACAAGTAATATTAGTACAAGTCCAGCTGCTAACGGCGAACAGTTTTTAGGTTTTGGATATTATCAAACTGCTCAAGATGGAAACATCTACGTATAAAAATTAATAGATATTATTTCATGTTATTATTAAAATCAATAATAACATAATCACCATAATAACATAATCACCATAATAACATAATCACCATAATAACATAATCACCATAATCACACACATTATTTTTTCTGTCTAAGCATCTTTGTATTGATATAACTATCAGTTGCAGAATTATTATAAGTATCACAACACTCTGTCTTAAATGTCATTATTCCTTTTTGTAAAGGCTCTCCTGGTGCAAAATCAGATGACATTTTATAACCAGCAAAGTATGGAGCTCTTATACCCTTTCCAAATAAAGGTAATGGTCTACTCCTATAGTTATATAAATTCGAATAATCACTACAATTTATCTGTTGTCTTTCCATTTTATATTAAAGAATTTTAAATCTTTTTTGATTTAAAATTTATCATATTTATTTATATCTCTTATCTCTGTGTAATATATTATTATTTATGCCTTACGATTAATTGTTCGTCGAACAGGAGCCTTTGGTGCAGGTGTCTGCAAAACTGGTGGAGGAGGTGTAGAGTCATCATCTGAATCACCATTTACTGAATGACGATCATCATCTGA
>Ga0209491_10003932_pt1 | contig 23745 bp, 20 predicted proteins | sample BON02_FD_187213 | JGI IMG/M metagenome (GOLD analysis project Ga0209491, IMG submission 187213) | Freshwater microbial communities from Lake Bonney liftoff mats and glacier meltwater in Antarctica - BON-02 (SPAdes) (version 2) | ecosystem: Environmental > Aquatic > Freshwater > Ice > Glacier... | reverse complement strand
ACGTGATTGACGAGTGCCTAAACCACAAGATGCAGAGCAAAATGGCGCGGGTATATATCCATGATCGGCGTGAGCAAGAGCAAGCTCGAGCATTTGATGCATTAGGCAACAGGCTCACCGAGATCACAACTGAGGAAAATACACAGAATATCATTATTAAGTTTACGGGTGCAGTATGACTAAACTACAGAAAAAAAAATGGATAGACCCTCAAAACATTAAAATCACTGACGCACGGCTTAAAGTTTTTATTGATGGTGAAATAAAGGATGAAACAGCGCAACAACAAGACCAAGCTCTACAAGCTTTCATCGAGCAGTTGTGGCTAGAAAAAAAGGGGTTAATTAGCGCAACGCGTGTCGAGAAACTAGAAGCTTTGAAACAAATGCGTATAGCGCAGCAAACCCTTGAATCAGATGAACCAGATCAGCAAACACCTTTAAGGATGCTCAAAAAGCTTGGTGCGAAACAATATGGGGCTAGTGCACACCTTGCAGAAGAAAACATTAAATATCGTGATGGAATACGGCAAGAAAATAAAGATCAGCTAGGTGCAGCGGGTCGTGGTACACGCATTCGAAATATAGAGCTTCGTAAACAAGCTATCGTTAAATGCTACCAAAAATTAAAAGCCTTGAACCCAAGAACAAAAAAAACGAAATCACTGTACGAAGAAATATCAAAAAAATACAACGTTGGGTGGTCAACCGTAAAAGAATATTTACTCGGAGTTTAAACCACAGTTTTAATAAATATTTTTTTTTTCGGGGTGTACGCCAACCCGAAATTAATCTGCTCGATCTACTAGTCGGAATCACTTAGCATTAACTCGTTACTTACAACGAGGTACGTTAAATGCTAAAGCCTACTCACACCGTCGTTCCGACGACTGAAAAAATATCCGGTATTGATCCCATCATTAGTTTGCGTGAATTTATGCGCATCACAGACCTTAGCCGCGCCACGGTATACAGGATGTTTGCGCAGGGTCTAATCGAACGCCCGGTTCGAATTTCCCAAAGACGGGTTGGCTTACGATTAAGTACAACTCAATCTTTTTTAGATTCCCGCCCTATTGCAGGGGGTACTAAATAATGAGCAAATTACCTAACTTTAACGCGTTACCGATTTGGCAACCACAGGTCGACAGTGCAACTAAAAGTTTGCAACAATCGGCTGGGTTGAAGCCCTATTTAGGTGACAAGTTCAAGGCCAGCACTGTCAGCGCGCTAAGGCCCTACCCGATACATTTAAATAGCGGTCTTGATACTAAACTTGCTTTTCAGCAATTCTTAAACCGATGGCTTGGCGATACAAAAGGGCGACCACACGCCATGACCTTAAAGTTTGTACACTCAATTGGTAAGGCTCAACAAACTATCAGGAAAAACTATGGTCTTGTAGGCGATGCGTTTGGGGTTGTCCCAATAAAAGTATGGAACCGGCTTCTTTGGCCGATTGAAAGAATTGCTCAACTCCTGACTGCGGGAGACGCAAAATGAATCACGTCATAAAAACCCCAGCATGGGCTGAAAAGTCACCATGGCTCGACACCAGCAAAACGAACTTATTCCGAGATGAATTTCAAATCGCTGAGGAAAAGTTAGACAGAAGCTCTTTCACGCCAATCGAGCCGTATCGCTGGATTTACGAAAATAAAGGCCAAGAGCTATTTTTTAAAGGACTAGCTCAGTTCGCGCCGATGTTCAAACTAATTGGATATAACGGGGAAGTTACCGTGTGGGCATCTCCACCACCTTCAGGCTTTGGTAATGCGATCTATATGGTCATGGGTCATGACAGTAAAGGTGAACTCAGATTAGTTGGTGGTAACTATTTCAGCGAGCCGTCAACTCAATCCGTGACAAGTGCAATGCCGAATGATTTCTTTGGTCAGTATGACAAGGCTAACAAATACGAGCAAATGAGGCTGGTCAGAGAGACAGTTGAGGGGAGCTTTAGCTCGAGCGACATACCGTTTCTTCTGGATATAAGGCGCGAGTGCGAGCACATCCATGTGATGGGTATATACATCACAGTATTGACTGCTAATGGCGTTTTGTCCCACGCGGCGAAAGCTGTTATTGAAGGTAATAAACCCGTAGATTTCTCATACGAAATTTTTGGTGAAATTATATGAATAATGAATTTACACAACAAGTATTTCAGTACGACGAGGATTACGGCCCTTGGGATGAATACGACCCTGTAGCGCAATTGGAAAATCAACAAGAAAATGAACTGCTAGCCAACAAGAAAGCCGAAATCATTGACTTGGATAAAGTCACTAACGATGATTTTTTAAAGACGATTTTTGGGAATTCTTTTTCTACATCATACCCATTGGTGTGCGCAAAATCAGGGGATCCAGGACTAGGGGGTTGGCAACCTCAGAAGTGGCCTTGCCAGACGAATGATGAAACAAAGAATTGGTACTGTTTACCCAGCCAATATGCAGCAGATGATAAGCATAAATTTAGAGCCAAAAAAGAACTGGCTGTTAGCATACACGCCGTCATGCTCGACGATATTGGAACGAAGGTAGCTGTCCATAAACTTTCAACATGCCCACCATCATGGGCAATCGAAACAAGTCCGGGGAATTTTCAGTACGGCTACATCTTTTCAGAACCAATTACCGAACATTTTATTGCAGATCAACTGAAAGATAAGCTGATTGCTGCTGGCCTGTGTGACAGTGGTGCGACTGGTGGAATTGCTCGATGGATGCGCTTACCGGCAGCGATTAACGGGCGGACAAAATACGGCCAACCCTCACCAAGATGTAAATTAGTACAGTGGCGCCCCGATCTGCGGTATACAGTAGCCGAACTGAACGCTCGTCTTGTTTTAAGTCAGACTTGGTCAACGTCAATTCACAGCAACAATGCAATCAAAACAGCAAATAATGGCGTAACACCACCAAAAGACAGTGTTACCGATAGCATACTCGATGCGTTGCAAAGCAGCGGTTTATATAAAGGGTCTCATACGCAAGGTATACATGACATTACATGCCCTTGGGTGAGTGAGCACACAGAAGCTCTTGATAGTGGAACTGCCTATTTCGAACCTACCGCCGGCTATCCAACAGGTGGGTTCAAGTGCCATCACTCTCATGGAAGTTTGCTTCACATTCGTGATTTAAAAGCATTTCTTAAAATTGATGTTGAAGATTCGGTCTTAGCTGAAGTAAGATGTCCTCAAAAACTACCGCTAGCGCTTCTGCCTGTTACAGCCTTAGATCCAAGTCACTTGCCTGATGCACTAGGTGGTGCAGTCATTGACTTAGCTGATCGACTGCAATGCCCAATGGACTATATTGCTGTGGCCATGCTATCGGCAGCGGGGGTGGTAATAGGCAACAAGGTTGGTATTTTCCCGTACGAAAATGATGAAAGTTGGGAAGTATACCCAGCACTATGGGGTGGAATAGTCGGTGATCCTGGTAGCAAGAAGTCGCCATCAATGCAAAGCGCGCACAAACCGCTGCATCACTTAGAAAGTATGGCTGCGCAAAAATATGCACAAGAAATGCAGTTGCATGAAAAAGCACGACTTCAATACGATCAAGACATCGCGGCAATAAAGAAAAATAAAAGCAGCATATTTAAACTTACCCCGCCTATTGCACCAAAGCGCGAGCGGTATGTTGTACATGACTCCACCTATCAAGCACTAGGCGTCATACTTTCAGAAAATTCCCGTGGGATTCTTGCTTTAGCAGATGAGCTATCTGGCCTTCTTCAATCGCTAGATACGCCTGGACAGGAAGCGGCTCGAGGTTTTTACCTGACAGGCTGGGGCGGGACAGCAGGTTACTCTTTTGACCGGATAGGTCGAGGATCGATTACTCTAGATCGTTACTGCTTGAGTGTGTTCGGCGGGTTTCAACCAGATCGCATTAAGGCCTACGTTCAATATACGCAGCGCGGTAACTCAAAAAACGATGGGCTGCTGCAACGATTCCAGCTGCTCGTATGGCCTGATCACGTAGGGACTTTCGAATTAATTGACCGAAAACCAAATCAAGCGGTAATCGATAAATACAACAAAGCCGTAATTTCGTTACCCGGTTTGACAGCAAAGCTCATTCAAGGGGCTAGGCATTTAAATAACGGTTCACAGCTTTTGCACTTTAACTCGACGGCTCAGTTGGCATTCAATAAGTGGTATTTGCAAAATGAAAATATGCTCGTCAACGGAAAACTAGATGCCGCTCGACAAAGCCATTTTGCAAAATATCGAAGCCTTATTCCAGCGCTAGCTTTGCTGTTTCACCTGTTAGATACTCATGAAGGACCTGTATGCGAAGACTGCCTGAGAAGATCTGTATTGTTTGCGCAGTATTTGATGCAACACGCCAACCGAATTTACTCGTCTATTTCTGGGCACGATCACACTGCGATACGCTTATTAGCAGAACGGTTACTCGACCATCGACTAAGTTCGCCGTTCACACTCCGAAGTTTGGTGCACAAAGGTTGGACAGGACTGACGTCAAAAGAACAGGCTCAGGCCGCCGTTGACGCCTTAAGTGAGTACGGCTGGTTAACCGAAACAGAGATCCGTAGCGGTGGTCGTCCGACAGTTAAGTATTTTCTCAATCCCGACGCTTCAGATCAACTTTTGTAGGTTTCGTAGGTACCCCCCCTCCCCAACACATTAAATCCATATTTACGTAATGAATAGTTAGAAATAACTATAGATAGGGTTGCCACCAAAATCTAAGAAAGCGTAACTGGCAACCCATTTATGAAGTCTGGCATAAACCACCAAAAGAGAACATCAATAAGTCGATTAGCTTAAATGAATTCGTATGGAAGTATAGATTGCATCAACAACCACATCAGGCCAATCGGCGAACGGCTGGGTTGCACCAGCTGAATTTGAATGCCTGTATTAATAAAACTTAGAGCACTCGACTGCCTAATAATTTGGCTAGGTACACAGAAAACCCATATTCTTTTGGGGGCTTACCCTACCTCACGCATGTGCTCACAGTGATTGCTGATCATAAAGTGAATCAGATCAGTGAACTACTGCCTTGGAATGTTAAGCTTGAGAAGCACGCTCAAGTGGAAAGTGAAACTGAAACGGCATAAATCTAGCGGGTTAGCAATACGGTTCAGGTCGGATGCTTACTTAAAAACTATCCTTACACACTAATAGTGATTATTTATAATATTGAAGAGGTTTGCAGTCAAAAACAAGACTCCTTTCAACCAGGCCAGTCCATCCCAGCTCCCCCTTGAGTGGAACTCTACATTTTGTCCATCCCGATTCAGAATCATGGATTAGTCCTTGAAAATCTGTGTGTACACGGAGATCTACCACGGAGGGAATTGGTATATATCTTCTTTCAATCTCAGTCGTAAAAGTTGAGTTGGTCAAAATTAAGGCTGTTCCCTTGGTTTGAAAGACAACGCCTTCCTTAGACGAAAATATGCCGGACTGTGCGCTTGCAAAGTATCCCAAAAGCACTAAAGTACTAAATAATTTTTTCATTTTTTTATGATTATTTTGATATTTTTTGTGGTGTTATCAAGAGCCTTTCTTAAATCAATTAAAAGCTGTGGCGAGCACTTTTTACTGTAGTTTTTCGAAAATTGACGTTTGAATTCATCAGACTGCGATAGCCCAAATGAAGAGTACTTTATAGCGATATACGAACTATCATCATTATATCTCTTACTAATTATGTCACTGACATCTCCTATTGCTGAGGATATTTGAAAAAATTTAAGTGCTTCCTCAGGAGCTATTTTTTTAAACTCATCAGACTGTATACAAAGTACAGAAGCGGCGTCGATTCGTGCCAATATTTCCATTTGCTCAATTATCAGCTCTGGGGGCTTTTTGGCGTAGCAGTTATTTACCAAAAGGAAAAAGAAGAGCGGCAAAATCTTACAAACAAATATAAATTTTGGGGGTATTTTTTTTTGATAGGTGACTTTACTTAAATTTGCCATCTGAAAATGCTCCCAAAAGTTATTAGAAACATGAACGAAACCTAGTGGTGACCGCTAACACAAAAAAATATTTTATATATTTAGATTATCGTGATTTTCTTGGAGTGCCAAAGCCAAGTCTTTTTTCATCTTAAAATTCTAGCACGTTAGACTAAGTCAAGATTATGTGGTGTGGCGAAAGCAGTAACGAACTAATAAAACAAAAAAATCAAGCCGCCAGGTTCATAGAAATTGACTGTGTATCAGTTCAAGCCTGTGTTGCGTAGAGCTGATTTGAGAAGGCTGGGCAAAGCAACACTCCACTGCAGCTCAATTAGATGATTTAAATTGACGTTTTTTTGTATTCGACCACATAAGTGAGCAATAGTACTTGAGCGTAGACCTTAAATTCACGGCTCTTAACGCTGACCAAATTCCGACTAAAAGGTAGGTCTCAACACCAATCCACATTTTCCCCAGATAGCCCTTTAAAACCTCGACGTTCGGGCAAAACACGATGTATGTACAAATAGCTACTATACAACCAAAATAGTGGGGTACCCCCCGGCAAAAAACGATAAGGAGGGGGGGTACCTACAAAACCACCAAAAGTCCAAAAAAGGTGTCTACTTCAAAAAGTAGTAGGCAGTGCCGTGAACATAGTAAGACAACTGTGGACAAATGCAAATTGCTTGTCCTCGTATTAAAAAAATTGCCATTGTAAGTTTGCTTTGAAGGGTGCGTCGGTTGTAGGGTTGGGTGAAATAATTTATCTAACGTCGTCTTAAGCCCCCCTAAATAAGCTGCATTAGCTTATTTGCCTAAAATATTTTCCGGATATCACTTAGCTCTGTTAACGGCCTGTACCCAAGAGACTTGCGACCCCTAGTTCGAGCTGCTGTGGTCATACCCAAAATGTGCAGTGCATCCTCAAGCTGAAGTAACTGGGTCGTAGATTGGCTACGTTGGGCCATAGCGGTTTTTGTGAATTGGCCAGATGTTGTGTGTGCGGCGGCACTATTTGCTTTGCCAATAGCCGTCTTGGGCCCCGTACTGCGACCGCCATGAAATTGGCATTTTTTAGTTCGACTATCTTTGAGTGCGGGCCGGGCGCACTGTAACTTTGTCCTGGTGGAACGCGCGGTGCACCGCAAACATTGAATCCGCCCTCCTGCCGTCGAGAGCAAAGCAACTGGTTTCAGATTTTTATCACTCCACATTGTGAAATATTGACACTTATCAGCAGTATCGTCAACTAATCCTTAAACTCAGGACTGTCGGTCTGGCGCTTTTTTGATTCGCTCGTTTTATGTATTCCTTTTGACTCAAGCTACAACTAAAAATACTGTTTCAAATACTGAGTTCACCATGTAAGATTTCTGAGTCCCAAGCAAATATTTTTCGATCTAATACCTAACGTAACTTACCTCTTGCTAAAAATATCAAGTGCGTTTAAATTGATTTAGGATTAATTTATCTGATGAAATATGGTCTTACTCATTTGCTTGCTTTTCTCTAATAATGACAATAGATTACTCGTTAAAAATGCGCCGTATTTAATCAGCAGTAAGTATTTTTTTGTATTTAGGTAAAGTGGACCCTGTCGTCAAGACAAAAGCCATTGTTTTTTAAGCTGTAACTTTTTTCCAAACTGCAGCTGTTCGGCGCTATCCCGTGACTAATAAAAAATACCCCCCCCTGTTTTGTATGTAAATTCAAAGGGGGGGCTTTAGCCTAAAGACGACCCGACAAACGCAAGTTAGTTTTTGCACACCCCGGGTGTGGAATGAAATCAACGAGTGGTATGGCCGAAGGAGCTTGATCGCTATAAATTAACTATATCAATCAAAGGGAATCCCCAGTGTTGCAGGAGTGAGTGATGTGCTATTACATGCTGGGCAACGATGCGTTGGCTTTTTCCATTCTGCGATCATTTTTCCACCGCACTTACAGCGTGCTGTTAATTTCTCAATAATTTCTGTTTCTAATGGCTCAAATTTACTGCCACGACGTGACCATAATGCAGGAGTGCCTAAGAGATGCATGATTTGTTCGCGATTCATGGTTACGTCAAAGTCTTCAGGCGCTTGACGTGGAACTTTTAGGCAGTAGCCACAAGCATCGCATACTTTTTGATACCACGACCAACCACCGCCAACAGTTAATAAAAACTGGTGCTCGCAATCGTTACATATCGTTTGATACTTTGTACCCACTCGCGTGCCCTCGGGTTATGGCAAAACCTATTTGGCTGTCTTCAAGCTAAAACAATTAAGATTAATGTACACCCACCAAACATTTCAAACTCTATCTGAAAAAACTCGGAGTCATTTGTCCAAAACACCGCACATAGGCGGTTGGGTACCATCAAGGGCAAAACGAAGGGGTAGCGTGTTTTAGCCGTCTTCAAACTAATCGTCCTAAAAACATATGCCGGTACAAAATCAACGACCACTGGTTTTCTCTTAAGACCACCAAACCTGGTCAATTCGGCTACAGCGTCAACAACCCACACCAGCGATACCTGCTTTAACTGACTTTCAATTTTGTTCCGTAACATGCAAAATTAAAGAGGCCTTCTTCTAAGCTGTTCACTTTAACTTTTGACCACTCTACTCGAATGTCGTGCTCAACAATCAATGTACCTTTGCCAAAGCTAAGCTCAAAAAACTGCATCTTCATAACTTTTGATAATCTTTGTTCACAATTGTGTACTAATTGTACTTTTGGACTGCTTTACGTAAATGTACAAATATGGTGTTTTGTACTTTTTGTACTTTTGAAGATTTTAGTTTTAATGATTGTCATGCCTATATTTCCATCGGTGCAGCGAATAATGCAGGGACAGTCATCGTCTCACGGCCACAACCCCACGCAATAAGGTGTCAATATGCCCCTACCTAGTGTGAGCAAGTATGGCGCTAAGCAATGCAAAGCAAAGAGCAAGCGAACGGGACTGCCGTGTAAAAACCCTGCGGCGTGGCATTGCGCTGTTTGTCGCTATCATGGCGCGCACCGTGCGCATACTGGCCTGTCAGGTGCACAACACCCAAACTATAAGCATGGGAACTCAACCAAAGAAGCCCGTGCTCAGTTCAGTGCTGCATCAGACAAGCTCAGGGATCTCGAGGCCATTGGGTTCAAGATCGGCATGTTCACTGGCACAAGAACTAGCGGCAGGAAACCTAAAGGTTCTTAATAACCACTGCTTTTTAATAGATCAGAGGGCGTCAGACCCACTGCTTGCGCTATACGCTGCAAATTAATCAGGGTCAGGTTATGTTCACCGCGCTCGATACCACCGACATAGCTGCGGTCAAGTTCAGCCCCCAGTGCCAGCATCTCTTGCGACATGCCCAGAGCAGTGCGTTCGGCACGAACTGCTTCGCCGATTGCAATCAATAGCGGGTTACCTGAGTGAGTTGGGGATGGTTTTGCCATCCCTGTAGCTTGTCAATCTTTGGAATGAGTTCGCAATGGAAGGCTGACTTCTTCAGTACGTCATAGCGGAGGGTCCCAGAGATGTACCCCGCTGACTGACGGCGATGTTGGAATACCTTGTCACCACGATCATCAAGGTACTGATCGAGCTTCTCCTGACACAGTGCAATTAATTGCACAACCTGATCGGAGGTCATGGCATCAAACCCGACCAAACGGAATGCTCTGCCATCCTTCTCCACGATGCCGTGCTTGCGTAGCACACGGCCAACCATGTCGCGGGTGATCTTGGAGTAGTACTCGATTTGACTCTCATCCCTGCTCAAGATGGCCTTGGCAAGATCAGTGATCGAAGCCTCTCCCTTGTTTTGAAGCAGTGTCATCAGCATGACAGGCTGATAGATATGTTCCATCCGCATCCTGTGCGCTACAAAGTCCTGCAACTGATCGAAGGTCATGTCTGCTTCAATGCTTGGATGGCGGCCACTGAAAGTGGTGGGCGGCTCGTGTGGGCCAAAGCATGGCAGGTTGGGCACAGCGGAACCAACAAGGCGAGAGCGTCCTTGAGTTCCATGCTCCGACCAGCCTCCGCCGACTCGTAGATTGGTTCAGTATGGTGAAGATGGATGACCTCGACCTCAAGACCGGGCGGGGTCACAAAACCGCAAGCATGACACCGCAGCTTGCCTTCGTGGTCTACCCCTCGGAAATGCTTTCGGCCCTCCTCAAGGAGCTTCTGAGACCTCTTGCGGCGCATCGCGGGAACAGAAATGACGGCACCTTCCTCGATCACTACGTTGGGAATGGTCTTCGCAACGATTGGCTCCAATTTGGTTGTCGATTCCAGATTGAACTGGAACTCTGCACGAAATTGCGGGTAAAACCCCCGCGCCTGAGGTCGGTCTACCCAATACCATTGGAATACCTTCCCCAGCAACGCCTGAGCGTTCTTGGCTTCTGCTATTGGTTTTTCCTCTCGTGGGCGGGGATCAAAGGAAGATACATTTTGAATCTTGAATTCCACTGACTTCGCAGTGCGTCCGATGAGTTCGGCAACCTCCCGGTATAGGGCGACCTTTACTTGGGATGGGTCTTGGTCCAGTTGGTCATAAGCCCAGACCGCGAAATAGCATTCCCCCCAACTCCAGTCATCACGCTTGGGCTGTATGTCGAAACCAAGGCCAGCAAGAAACCCGTTCGCCTCTTCGCCACCTGAAAAAACAGATGCAGGGAGTTCTTCACCAGTTGCATACTTGGCAGCGAGGGACAGAGCAAACTTTGGCGGATAGAGCCTACCCTCGTAGACCAGATTGAACTTGGTGGGCTCCCGCTTCTGAGGGACACCACCCGTCCGAATGTCATTGATTGCGTGTAAGACGTGTTCACGCTTGATTGATTGCGGAATCATCTTTCCCTCCTTTCAAAATCATGCTATCACGCAACAGCGACGAAAGCTGGTACCCATACATTTGTTCGGTGGTCTGCGACGAGTCAAGCGCTATTGCATCAAGTCAAAAATGACTTAAAAGTTCAACTCTCTCACCACCTCAATTGGCGTTGCACTCATGTCGCAGGTCAGGGTGGTGTCAAGGGTTCTGTTCGATCTGTTCAAGCCATGTCTGAGCAGTTCGCCTTTGCTGCGCGCTTTGATATCAAGAGCTATTACCAAAGCATTAATCACCGCATCATCATGCAACAACTAGAGGCGGCCCCCAAGTCTCTGAATTAGAGCGCTTTTTGGTTCATCAATATCTTACTTTGCCTGACAAGCACAACACGGGCAAAGGTTTGGTGGCCAGTGGTGCCATATCGCCCCTTTTAGGGGCTTTGTATTTAACGCCGTTAGACTTAGCGATGGTCGAGTTGGAAACATTGCTGGGCATCGGTTACCGCAGATTTATGGACGATTTTGTTATTTTTGCATCAACGCGACATAAATTGAGATTTGCTTTACGCAAAATGTATGCTGTACTTAATCTATTGCATTTAGACATTCACCCTGACAAGCGCTACATTGGTAAAACGATAAAAGGATTTGATTTTCTGGGCTATCGCATAAGACCTAATCGACGACTTAGACCCTCTACAACTAGCCTGTACCGACTTCTTGAACGTGCCCGCCGGCTTCATGAGCAAGGAGCCGATTACGCTCGGCTTTGGCAGTACGTTAATCGTTGGTATATTTGGCTGCGTGGCGGTCTGGTTGGTCAAGTCAGCATGCACGGCGGTGTCACCAGACTATGGGTCTACATACTTAAACAACTCAAACTCTCAAACTACCCCATCAGACCTTGATCAACGGCTTCTAGCTGTTTCGAAGGCGAAGTCGGGCAGGGAATCAGTCAATATTAATTCGGCTTAGGGACGAGGCTTGTCTTTTTTATGATGGCGCATACGGGCCAGTGTCCATTGTGAAGGAGGCAGGCTTCCATGTGGTGTGGGTTCGCGTTATGAGGCGCGTCACATACGGTGGCACGTAGGGTAGCTTCTGGCACTCCGTACCGACCGGAGCTAAAGTGGCCCCAATCGAATCTGCTATTACGGGGGCGTTGCGGTGTTCATTCATAAAGAGAGCCTCATGATTCAAAGTTTGTTAGCGCACCAATGCCCTTAACAATAAAGAAAATTTTATGGCACATCAACACCCGCACCATGTGCTCGTTTCGGATAAAATTAATCACTACCTTTGCAACCTAACCACATCGGTCACGCTTTTTTAAAATCGCCGGTCACGTTCAGTGAAATACGCACTCAAACAGCGATTTGATACTTTTCTGAGCTGCCTATGCGGCAGTGAACCCCAAAGCCCATTAACCCTGTGATGCCCATTTTTTCTGAGCTGCCTATGCGGCAGTGAACGTACTAAGAAATGCTTGCACATTGGGCACAATTTTCTGAGCTGCCTATGCGGCAGTGAACGTGCTGCGGCCGATGCTGCAGCATCCGATGTTTTCTGAGCTGCCTATGCGGCAGTGAACGCATGCGAGTAGGCAACCAGTGCTTTACCCATTTTCTGAGCTGCCTATGCGGCAGTGAACCTCGATAATATCGAAATTAAGATTGACGCTAATTTCTGAGCTGCCTATGCGGCAGTGAACCCCAAGCCACCCGTTTGGCCTGGCCGTATGTATTTCTGAGCTGCCTATGCGGCAGTGAACTGCAAGCGGGGTTTGCCGGGTTGTTAGGTAGCTTTCTGAGCTGCCTATGCGGCAGTGAACATCAAAAGTCCACCCGCCTGGTCGCGACAGACTTTCTGAGCTGCCTATGCGGCAGTGAACTTAGGTCGGTGCGTAATCTTTTGGCTGATGATTTTCTGAGCTGCCTATGCGGCAGTGAACCTTGGGTTCAGTGTGAAACCCTATGGCCTTCATTTCTGAGCTGCCTATGCGGCAGTGAACGGCGAAACTTCGGAAACTTATGCATGCGAGTATTTCTGAGCTGCCTATGCGGCAGTGAACTATTACTTTTACTTTTTTGTCATAGCATGCACTTTCTGAGCTGCCTATGCGGCAGTGAACAATCAAAATGTCTAAACACGATCAGACTTATCTTTCTGAGCTGCCTATGCGGCAGTGAACAACAGTTAAATAATGTGTTGTAATGTGTACATTTTCTGAGCTGCCTATGCGGCAGTGAACCTGGTTGACCGACGCAAAGGTGGTGGCATCTCTTTCTGAGCTGCCTATGCGGCAGTGAACGCCAGAAGATAATGATTAAATGTACTTATTATTTTCTGAGCTGCCTATGCGGCAGTGAACCTCAAAATTTAGTTGTTGCCCTTTATGCAAAATTTCTGAGCTGCCTATGCGGCAGTGAACATTGACGGTGATAATACCGACATCAGACATTTTTTCTGAGCTGCCTATGCGGCAGTGAACAAAATGCTTGATGTTATGACGCTTACCCCATGTTTCTGAGCTGCCTATGCGGCAGTGAACTTAGCGCTTTGTCATACGATGCGAACGTGACATTTCTGAGCTGCCTATGCGGCAGTGAACGGTTGGGTCTTTGGCCTTATGTCAATTATGTATTTCTGAGCTGCCTATGCGGCAGTGAACAAGACGCTGAAACCCGATTGATCAATCTATTGTTTCTGAGCTGCCTATGCGGCAGTGAACAGGCTTATATGAATCTTATAATCATTTTGATTTTTCTGAGCTGCCTATGCGGCAGTGAACCTTAAGCGATCACTTGCCCAGCCTCTTTAGATTTTCTGAGCTGCCTATGCGGCAGTGAACCTTAAGCGATCACTTGCCCAGCCTCTTTAGATTTTCTGAGCTGCCTATGCGGCAGTGAACGTGCCAGTCTGTACGTACAAATGGCAGGTCGTTTTCTGAGCTGCCTATGCGGCAGTGAACCTAAAGGCTCATTTGTAATGCCATCTTTCATTTTTCTGAGCTGCCTATGCGGCAGTGAACGTTTATGTTGCTCAATGTGGTGTGCATCGCTTTTTCTGAGCTGCCTATGCGGCAGTGAACGCGGCTTAATGACTCAAGGCCGGCGCTAACACTTTCTGAGCTGCCTATGCGGCAGTGAACATGGGAAAACTCACAGCTTCCCGAATGGAATCTTTCTGAGCTGCCTATGCGGCAGTGAACGTTGATCGCTCGAGCAAGTAAATCTGGCAAATTTTCTGAGCTGCCTATGCGGCAGTGAACGATTACAACATGAGCGATTTTAGAATAGCAGATTTCTGAGCTGCCTATGCGGCAGTGAACGAGGAGAATTGAAATGATTACAGGCGAATACATTTCTGAGCTGCCTATGCGGCAGTGAACACTGGCGACCCAGTTAAGCGGTTGCGCGACAAGTTTCTGAGCTGCCTATGCGGCAGTGAACCAGAAAGCAATGTGTTGCTAAAAGTTGTTAATTTTCTGAGCTGCCTATGCGGCAGTGAACCTGTATATAGTTACTCGCGTCACGATTGACGCTTTCTGAGCTGCCTATGCGGCAGTGAACAGGTTGCTTTTACAAGTTTAATTATCTCAATATTTCTGAGCTGCCTATGCGGCAGTGAACCGAATTTCTTTAGCCGGTGCTATTTCAGACATTTTCTGAGCTGCCTATGCGGCAGTGAACTTTTGGAGCGAACCCGCCGCTCAGGAAATGGATTTCTGAGCTGCCTATGCGGCAGTGAACGGAATAAGATGAAAATCAATAAATTTGCGCTATTTCTGAGCTGCCTATGCGGCAGTGAACTCATGTCGCAAGAAATTTACAATATTGTTTTATTTCTGAGCTGCCTATGCGGCAGTGAACTTTACAAGGCAACGCATCATGTTTTTGTTAACTTTCTGAGCTGCCTATGCGGCAGTGAACTAGAATCTATTTTGTGCAAGTGTTTGAAATGTAGTGAAAATCAGAGCGAATGCCTTTTAGACCCAAAAAATTAGGGTTGCTATAACCATTTGATTTTATTGACAAGTATTTTTACAATTATAAAAAGGGTCAAAAAGGGTTTTCAACTATTGAAACCAAGGGACCGTAGCTAGCTGACTTAGTCCAAATGTATTGAACTCACCAATTATTTGTTCAGTTTGAGGTTTACTCTGATTGATAAATAAACGGAAAGTTTGCCCAGTACTTTGGCTGCTAAAGCTGATGTAGGGCAGTTTAGTGACCTGAGCTATCTTATCGGGAATACGCTCAATAGCTTGAGACAAATCAATATTGTGGCGCCGCATTAGCCTTTTTCGCAATCGCTCAGGACTGCTTTTAACTTGCACACGTTTGACTATGCAATGTTGAGCCGAAATTGGAACAAGACACGGCTCAGTTACGTTTAAATGGTCTCGAAAGCTCGTTAACCCTCTTGCCTTAAGTAAAACATTTAGATCGTTTTGGTTGCCATGTAAACGTAAACAGTCTCCTAAATGCGCTTTGTTTGCAGCAACATGAGGAAAGCTCACCCCAATTTTAGTGCTTTTTAAATCAACTAAGGCGTGATGAATCTTTTCAAAAAGAACGCTCATTAGTTGTTGGACGTTGACCTCAGGGTCTGGCCGTAAAATAATATTTATATAATGGTCCATGTGATTAATCCTTTCCGGCATCACCGAACACGCCGCCACGTATCATGATGGCCATTACAAAATGTTGCTGCTCTGCCTGAGGTACTTTGTCTTTTAGAATCCAATTGTCTAGCAACGAATAGAAGTCTACTTTTTCAGTCGGTTTACGATACGCTTTCCCCTGGGTTGTGACTGAACCATAAGGTTCAACGGGGATAGGACCATTTTCTTCTGCACCTTCATACCAATTATCAATCGTGCGTATTGCATTGCCTATTTTTTGTGAGTGCATGCCAGCAATGCCGTTAACTTGATACAACGTTTTACTTTTAGCGTTCTTAGCTTTGTCAAGGATTAGCTCTTGGGAAGGAAATACCTCTTGGCCTGCACCAATTCTTACAGAAGCGGTAACGTGAAGCAAAACATGCCTTGCGTTTGATAGGCCCTCTGCAATCAAATTAGTTAACTCTAAAAGAGCGCCCTCAGATTTTGTCGTTTGCTCAAAGTTTCGTAACGACATCTCTAGCGCGTTAAAGCTCCACGTTTGATGGGGTTGGCCGTTGACCATATGCGCGACCTCAACCACAACGTCTTCAGCACCTAGCCGGTTACGCCATAAAAATCGACCATTAGACAGGTTGCAGGCATAGCGACGGGCTAGTTCAGAAAAGCCATATTCCTCAACATAACCTTCCACAGTGCTTCGAAGTTTGAGTTGATAATTGGTGTTGTTGCAGGCAGATGGTGTGCCTACACCACCTAAAATTCGCAACGAAAACACTACTTTCAGCGTGTCGGCGTCTGATGGTAACGTTGCGACGTCAACGGTTTGAAGGTTTGGATTTTCAATAGCAGCGTCTAATTTTGCAGGGTCTTGATCTTTAGTTTTTAACCGATTAGAGATTGTTCCTCGTACTGATTTTTCCCGTACAACAACTGAAGGCCAGCTTAGAGATTGGCCACGTTGATCCCAACGACCTGAGAAAAACAGTGCATCCGAAGGGTCAACTTTGCGTTCAAATGCAAGTACAGAGGCTGTTTTTAGAGTGATAGTTGTCATGATTTTTCCTTAAAATTAGATGATTTCTGAATTGGAATATGAATGGGTTTTGTAGTCATTAATGCAGCGGTAAACACCTGTTACTTGATCGTAAAAGGGTTCCCAAAAAATACCTTTGATGTCAGTGAGCCTATGAGGACTGATCCACTGCCCTATTGAATAAATACTTTCTACAAATTGAAATGGCAGTGTTTGATTCCGTGCACCATCTACCTCACCTGGTGGGTAAAGTTCGCTAATTGCAACAAACCCTACAGGGATTGGAACAAGCCAACCTGGCCTTTTGTCATTTGTCCACTTAACTTTTTCAATGACCTCTCCGGTCATCTCATTTTTTGACTCGTCACGTGAAGCTCGAAAATTGATTCGTGAAAGATCGAGCCAAGCATCTAGCCAACTAGCGTCTGATGAATTCAGTCTCATTTCATCTAAACGTGTTTCCAATAGATCGTCTCGCGAGACCAACGCAAACCCTGGTAACAACTTTCGACTTATTTTTCTAAGTTCTTTTTTCTTCGATTCTGCGTCATCTGGCATCAGCACTAGGTTGGCCTGGGTCGTACGGCCATTTAGGTTAGGCATAACACTACCGCCAGCTAAACGCATCACTGAGACCGTACTGCTGATGTGGGTAGCTAATTCGTGGCATTTTGCCTCATTGGGTAAATCTGCCGTCAATTCCACATCGAACACTAAAGTGACCTCAGCATGAGCTCTACCTTCTTCAAAAAAAGGGGCTGAACTCCCATCCTTTAATACAGGGTGACGTGATTGATTGAAAACATAGTTATAAACACCACTCACCTGTGGCTCAAAATTATGGCAAACCACGCCTACCCCAAAAAAACTTATTCCTGCTGCAGACCCAATCTTTCGCTCTAGAGCCGTCATAAACCCTGTGAAAGCAGTAATAGAGGGGAACCCCCAAGTTAAAGGACTAGAAATGGCATTAGCGTTTTGTATTCGTAGCCGAGGCAAGATCAGTACAGCCTTCGTTGAGGCTTTTTCGATAGTCATTGTTAACTCTCCCACTCTTCAGACTTAAGAAGTTCATGCATCTGGTTACGCCACTCTAAATAATCAGCATCGCCCATAGGCAAGGGGTCGCGCAGTTGAGCGTTGAGCCAAAATGCGAACAACGAACTAATTTGCCCAATCGTCTCTAGGGATCCATTAAGCCCATCAACACTTTGGGTATTTTTATAACCCTCAGGGTCGAGCCAATGCTTTTCAACTTCAGATAGTCTGCATTTCTCATCTTGGCTCCAGCCCGAAGGTAGCGTGCGAATTTGAGCTGAAAACTGTAAAAATTGATCCATAATTTCATCAACCCATTCAGCTCGCCTAGTTCGTGTGTTTACATTGCTTGGTGGGTTAGATAGTAGAAAAGATAAGAGTGATTTAATTGTTGCTTTCGTGCCTGCAAGTCGACCAAAATTTACAAAAATAGAATCGCTACCGAAAGGCGGACTAATATTTTTAGAGCGCCATGTCGGGGGTAATGATGCGAACAGAATATTGTCGCCACGTCGCTCGGAATTAAGTTGGCTAATATTTTGAGGTTTTGTTCCGCCAAGCTTCTGAATTGCGATATGAGGGTATTCATGAACAACACAAGCACTAAAAGTTTCATCTTTTCTTGCTTGGCGAGCGGCAGTTGACTCTTCGCTAAAACGGTGCGATTGCACTAACTTATAAACTCGATGAGAAAGTGAGCTGGCATATAGAGGCGCGATAAGATGAAAATTGTCATCCTCGTGTGGATCATTACCGACCAACCAATACATATTTTTGGCAAGAGTGTGCGTTGATAAGTTGGTGCCGATTTCAAAAAGACCTGCAAAAGACTGAAGCAGTTCTTCTGCGACTGTTGGCACATCACTTAATGCTTGTGCAAGACAAGTGTCACGTTCAAGAACCATCGCAAGTAGCCGTTGACCCTTAAACTCTAGCTTCAGAAGTTTGTACACATCTAGTGCTGCAGCATTGCCAACTAAATCTTCATCAAAATTATTTCCTAAGCACTGAGAACTTACGACTTTAAGCATAGGCTGCTTGTCAAGTAAAACATATAGCCCAGAACCTTTTGCCTGTTGATGCATCGGCTTAATTGTGTGTGTGACGACCTTTAATTGTCTTGCACGAAGCGCAGCATCTAATAACCATGTTGAGTATTCGTGTTTCGCAATACAGTCTTCGTGTTTTAGTGAATTTTCGCTACACAGGGCGTCATAATTCGCAACTCTAGGGTCAATCTTTTCACGTATATCTTTTAGATCTTGAATTTTTACTTCAAGTCTGTTTTTAATGAAGTCTGATATAAGTGCTTGTAATTCTTTTGCACGGTTTGAGGGGGAAGAGGTCATTCAAACTCCTAATTTTTGAAAAAATTAATGTAAATTAAGCGTTTGTTATCTGTATTTTGTAAAGCCAAGTGCAGGATGAAAAAGCCATCCGTTCGTATTTTCTGCAATACTAATCGTGCCAAATCGATTGGCACAAGATTCAATTGATATGCCAAGTTCATTGGCCAGTTCGTTTAAAGAGGTCAGGTAATCACTCGTGCCCCAAGGGCCGATCCTTATGCCTAAAACGGCTGTATCAGGAACGCGATGAAGCAATTTATCAACTGATGCATAAAGTGTTTTTCCACGATTTGACTTGAACCGGTCCATGATCTGTACGAGCTCAAAATTGCTACCTTCATCAATCGGTCGTAAGATCAAGTCAACACGTTTTATAGGGTCAAACCTGAACGGTTGTTGCTGCTGTAAGACTCCGGTTAGCAAGGCATCTGCTGCGGGAAAGTTCCACCAACTTGTAGCGTTGAAGATCTTTGAAGTAATAGATTCGACGGACCCTCTTTTGCGTCTTCCTGGGTGGGTAAGGGTAGTAGGTCGGTACGGTTGCGTAAGCATCGTGTTTTGTATACGTACGTGTTCTAAATCAGCTAGACTGGTTTTTGGCTGAAGTTGATCTGCTGACCTTGAAATAATACGTGGGCGTGCGTCAATGACGCTTTGTTCCTGCATTGACAAAAGCTGGCTTAAATAGTGAGTTGAAAGTGGAAACTCTTGTGTCTCAAACCCAGGTCGACAAAACGCAGGTTGACCTGGCATTCGAAAATGACGCATATTTGTTTCAAAAACCATGATGTTTGGATCAATACACTCGCCCTCTCGATGGCGGCGCACACGGCCTGCAAGCTGTATTAATGAACGCATCGAAGAGGGTTCAACGACGGCCCAGTCATAATCATGGTCGCGCCCAACTTCGGTAACTGGCGAACCAAGCACTATGAAGAGTTGATCGTCTTCGTGATATTTATCGAGTAGATGACGAACATCAGGGATCTGAAAAACAGGCTCGGGGCATGCAGAATCTGCCCAACGCCTATTGAGAACTTTGTCTAGTAGTCGCTCTATGTTGGATCGAATAAGCAATGGAAATTGCGAGTGATAGGTACACAGGTGAACTCGCACATCATTCGGAGCGCCCATCTTATACATGGCCAGTGCTACTTCGACAAGGGGCTCAATGTTTGCCATTCTCACTAAACCAAAGCTTACTCGTTTGTTGGTTTGTTGATCTTTGCTATGGTGTGAACGATGTAATTTGAGTGCAGCATCTAGTGCAAATTTTGCAAACTCAGTGAATTGCTGGCTTCTATCGTTGCTAAGCTTTAGCGCAATGAGTTCGGCACGTCTACGAACCAATGCTTTGGCCAGTTGCGCATGGCGTGTATTTGCAAAAATTAAATGTGAGGCGGCAAAGTTGGTTGCATGAGTGCAGTCGACTTGTGTTTGATTGAACTCATCAAACCAAGCACAGCAAATTGCTGTCTCATGACTTGAGCCATAGGTTAATTCACTCCGATTAAGTTTAAAGTGATGTCGTCCGCTAAGGTACGCCTCGAAGAGGCCCTGAACTAGCGCAGGGGGTAAAGTAGCAGAGGATAACAAAATACGCGATCCGAGTAGGCCTGCCCAGTGAACAAGTCGCGTCAATGCGGGAAGGTCCGTAACGTCAAAATCGTCTGGTTCATCAAGCACTAGGTCACTGCTCATCAGTCTGAGCATAGGTGCAATTTGCCGACCACCACGCTCACTCTCTGTAGCAGGCGTTAAGTGATCAATTGTGCAGACAAGTAATGGCGCTTCTAGTATTGATCGCACTTTTGGATCATGCATAATCCGGTACAGTAGGGGATGCGCCTCGTTGTTACCTTCAAAAGTGACGTGTGAGTTCTCGTCGAGTAGATCTTGGCGTGAAGCCGACCCAGTAGTTTCGGCTTCACGTTCAAAATGTTCAAAAAGAGCTTTACTGGCAGACCCACCCACTCTTATGGCAAGGTCAGAGTCTCCTAAACTAAGAAGGTCTTGAAATGCGCGTCCGGTTTGTAAAGTAAGCGTTCGTAAACCCATTGCAAATGAGCATCGCATACCACGATCGTTATCAGCTAGTGCATACATGATGCGGGCGTTAGCTAATGTTTTTCCACATCCCGTGGAGGCCATATTAACTATAAAGGCGCCTTGTTCAATAGAGCGTTCCCTAATCGTTGATGCGATATCACTGGCCCGGTCTTGCCAACGAAATCGTGGGTCTTGAGATCGTTTTTTTAGTCCTTTATGTCGAGCAAGGCGTGGCAAGTGAAGTTCGAATCTGGGTAGTGCGTGAGTCACTTCTCCGCTATGTTGCGCCACACCAATCAAGTGCTCATCCAATGTTTGATTGAACTCTCCAGATTGGCCATTGGTATTTGCATAAAGCGGGTAATTACCAGGCACTTTGATACGCCCAGAGTCGTTGCCACTAAGTCCTGAGTAATGATGATCTGCCAGCATTAAACTCAACCTCGAGACATGCATGATGTAAGGATTACTCAGCCATTCTCCCTTGTCAGGCTTCGCACAAAGTTGTAGTAAACGATTCGCTAATCGTTTCGAGTGTTTGCGCCAAAGCTCTGTGGTGACTGGAAGCCCGTGGGGAAACTCCCAGTAATAGGGTGTACTTGCATTGAGTGGGCTTTTTGTTTCATTCCATTCGGCATCAACTCGATCCAATATTTTATTAAGCAATCCAAGTTGAAATGTGCCTTTTGATCCGTCGCTATTGCGCGGTAGAGTTGGAAGACGATGATGCGTAAGTACCAACCATCCAATGGCTTTTGCAAGAGGTGCATTAACCAAGCTTTCAAATGGTCGCGTTAATTCGTTATCTAGTCCATCGCGTTTGAGTCGGGCTATCCAACAAGCATCGTCCTCTGGAGTAGGGGCAGCAAGGCGTGTTAGCCATGTTTTATCATCGTCACTTCCAACAAAAGCTTCAAATAGCCTAAGTGATACCCACTCATGTCGGTACTGATTTCGTCCATCAATTTTTCCCTCAAGTCGCATTTGAAAAGCGCGACATGCCTTGCCAAGATCATGTAATAAAGCTGCCAAAGTGGTCAACAGATGGATATCTTCCCCAGTGCGCCAATTATTTTCGTCTACCTTTTTAAGGATATTGCGCTTAGTGGCGTTAGTAGGCACTGCACCTTCAGAATTAAAACGACTTTTATCGCCCACGGTCCAAAGCAATTCAGAGTGGTTGAGTCCGCGAATCCAGTGGCAGGCCACGGCAGTATTTTTACGGGCCGATTTACGAAGCAATTTGTATAAAGTATCAAGGCCATTTTTTGTAATAGGTGTTTGCCAAGTTCGATCACCCCGACGCTCTGCAAACTGATCGATGATTCTTCGTGTTTCTGTAAGAGCACGTTTATCACACTGGGAAATTAATAGAACATTCATCTGTTTGTTCCGTTACCTAAAGTGATAGCCACGTTCTTGACTGTGTCGATCATAAAATCTAAAGATTCACTTCTTATCAGAGCTTCGATACAAGCTTGACGAAACTCCTTGTCATTGTCACCACGGTTCGCAGAAATAAAGGCTTGTGGCAAAATAGTCGAGTCTTTTATTAGATCTGCAACATCAAAAACCAAACCCCCACGGCGTGTTTTACCGTGCAAAACCGCCAAGCCATGGGGTAAACCAAGTACCCATGTAGCACTTGCAGCTAATCCATACGCAAGGTAGTTCCCGTGGTCTAAAAAGCGATTGGCTGGGTCGATAGCTGTGCCTCGATGCCCCCTCGTGAAGTCGCCATAACTTGTAGCACTTGCAGCTAATCTATAAAGTTGTTTAGTTAATCGAGCCTCTTCCGTAAGGAGATTTGTGTTGTCTTTAACCATGTCGATAGTCGCAAGTGACTTATCTAGCGAAATTACAAGGCTTGTTACATCAATCAAAAAACCGCTTTCACTTAAGATTTTACTTTTTACCCAAAGTGCGCGAATCCTTTCAATTCGAGCTCTTTGAAAAATCTTAGCCGCCTCAAGTCGTAGGCTGTCATCAAACCAAAAACCAACCCATTTTTGTAAATATTCCGTCGGGCGAAACTCACTTTGTGGCGTTAACCAAACCACATCAATATCAGCTTCGTTGACAGAGAAAAGTGGTGTGCCACCGCCGCCACAAAATCCGACTAAAACACCAGCTTTTGATAATTCACGCATAGCCGCTTGCGTTATAGATGTTCCAGTACCGAGCAATAAAGTTGTTGTATTTGCAATCGGAATGTTCCAATATAAAGATCTCTTTCCCTCGTCTGTTACATACTCAACGCGTCCACCATTAACCAGTACTCTGCAATGCTCAAGAAAGTACAGATTCGCACGTTTTGAAAGCAGGATAGTTTTGAGCTCAGATGAGCTAAAGCCATTCAATTTAGAATATAACTCTTAAAATTTTTAATTTAATAGTCATGATTTATCTCCCTAGTGAATGGCAGGTAAAGTAATAAAATTTTTAGTACCCATCTTTACTTTTCGATAAAAATTTATTGTGGTTGATACAGAATTTAATTGTGAGGCAAAGTACGATTAAACAGACAAAATTCTGGCACATCCCCACTGCTCAGATCTTTAACTGTATCAACACAATACGTAAAACTCAGTATATTTTAATTTAGGACTTTGTATACCTATATGAATAATTGTTACTCTACACACATCGCTGTATCACCATATGACGCACCACCTAAGGTTTAACCCTTGGTTGCCTAGCCTTCTTGAAGCCAATAATTAATCGATCTCTATAAACGGCCGAGCTATAACTGAATCTGGTGTTTGGAGGTTTTACAAGTAGGCGGCATATCCGTTATATGGTTAGTTGGTAGTGACCAAACCAACAACTAGCCATAGGAGTATGCCGCCATGAATAAGAGTACCAGT